>Ga0123355_10010452_pt1 | contig 14227 bp, 13 predicted proteins | sample TergutEmb28metaG_3_FD_89872 | JGI IMG/M metagenome (GOLD analysis project Ga0123355, IMG submission 89872) | Embiratermes neotenicus P1 segment gut microbial communities from Petit-Saut dam, French Guiana - Emb289 P1 | ecosystem: Host-associated > Arthropoda: Insects > Digestive system > Gut ...
CAACAAAATCCTATTAATCATAATATCAAACCAATCACAGTACCCACCAACAAATCCTATTCATCATACCAACGAACCAATCAGAGATCCCACCAACAAAATCCAATTCATCATACCAACAAACCAATCACAGTTCCCACCAACAAAATGCTATTCATCATACCAACAAACCAATTATATTTCCCACCAACACAATTCACTTGATCATAATACCAAACCAAACAGAGTTCCCACAAACACATTCTTATTCAACAAACCAGCGAACCAAGCAGAGTTCCCACCAACACAATTCAATTCATCATAATATCAAACCAATCGGAGTTCCCAAAAACACAATCCTATTCATCATACCAACAAACCAATCACAGTTCCCACCAACATAGTCCTATTCATCATACCAACAAACCAATCTCAGTTCCCTACAACAAAATTCTATTCATAATACCAACAAACCAATCACAGTTCCCATCAACAAAATGTTATTCTACATACCAACAAACCAATCACAGTTCCCACCAACAAAATGGTATTCTTCATAACTACAACCAATCACAATTCCCACCAACAGAATCCTATTCATCATACCAACATAACAATCACAGTTCCCACCAACACAATTCAATTCATCATAATATCATACCAATCAGAGTTCCCACAAACTCAATCCCATTCATCATATCAACAAACCAATCACAGTTCCCACCAACAAAATCCTATTCATAATAACAACAAACCAAACACAGTTTCCACCAACATAATCCTATTCATCATACATAAAATCCAATCAAAGTTTCCAACAACACGATTCAATTCATCATAATATTAAACCAGAGTTCCCACAAACACAATCCTATTCATTATACCATCAAACCAATCACAGATCACACCAACACTATCTTATTCATCATACCAAGAAACCAATCACAGTTCCCACCAACACAATCCTATTTTTAATACCAACAAACAAATCACAATTTCCACCAACACAATCCTATTCTCATACAAAAAAACCAATCACAGTTCCCACCAACACAATCCTATTCATCATACCAACAAACCAATCAAAGTTCCCACCAACAAAATCCTATTTATCATAATATCGAACCAATCACAGTTCCCACCAACAAAATCCAATTCATCATACCAACAAACCAATCACAGTTCCCACCAACAAAATGCTATTCATCATACCAACAAACCAATCACAGTTCCCAACAACACAATTCAATTCATTATAATATCAAACCAATTAGAGTTCCCACAAACACAATCCTATTCATCAAACCAGCAAACCAATCAGAGTTCCCACCAACACAATTCATTTCATCATAATATCAAATAATCGGAGTTCCAAAAACACAATCCTATTCATCATACCAACAAATCAATCAGAGTTCCCACCAACACAATTCACCATAATATCAAACCAATCAGAGTTCCCACAAATAAATTCCAATTCATCATACCAACAAATCAATTACAGTTCCCACCATCAAAATCCTATTCATAATAACAACAAACGAATCACATTTCCCACCAACAAATTCCTATTCATCATACCAACAAACCAATCACAGTTCCCACCATTACGATTCAATTCATCATAACATCTAACCAATCATAATTCCCAAAAAACACAATTCTATTCATCATACCAACAAAACAATCACAGTTCACACCAACACAATCATATTCATCATACCAACAAACCAATCAGAGTTCCCACACACACACAATCCTATTCATCACACCAACAAACCAATCACAGTTCCCACCAACACGATTCAATTCATCATAATATCAAACCAATCAGAGTTCCCACCAACAGAATCCAATTCATCATACCAACAAAAAATCACAGTTCCCACCAACACAATCATTTTCATCATACCAACAAACCAATCACAGTTCCCACCAACATAATCCAATTCATCGTACCAACAAATCAATCACAATTCCCACCAACACAATCCTAATCATTATACCAACAAACTAATCACTTTTCCCAACAACATAATCCTATTCATCATACCAACAAATCAATCACCTTTCCCACCAACACAATTCAATTCAATTCATCATAATGTGAAACCAATCAGAGTTCCCACAAACACAATCCTATTCATCATACCAACAAACCAATCATAGTTCCCACCAACACAATCCTATTCTTCATACCAACAAACCAATCACAGTTCCCACCAACACAATTCAATTCACCACAATATCAAACCAATCAGAGTTCCCACAAACACAATCCCATTCATCATACCAAGAAACAACTCACAGTTCCCACCAATAAAATCCAATTCTTCATACCAACAAACCAATCACAGTTCCCATCAACACAATCCTATTCATCATGCCAACAAACCAATCACAGTTCCCACCAACAGAATCCTACTCATCATACCAACATACCAATCACAGTTCACACCAACACATTCCTATTCATCATACCTATAAACCAATCAGTTCCCAGCAACAAAAACCCAATTCATTATACTAACAAACCAATCAAAATTCCCAACAACACAATCCTATTCAACATACCAAACAAACCAATAACAGTTCCCACTAACACAATCCTACTCAGCATAAGAAAAAAACCGTCACAGTTACCACCAACACTAATATTTCATCATAAAAACATACCAGACACAAATCGCACCAACATAACTCCATTCTTCTTATGAACAAACAAATTAAAATTCCCACTAAACAATATTTTTCATCATACTAACCAACCAATCACAGTCCACAGGAACACAATACTACACAATCAAATAACTGTTATTCTAAACAACAAAAAACACAGAGATGGACAGTACAGAGATGAACACTACAGAGATGTAAGGTACAGATTTGAACACTACGAAGTTGGAAGGTACAGATTTGGACAGTAAAGAGATTTGGACGGTACAGAGATGAACAATACGGAGATGAACAATAAAGAGATGGACAGTACAATGATGGACTATACAGAGATGACAGTACAGAGGTGGACAATACAAAGGTGAAGAGAACAGATATGGACAACAAAGGGTTGGACAATACAGAGGTGGAAAATACAGAGATGGACAATGCAGAGTTGAACAATACAGAGTTGGAGAGTTGAGCTGCAAATTACAGAGATGAAAATTACAGAGATGAACAGTAGAGAGATCCGCAATAAAGTGATGTAATGTACAGAGATAAATATTACAGAGTTGGACAGCACAGAGTTGGGAGTATAGAGATGGATAGTACAGAGATGAACATTTCAGAGATTGGCAATAAGTAGGTAAACAATACAGAGTTGGACAGTACATAGATGAACAGTAGAGAGATGAAGAATACAGAGATGGGTATTACAGAGAAGAACAATACAGAGATGAACAATACAGTGATGGACAATCCAGAGAGGAAAAGTACAGAGAACGACAATAGAGAAATGGACATTACTGAGATGAACAAAAGAGAGTTGAACAATATAGAGATGGACAATACAGAGATGAACAATACAGAGATGAATAAAACAGAGATGAATAAAACAGAGTAGCACATTACATAGATGAACAATACAGAAATGATCAAGACAGTGATGGACAATAAAGAGAAGAACAATACAGAGTTGGATACTACTGAGATGAACAATACACAGATGAATATTATAGAGATGAACAATACAGAGATGAAAAATACAGAGATGGAGATTACAGAGTTGGAAATTACAGAGTTTAAATTTAGAGTGATGGACAGTACAGAGATAGAGAGTACAGAGATAAACAGTACAGAGTTGAAAAGTACAAATTTGGACTGTACAGAGTTGAACAATACAGAGATGGACACTACGGAGTTGAACAGTACAGAGATGAATAGTTCAGAGATGAATATTACAGAGATGCAAAATACAGAGTTGAACCATACAGAGATAAACAATAGAGAGATGAACAATCGAAAGATGAACTGTACAGCGTTAGAGATTGCAGAGATGGAGTTTACAGAGATTGACAGTATAGAGATGAAAATTACAAAAATGGACATTACAGAGACAGACATTACAGAAATGAACAATACAGTGAATAAAAGTACAGAGATGGACAATAAAGATTTGAAGAATATAGAGATGGACAATAAAAAGAGGAAGAGTACAGAGATGGAAAATACAGAGATGAACAGAGTTGGGGAATACCGAGATGACAGTATAGATTTGGACATTAGAGAGATGGACTGCACAGAGATTGACAAAACAGAGGTGGGCATTAGAGAGATGGACAAATCAGAGATGAACAATACAGAGATGGAGAGCACGGAGATGGACAATACAGAGATGACGAGAACAGAGTTGGACAGTTCAGAGATGAACAGTAAAGAGATGAAAAATAAAGAGATGGAGAGTACAGAGTTGAACAAACAGAGATGTACATTACAGAGATGGACAGTAGAAAGGTGAAATATACAAAGTTGTACAGTACAGAGATGGACAATACAGAGATGGACGATACAGAAATGATGAGTACAAATATGGACAATACAGAGATGAACATAACCGAAATGGACAGTACAGATTTGAACATTAGAGTGATGAAAATTACCGAGATGGACAGTACAGAGTTGGAGATTACAGAGATGGAGAATACATAGTTGGACAATACAGAGATGAATAGTTCAGAGACGAAAAATACAGAGATGGACAGTACAGAGACAAACCGTACAGTTTTGAACAATACAGAGAGGGAAAGTAGAGAGATGGACTATACAGAATTGAACAAAAGAGATGAATGTTACACAGATGAACAATAGAGTGTTGAACATTATAGAGTTGAACAATACAGAGATGAACAGTGCAGTGATGAACAATGCAGAGTTGGACAATACACAGATGGACAGTACAGAGATGGACACTGCAGAGATGAACAGTAGAGAGATGGAGATTATAGAGATGGACAATACAGAGATAAACACTAAAACGTGGACATTACAGAGTTGGACAATACAGAGATGGAGATTACAGAGGTGAAAAATACAGATATGAAAATTACGGAGATGGATAATACAGAAATAAACCGTTCCGAAATGAACAGTACATACAGGCATGAAGAATACAGAGATGCACATTAAAGAGATGAAAATTAAAGAGTTGAAGAATACAGAGATGAAAAGTACACAGATAGAAATTACAGAGTTGGAGATTACAGAGCTGGACAGTAGAGAGATGAAGATTACAGGGATGGAAATTAGAGAGATGAACAGTACAGAGATGAACATTACAGATATGGACACTAAAGCGATGAAAATTCATAGATGAACTGTGCAGAGATGGACAGTACAGAGATGGACAATACAGCGTTGGACAGTACGGAGATGTACATTATATAGGTGATAAGAACAGAGATGAGCAACACAGAGATGGAGATAACAGAGGAGGAGATTATAGAGATGGACATTACAGAGATGAACTACATAGAGATGAAAAGTAAATAATTGACCGTAGATGTTGAAGTTTAAAGAATTGTACAGTACAGCGGTGAACATTACAACGTTTGTCAGTATAGATGTGAACAATACAGAGATGGATATCACAGAGTTGTACAGTAGAGAGACGGAAAGTACAGAGATGAATATTACAGAGATGGAGATTAAAGAGATCGACAATACAAAGTTGGAAAATACGGAGATGAACAATACAGAGATGAACAATAAAGAGATGGACAGAACAGAAATGAACAGTACAGTGATGGAATTTACAGAGATTAAAATTACAGAGATGGAGATTTCAGTGTTGAAAAATGCAGACAAGAACATTAGAGAGACGGACATTACAGATTTGGAGATTATAGAGATGGAGATTAGAGAGGTGGAAAGTACAGAAATGAATAATACAGAGATGGAAAATATAGGGATGGACTCTACAGAGATGAACTTTACAGAGATGCACAGTAAAGAGATGGAGGGTAAACAGTTGAAAAATACAGAGTTGGATATTACAGGGATGGACAATACAGAGTTGAATATTACAATGTTGTAGAGTAAAGACATGAACAGTAATGAGATGGAGATTACCGAGATGAACAATACAGAGATGGAGAGTGAAGGGTTGAAACATACAGAGATGAAGAGTACAGAGATGGATAATACAGAGAATAATATTACGGAGATGAAGAATACAGAGATGGACAATACACAGATGAAAAATACAGAGATGGACAAAATAGAGATGGACATTACTGAGATGAATATTACAGACATGGACATTTCAGAAGTGGACAGAAAAAGATGAAAAATAAAAAGATGAACAATACATGGAAGCAAAATTCAGAGGTGAACATTCCACAGTTGTAGAATACAGAGATAAACAATACAGAGATGGATAGTACAGAGATGGAATATACAGAGTTGAAGGGTACAGAGATGAACAATACTGAGACGAACAATACAGAGACAAAAATTACAGAGATGATCAATACAGAGAAGGAGATTACAGAGTTGAAAGTTATAGAGTTGGACAGTACAGAGATGAAAAGTACAGAGATGGAGGGTAAAATGATGGACAATACAGAGATGAACAATACAGAGATGAACAATAAAGAGTTGGACATTACAGAGTCGAAGAATACAGAAGAGAACAATATAGAGATGGACAGTAAAGAGTTAAACAATACAGAGGTGGAGAGATCAGAGTTGAACAATACAGAGTTGAACAACACAGAACGAAGTGTACAGAGATGGACAATACAGAGATGTACAGTACAGAGGTGAACAGTACAGAATTGAACAATACAGAGACGAACAATACAGAGATGGACAATACAGATATGGAAAATACAGAGATGAACAATACAGAGTTGAAAAATTCAGAGATTAACAGTAGAGAGATGGAGATTACAGATGGAGATTGGAGTGGTATTGTGGGATTGTGTAGTGTGAAGGGTGATTATAGTGTGAGTACGTTTTGTAAAGAAAGGGTAATGGTAGGGGAGTGGAATTGTTAGATAATATAGTGTGAAGTGTGGTTATAATGTGATTAGGTAATTTTAGTGTAATAATTCAGATATGGGATTGGAAATGTGAGATTGTGTAGCGTGGAAATTGTTTATACAGAGAGTACGTAGTATTTGTATACAGGTATTGACAGGAGAGTGAAATTGTGAGTCTCTTTAGTGCGGTCTGCTCTTATAATGTGAGTACTTGGTGCTAGTGCTAAGGTTCTGACAGGAGAGTGGAAGATTGAGATAGTGTAGCGTGGAGTGTGGTTAGATTGCGAGTACGTAGTCTTTGTGTAAGGGTACTGACAGGGGAGTTGAATTGTGAGATTGTGGAGTGTGGACGGTGGTTAGTGTGAGAGTACTTAGTGTTGTGTAAGGATACAAACAGGGGATTGGAACTGTGAGTTTGTGTAGAGTGGACGGTGGTTATAGTGTGAGTAATTAGTGTTAGTTTAAGGGTATTATGAGGGGATTGGATTTATGAATTTGTGTATTGTGGAGGTTGGTTATAGTGTGAGTACCGAGCGTTAATTATGTGTCCTGACACGAGAGAGGAATTGTGTGATTTCGTAGAGTGGACATTGTTTATAGTGTGAGTACTTAGTGTTAGTGTAAGAGTACGGAAAAGGAATGAATTTGTGAGACTGTGTAATGTGGAAGGTTTTTCTATTTTGAGTGCATAGTTTTAGTATAAGGGTACTGACAGGGGAATAGTTTTGTGAGATTTTTTAGTGTAGACGGTGGTTAAATTGTGAGTACATAGTGTTAGTTTGAGGGTACTGTCAGGGGGATGGAATTATGAGATTGTGTAGTGTTGACTATGGTTATAGTGTGAGGACTTGTTGTTAGTTTAAGGGCACTGTCAAGTTATTGGAATGTAACAATCAAAATTTTATATTTTCCTTCCTTCTAGCCTAGATCTATCAAATGGTTTCTTTTTATCAGGTTTCGACATCAAAACCCAGTATATACCTAACATGTCTATCATACGTGCTACATGGCCGACCAATCGAATTCTTTTCATTTTCATCAAATGAATATCGCCGCTCTCAATAATTATTTAGATGCAAACTTGTGGGATATTGCGTCAAATTGGTGTGACGCACTGACATGCGCGCCAAATCAGTACTGCAGTAACATCGGCAGTAATGCTGCAGAAATACTTTCTTACAAAACACTCATTACGGCTACAGTTTTACAGTAACCCGTGTTTATGTTACACTAACAGAGAGACTATCAGTACTGTGGAGATGACAAACGCGCGTACGCAATGTTCTACATTCCATACCCAGTTACTACTACGCAACCGCAAAACATTCTCACAGTTCACTAGCTCACTACACACTAAACCAAATGTTTCCTGTTTGCAGTCTGTAAGCAGCACAGAACTGTCTGTCGCTGCCACCAATCGCTGTAATCCGGTGCCTCCCATTGTCAACATCTCCGCACCCCATCAGACACGACCACCACACTTAGTGGATCATCTCCCAGTCTGAGAACGTGCTGTTATAAAAACAATATACTTATTTAAACACTCTAGTGGAGAGTGGGGTGTGAAATCCACGTATTCTCAATATCTGCACTAGTTGGAGAAGAGTGGTCATTTCATGTTATGGTCACTGAACTGGGGCAAAGGAATACCGTACCGATGTTTGGCGATCTGATCTGTTGTAGGGAAATTGTTGGTGGTGGTCTGCAAACAAGGGAAGCGTTTTCCACTGCTAACATATTATTAAAAAGACGGTGAATTATTCATGAAGGTGAAATGCACGCAACAGACAACATGGAATAGACAAATATCTGTTCCGCTATCAGAGATTCCTTAGGCCAAGGATATTCCGTATAGGAACGACACAGCACAAAATATTGTACAGCAGAACGACAGTGCACTCAATATTGTACAGCTGAACGACACTGCACCAATATTGTACAGCTGAACGACACTGCAAACAATATTGTACAGCTGAACGACACAGCACACAATATTGTACAACTGAACGATACTGCACACAATATTGTACAGCTGAACGACACTGCACACAATATTGTACAGCTGAAAGACACTGCACAAGATATAGTAAAGCTGAACGATACAGCATGCAATATTGTATATCTGAACGACACTGCACACAATATTGTACATATGAATGACATTGAACACAATAGTGTACAGCCGAACGACATTTCACGCAATATTATACAGATGAACGACACTGCACACAATATTGTACAGCTGTACGACACTGTACAAAATATTGTACAGCTGAAGGACACTGCACAGAATATTTTATAGCTGAACGACTCTGCACACAATATTTTACAGTTGAACCAGAAGACATTATACGGATGTGAGGTCGCTTATTATATCTGGCGAATTGGCTGATCAAGTGGTTTGGTGTTCCAGTATTGTTATTGTAACAGTGGTTTATATTGTTGTAGAGGATGTACATTTTGAAAAGTTTCCCTACCATGTAACCTGCATTACAAGATGGCCAATCCGCCATAAATCGTATAATTATGCATGCATAATGTAGGATTTACGGGCTTTCGAATATCCAAAATCTTTCACCCAAAAATACAGCGTAGGGATTCTAACGAACTGGTTATATAGTTGCCGTAGCGATGGAAACCAGAGAGCTCGAAATTCTTCCTTTGATGTCAGCACTCATCAACTGCTGCTATCTGACGAAGATTGTGGGAACTTTGTATGAAATACAGAGGCTGCGCCATCTGTGAACAAACTTCATTATTTCGTGTTTGAAAACTTGAAATGTATCGACTGTGGTTATAGTGTGTTTGTTGATATATGGGGTGGGGAAATGTAGCTTAACCTTTTGGAGCCGGAATTATTTTTTTAAATTTTAGTACACCCTGTAAATAAAATGTGAATAAAACAGGAACCAAATAAGTTAGAATTATGAAACAAACTGTATTTTGAATACAAAAAAGGATTATTTACCATGTTTAAAATATTCAGTACTTGTATTTGTTGATTAAATATATAAAATGCAAAATTTAGGGGTTAGCGGTGCGGTCCGACCACTATAGTGGTCGTAAGGCGTAAAAGGGTAAATATTAAAGTGTGATGGTTGATATAAGGCGTGTGGAAATGTAGCATAATGTTAAAGTGTGAAGACTGATATGTGGCGTGTGGAAATGTAGCTTCATGCTAACATCGGCACTGAGTGTGAGCGAGAAGTCAGCCTCATGAACTGCGCACTGATTCCTTTACACATGGTTCATATTGACAGGTGGCCAATATGTACCGCAGAGAGTAATAATTGCTGTCACTTTCTTTCAGACTGTAAACAAACTAATTTTGACGACAGTGTGTCGTATTGGGAATCATTAAATATTTTGACATGGTTCCAGTTACATGTTACAAAAACCAAATAATATATTTTATGCAAAAGACTGGTTTCCGTCCTCCATCTAAAGAGCAAGAAATAACCAAAATATTTGAGCCAGAAAACTATTAAAATTCAATTATAATTGTTTAAATTTGTTTCGTTTTTCTTTTGACCAACCACGATGACTAATTTCTATGCCCTTCCCTCTCACATCGCCCAGCAGTCGGGTATCAAAATATTGTGATTTAATTGCAATGGAAAGATGGAAAAAGTCGAAAACCTAAATGTTTCAGAACATTCAATTGAAGGTCGTTCAGATGACAATGCGAAAATTTAAAATCTCATATCCAAAAACACGGCACGGAAATATTTTTATGTTATCATTTGTTGGGACATTACAATTTGTCATTGATGATGGAAATAGAATAAAAATGTAAAAACTGCTGCTTCTACTACCACGAATATTAATACCACTGCCACCAAAACTACCAGTACCACTAATAATACCACTACCACTACCACTACCACTAACCCTACCACTAATAATACCACCACTACTACTAATACCACTACTATTACAACGAAAATTACTACTTCTAAAATTGCAAACTTGATTACAATGGTGATGTTGATTAAAATGGTAAAAATGATGACATTGTGTTAATATTTATGAAAGGCTTCAGAGTGGTGAATTACTGGTAAATCATAAGCCTACGCTTATTGCATGAACTGCATTCATTATATGGCATAGATGTATATATATATATATATGCAAAATTAGATACAAATTTAGCTTTCTACAACATACAACTCCATAGATCACGCGCATACAAACCAAGACCTACACAATCACAGCAACAAATGTTATCTTCCAATTGAGCGTTTCTGGGCTTTTGATGTATTGGGAAATGAGGAAATTATTGCATTCCATGAAATGCTGTGTCGGAGTGCTTGTGTGAAATTATGTATATGGAATTTAAGACACAACATTTCAATTGGACTAAGGTACAGCTGATTTGTACATAAAACAAATCAAAATTTTAATTCCAAATCAAAATCTAATGGTTTATGACAATGACGTGTTCAACATATCACAATTATGTCACAAAATGTAACATATTTAACCAACATGAATATTTACTATGATATAATTAGATAACTAATTTTCTAAATTAAATTTTTTAAAACAGAAAAATTAATATGCATATTAACTTTTTCCGCAATACGAAATCATGTTTTCTACTAATACTGAGAATATGAAGCTTACAACCTGTGAAGAGGCAACCATTTCCAAACACAACTAGTCTAAACAGATGGTCTTTAGAGGTGAGGCGGAGTGCGCTTTTCAGAATTATGGTACGAGTTTTTAAACTTTATGTAAATCAGTTTTGCACTACAAAGGTTTGAAACGGTCAGTCATTTTCGTTAGTTTAAATAGTGTCTGGAAGCAAAGAAATTGATAAATATAACACACCTGTAGGTTTGGAAGATGAATGTAACACTTTTCTGCAAAATACAACAAATATATACCAGACTACACGGTGCTACATTCTAAAGGGCGGCAATATTCTTATTGACTGTTTTGATAATTTTAATTCTTAGACACGTTCGAATTGAAAAGTCACCAATCAGTGATGTTCTGGTGGTACAGGGCGACACTGCAGACACAAAAGCGCTGGTGATGCCAAATAGACGAGGTATGGTGACACTTGATTCCACACAATAATGAATCATTTCCTCAGACGCTGTCCAATTTCCAGCTCCAAGCACATTACGGCAAAACTTTCAGTTGCCAACATGACAAAGTAAGGGATAAGTCATGCACCTGTAAACAAATACAGACAGCATTACTGCAATAATTTCTTCATTCCTCACTGAAGGACATTCAGTGAAAATATCAATTAATCTGCTCAGGTTTTTCTGACTGTGTGAACAGTGTAAGCCACATTATATACAGAACATTTCCTGCTTAATTCCACAGGATATGATAAAGCAGTCTGGGTTTGAGATTATAAGAAGAAATTTTATTGAAATTAATTCAAAGGGACTGGTAAAACTGATTGGTATACATTTGTAAAAATTTTCAGTACAATTTATAAATGAAATTGCATAAAAATTAATATTAAACTTACTCAGAATCCCTTCAAACGCAAATAAAAACATTTACGTACTTTGGGCTTATAAACTGAAACTGTTTGCCGCTCCACATAGTGCAAATTTTCATGCAAAGTACGCAGCATTCAAACTGCCATTTCCTGTACAAACATAAAATGTACTGTAGTCAGAAAAAACAGGTGTAGAAACGAGGTAAATTTTTCAGAAAATATATTTTTCCGTCAAAAGTCAGCGATTAAATAAAAACCTCTCTTTACACAAAAATCTAAATTTGAAGGAAGTTAAAACTACGTATGCATTACGTTCCCGGTCACCACACCAGTTAATGCTACGTATGCATTACGTTCCGTGCCACCACACCAGTTATTACTACGTACGCAATACGTACGCTTTCACAACACCAGTTATTGCTACGTATGCATTACGTTCGCTGTCACCGCACCAGTTATTGCTACGTATGCATTAGGTTCCGTGTCACCACACTAGTTATTGATAAGTATGTATTACGTTCCCTGTCACCACACTAGATATTGCTATGTATGCATTACGTTCCGTGTCACCGCACCAGTTATTTCTACGTACGCAATACGTACGTTGTCACCACACCAGTTATTGTTACGTATGCATAACGTTCGCTGTCACCGCACAAGTTATTGATACGTATGCATTACGTTCCATGTCACCACACTAGATATTGCTACGTATGCATTACGTTCCCTGTCACCCCACTAGATATTGCTATGTATGCATTACGTTCCGTGTCACCACTCCAGTTATTGCTATGTCCGCAATACGTACGCTGTCACAACACCAGTTGTTGCTACGTATGTATTACGTTCGCTATCACCGCACCAGTTTCCGCTACCTATGCATTAAGTTCCGTGTCACCACATCAGTTATTACTAAGTATGCATTACGTTCCCTGTCACCACACTAGTTATTTCTACGTATGCTTTACATTCCCTGTATCAAAACCAGATATATCTACGTATGCAATACGTTCCGTGTCAACACATCACTTATTGATACGTATGCATTACGTTCCCTGTCACCACACAAGGTATTGCTACATATGCATTACGGTCTCTGTCACCACACCAGATATTGCTACGTATGCATTACTTTCCGTGTCACCACACAAGTTATTGCTACGTATGCCTTACGTTCCCTGTCACATCACCAGTTATTGCTACGTATGTATTACGTTCCCTGTCACCACACCAGGAATTGCTACGTATCCATTACGTTCCCTGTCACCACACCAGTTATTGCTACGTACGCATTACGTTCCGTGACACAAGACATGTTATTGCTAAGCATGCATTACGTTCCGTGTCACCACACTAGTTATTACTACGTATGCCATACGTTCCCTGTCACCACACCAGTTATAGCTATGTTCATGCAAAGGTTGAAATCTGTATTTTTTTGTGTAATTTTCAAGTTTATTTGTGTATAGTATTGCGTCATGTGATTCAATAATCTCACTGCCAGCTTGGCACCTCACGGGGTAGAACATGATGCAACTTCCTGTCTCGTGATGCTGTAGAACAAAGGGTGGAGTGTGAGGTCACCTCACATGACTTTCAAACCTTCTAGTATATTCTATATGACGCTTTCTTAGAGTCCATTTCCAGTACACACGGCACTGATGCTTTGTTTCTAACTAGTGATAGGGAGAAGCTTCGCTTCACTTTGGTAGCGTGGCTTCAGTCTACCGGGGTCACTTTCACACAGCAGACGTGTGCTGATATCGTCCTAACAAGGAGGCCTTCAAACAATGGCCTACACTAC
>Ga0123355_10010453_pt1 | contig 14227 bp, 13 predicted proteins | sample TergutEmb28metaG_3_FD_89872 | JGI IMG/M metagenome (GOLD analysis project Ga0123355, IMG submission 89872) | Embiratermes neotenicus P1 segment gut microbial communities from Petit-Saut dam, French Guiana - Emb289 P1 | ecosystem: Host-associated > Arthropoda: Insects > Digestive system > Gut ...
CCGCTTTCAGAGCGTATGCGCCGTGTTGTCTGGATATTTCATCGGCTAGTTGTTGTAAGTTTGATTTGTTTTCTCGTGTTTTTACCCGTGATGACTTGGTTTTATCTCGTGCTGAATACCTATATCAATCATGCTGATTCTTGGGTCGGCATGGTTGATATTTTGCCGGGTTTGGGTTTTTATGCAGGGCTCTTGCTCCGATTGCCGCCGGTATTTTTTTATGCCTTGTTTGCCTTATCTGCGGTGCTGTTTGGTCCTTTTCTCATGGGGCTTCACTATGTGGCAAGAACCATGGTACAAGGAGAGCAAGTTTGGATTTCAGATTTGTTTCACCATGCGCGTGCAAACGCAAAGCAGGGCATGGTGATGGGACTTTTTTGTGTGGTTTTGATACATCTCTTACTTTGGAATATCTTCGGCGGGATGTATTCCCATGTAACTTGGATTTCGGTAACATTTCTTATTTCGCGCTGGGTTTCCCTTGGGATTTTGGTTTTTCTTTTGATGGCACTTCCTTACTTTTGCCAGATTGCTACATCCATTTCCCAGCCGATCTGGGCACTGATTAAGAATGCCGCGATCCTGACACGCGTACGTTTGATGCGAGGACTGCTCTTGCTGCTTGGCGTGTTTCTCCTTTGGTGGAGTATGCTTTCCATGCTTCCGCTGTTTGGACTTTTGGGATTGCCTCTGTTCTCGATCGGGCTTACTGCACTGGCGCAGACGGCGGTTTGCAGACCGCTTATTGAACAATATATCTTACAGCCTGCACAAGAAAGGCTTGACAGCTAGAGAAAATGTGGTATGATACTGCCATATAAAAAGTATAGAGAAACATGCAGAGAGGGTTATCCAAGGTGGAGCAATTTCAACAGGAATTAAACGCGCTTTTGATTGAGATATACCAAAATGTTCATCGACTTGAAGAAGCGGCTTTGCGGTACAGCGGGAAATTAGATCTCACGATCAACGAGATGCACCTAATTGAGTATGTTGGAAAGAGTATGCCCGGTGGTGTGACAATTCGAGAGTTGGCAGGGCAATTGAATATCAAAAGCCCATCGGTAACGGTAGCTGTGCAAAAACTTGAGCGAAAAGGCTATGTAACGAAAGTGGCTTGTGCGCAAGATAAGCGCGCGGTTCGTGTACAGCTCACAAGAGACGGCAGACGAGTGGATGCCTATCATCAGTATTACCATCGGATGATGACGAAGCGGATCGCACAAGATGTGACAGAAGAGGAAAAAGGGATGTTGCTTCGTGCGGTGCGGAATTTGAATATGCATTTTATAGAAAGCTTACAGGAGCAAGAGCGCAAATGATTCAGTCGAACTTGGGCTGACATTTCATATATAATCTACAAATAAAATGATAGAATATAGAAGGAGGAACATGGAATGGATTTAGAACAGTTGATTGCACGTCTTGCGGAATACGTAGAGGTTGACCCTGCTACGATCACAGCAGAAACAAGCTTTTCCGGACTGGGGATTGATTCCCTTGACACAGTTGAGATGGTCATGGATCTGGAAGATGAGCTTGGGGTAGAGCTTGAGCTTGACGAGAAAATCACCAGTGTTGGAGAGCTCGCTGCTTTCATTGAGAAAAAATTAAGTTAATATAGCCCGGATTGCCGCTTGGTGATCCGGGTTTTTTGCACCTTTTTTTGGATTCCGCCTATAATAGAGGTAGAATGCTTAGAAAGGGAGTGCAATATGGACTATAGACCACTTCGGATGGGGGATACAGGTCCCGGAGTTTTAGAAGTACAGCAGATATTGGCTGATCTGGGATATACGGCAACATCAAGGGATGGGAACTTTGATACATCTACGCTGCGGGCAGTGATCGCCTTTCAGAGCGACAGTGCATTGCCGGTGGATGGTGTGGTAGCGGTAAACACGTGGCTGGCGCTTAGGAAGCGCGCTGGGCACCATGAGGAGCCAAGTGAAACCGGGAGTGAAAGCGAGGGAGCAAGGTCGCGGCAGGAAGCACCTCCGGCGGCAGAAAGCCCCCAGCCGTTGGAGGAACCGGAACCCTACATGCCGCCGATGCCGCCTGTGCAGCAAGCATCGGTGAGGGAAGAGGACGCGCCGCCGGAGACCTTGCCGCTTGCACCACCTGTCTTCAGGGTTCCGACTGTTCCACTGATTCAGTGGCAGGCAATCCATGAAGAACAAGCCGTGTTTCATGAAAGTGTGCCTGTGCTTGCGCCATCGTCGGAGTCTGAAGTGCCGGTGGAAGAACCGGCTCCGCTTGGGCGCGGATGGACGCGGGTGGGTGCATAAATATACGCAGGCGCATGGTGTATTCCATGCGTCTTGTGTTGCGCTTGACAGCTTTGTTATACTGATGTAGGGGCAGACCTTGTGTCTGCTCCTGTCAGTTTTTCCTTTCGGGCAGACACAAGGTCTGCCCCTACATTTACTACCATTTGTATAGGGGTGATGTGTCCAGATGGAACAGATAACATATCGTATTATGCGCTCTGATCGAAAGACGATGGGGCTTGAGATTACGCGGGATATGGAAGTGTTGGTACGTGCGCCGAGACGAGTGTCTGAAATGCAAATTGATCGCTTTGTGCAATCTCATCGGCAGTGGATTTTACGCAAGTTGGCAGCACGGCGGGATAAGGTCACGATACATTCTGTGCTGACAGAAGAACAAGTCAGTGATCTTATCCGGCAGGCGGAAGCTGTTATTCCGGGTCGGGTTGCGCATTTTGCTAAGCTTATGGATCTTTGGCCGACTTCAATTCGCATATCAAACACACGAAGCCGTTTTGGGAGCTGTTCTCAACAGGATAAGCTCGCCTTTTCTTGCCGTTTGATGCTCTATCCGCCAGAGGCTGTGGATTATGTGGTGGTACATGAGCTGGCGCATATCAAACACAAAAACCATGGACCAAACTTTTGGCAGACTGTGGCAGAGATTTTGCCGGATTATAAGCAGCGAATCAAGCTCTTGCGGGTGTGATGGTGGTAAATGTAGGGGCAGACCTTGTGTCTGCCCGAAAGGCAAGACTGACAGGGCAGACATAAGGTCTGCCCCTACAAAGGTGTGCATTTAGCCATACCCTGTGATGATTCGGTTTGGACAAATGGTTTCACATGTGCTACAATAGAGGGCGAGTAAGCCAGACAGTCGCGTGTATATGCCGAAAGGTTGTGCACGAGGAAAGTCCGGGCTCCATAGGGCAAGGATAACGGGTAACGCCCGCCGAAGGCGACTTCAGGAAAAGTGCAACAGAGAGATACCGCCGCGGCATTGTCGCGGTAAGGGTGGAAACGTGGGGTAAGAGCCCACGGGCCGGCTGGAGACTGCCCGGTCATGTAAACTCTATCCGGAGCAACACCGCGAGGGGACTGGCACTTCGAGTGCCGAGGTTTGCCCGACCGTCCCAAGAGGTGGCTTGAGCCTGTCGGCAACGGCAGGCCTAGACAGATGACTGTCCAACACAGAACCCGGCTTACAGGCTTGCTCACTGTATACGAAAGACCACAGGTATCACCTGTGGTCTTTCTGCGTGATGAAATGCTACAAACAGAAAGCGCCACCGGATTCCGGTAGCGCTTTCTGTTTATATTGATATGGTTTGATATCTAAGGTGTAGCAAAGGAAACGGAAGTCAGGCTGGATATGCGAATTGTTTGTCCTGCTTGCAGATTAACTCTAAGGCGCGGAACACCTGAACCGGTGCCACGATCGTTTAAGATTGCATTATAGGCTAGACGACCATTTGCGTGGTGGACGATGAAATTACCAGAAGAACCCGCTGCAGGTGTGGCATAGTATGTTCCTGCGGCGATGTCAGTGCCCACGACCCAATGACCGGTGGTCAGTGTGGTAGCTAAAGCTCTGGTAGCAGGTGTGAATACAGCAGCTCGTAGATTACCTCTGATCTCGATTGTATACCCTACACCAATATTTGTTGTAAAACTAGAGATACCTTGAGTAGAAGTGCCTTGCATGTCATTTAATATCTCATTCACATGCAAGCGATTGTCCGCATTGCGAATGACAAAGTTTCCATGCCCTTGCGCTGTGATGACATATCTTCCGGCAGGGATGTTCTGACCCACTGTGTGTGTTCCTGTAATCAAGGTGACAGTACCCGGAGTTGCTGGTGGCGTTGTAGGCGGAGGTGTTGGCGCTATCGGCGCTGTTTCGCCGGTTACATAGCGTTGGATGATTTGTGCACATTGTGCTCTGGTGGTTGTACCGCCTGGATTGAGTGTTCCGACAGAGGTGCCGCCGATGAGACCTGTGTGGGTTGCCCAACGCATGTAATCGACTGCCCAGTTGCTGACATCTGCGTGATCCGGGAAGCGATTTAGGTTTGCTGTTCCCGGTATGCTTACGTTTTCGCCGCTAAATACTGCGAAGCGGTGGAACATTGCGGAAAACTCTTCTCTTGTCACAAAACGACCCGGCGCAAAGAGATTGTTGCCGATGCCATTTACAATGTTGTTGCTTGCCGCCCAGATAACTGCATCAAGCTGCCATGCTGCTGTGACATCTGTGAAAGGTGATTGCCCTGTCACAGATGGCTCGCCTGCCAAGCGGTAAAGGATAACTGCGACTTCGGCACGTGTCAGGCTGCGGTTTGGCGCGAATGTGGTTGGGGAGGTACCCTCCATATAACCGTTGGTGAATACGAAGTTGACTGCGTTATAGAACCAGTTGTTTGTGCTGACATCAACAAAGTTCATCGCTGCAATGAACGGCAAAGTTGCTGTGCCGCTGAATGTAACATTCTGGTTCCCAATCAAGACATTTTGCACATTCCAAGTATATGTGAGACTTGTCACATTAGCCGGAACATTTGTCCAGCGGATGGTGTTGTTTAGTGGATTGGTATTTTCAACAAGCACACCGCTGTTGCTGATCGTGGCGGGAGCTACAAATGCACCGAGTCTGTCGCGCACTACATTTGTGTGGTTAAGCGGAGAGGTACGCGCTACATTGGGAAGTGTAATGCTTTGACTTGCCAGTCCGTTTGCCGGCGTAACAGTGCGTACGCCTGTCAGAGTTGGGATGCCGCGCAGATCAACAATCGGTTGATTTGCGTTGCGAGTTAGGTTTAGGGTTTCGATTTGTGCTAAGTCAGAAGCAAACACGCGAGTACTTGCGTTGACAGTGGTGTTGAACGTGGTGCCCAAGCTTGCTGCAACGCGGGCTGCCAAGTTGGCATCGGGGAATATAGTGGCAACTGTGCTGTTTGCCGGGACTGCTGTCGTATTCGGAGATGCTGTCCAACGTGCAAAAAGTGTGATATTTCCGGTGTCCGGGAATGTTGCCAATGAAGTGGTGCCATCGACACGGACACCTGTAGCGGTCGCAGTGTCTGTTGCGGTTGTCCACCAGCCGTTGAATGTGTGACCGAGTCTGCGGGGAACACCGTTTGTCTGCACACCGTCAATCGCTGCCGCCAAAGTGTCCACGGCTGTTTGATTAAGACCTGTTGCGGGCCATGTGCCGTTGTTTAGATTGAATATGATCGTACGACCGGCTGAAACGGTAAAAGGAACATCTGCGGTTGCGATTGGCGGATCACTTGAGGTCGCACCGGCAATTGTTGCACGGAGTATGAAATTGCCGACAACTGTACCGGGTTGCACAACCACGCTATTTCCGCTTGTTGCACCGACAATAGTCGCGCCTGTCGCGGCAGGTGCGGTACCTGGAACAATGCTCCACGTAATCGGACCGGGTGTCGGTGTGATGGTTGAGGTAACCGTAGCTGTTACAGTACGATTGTTCGCCGCGGCAGTACCGGCAATCAGTGTGGATGGCGTAGCGCCGCCGGTGATGTTGATTGTTGTGGTGACCGGAGCCGGAACGATACGAGTCAGCAGGGCAGGGGTACTCGGGATTCCAGTCGCGTCCGTTGCTACCAGCGCAAAGGTAAAGGTGCCGCCACCGGCAAGGTAGGTGGTCGTGTTGAATGGGCTTGTAACAGGACCGCTAAATACATTGGTCGTACCATCACTTATGGTAAGGGTATAGGTGACAACGCCGGGATCAACTGTCCAAGTGAGCTCTGTGTTTGCGGCATTCAAGCTAAGACCGCTTGGTGTAGGCGTTGCCGCCGTTGCCATTGGTGCAAACACACTCAAGATCATCAACGCGACCAGCAAGACAGATAGAACTCTTTTCTTCATAATGTAGAACCTCCGTTTACATAATATACTAGGTAATAGTTTTGGTCTTCATGTCTAATATGATGAAAGCCAAATAGGCTAATTGGGATTATTATAGCACATTTGCCAAGATTTGCAAGCTATTGTTTATAGATGGTTTTTGAGGCTCCTTTTTCAAAGGAGCTGTCCGCAAAGCGGACTGAGGATTGCCCTTAACCTGTTTACGCTTGTGGAAACTTGAATCCGACCTTAGGCTATCGCCTGCCACCTCCTTTACAAAAGGAGACTTTTGGTGTTACTCTCTTTGACAAAGAGAGAGCATTCCTTTATAATTATAGTTAGATAGATGCAGATACAAAGGAGAAAGCACAGATGAGAGAATTACCAAAAACCTATGATCCCAAAGCGGTGGAAAAGAAGCTGTATGACTTTTGGATGGAGGGCGGCTATTTCAAGGGTGTGATTGACCCTGAAAAGGAACCCTTTACCATCGTAATCCCCCCGCCCAATGTAACGGGGCAACTCCATTTGGGACATGCTTTTGATGAAACCCTGCAAGATGTGATCATCCGCGCACGGCGGATGCAGGGCTATTCCGCCCTCTGGGTACCGGGCACTGACCACGCGGGGATCGCCACACAGATTAAAGTGGAAGAACAGCTCCGAGAAGAGGGGTTGACCCGCTTTGATCTAGGGCGGGATGCCTTCTTAGAACGTGTCTGGCAGTGGAAAGAAGAATACGGCGGACGGATCACAGAACAGCTCAAGACCCTTGGTTCATCCTGCGATTGGGACAGAGAGCGCTTTACCATGGACGAGGGATGCAGCCGTGCGGTTCGTGAGGTCTTTGTCGCCCTCTATGAAAAAGGGTTGATCTATAAAGGAGTACGGATTATCAACTGGTGTCCCACCTGTACCACAGCGCTGTCCGATGCGGAAGTGGAACATGAAGAGCAAGAGGGCGCACTTTGGTATCTGCGCTATCCCGTAAAAGATTCGGATGAATATCTGGTCATCGCAACCAGCCGTCCGGAGACCATGTTGGGAGACTCTGGTGTTGCAGTCCATCCGGAAGATGGGCGCTATGCACATCTGGTCGGGAAGACGATCATGCTCCCGCTGATGGATAGAGAAATTCCGATTATTGCGGACGAGTATGTGGACATGGAATTCGGTACAGGCTGTGTGAAGATGACACCCTGTCATGATCCCAATGACTTCGAGGTGGGTAAGCGGCATAATCTGGAGCAAATTTTGGTGCTGGACGGTGAGGCGAAAGTCAATGAAAACGGCGGCAAATACTGCGGTATGGATCGCTATGATGCGCGAAAAGCTGTTCTTGCTGATCTGGAAGCTTTGGGGCTTATGGAGAAGAAAGAGACCCAAATGCGGAATGTGGGTATATGTTATCGTTGCAGTACCGTTGTAGAGCCAATCACAAGTCCACAGTGGTTTGTGCAAATGGAACCGCTCGCAAAAGAAGCGCTGGACGTGGTGGAAGATGGGCGCATTGAATTCATCCCGGAGCGCTTTGTGAAAATCTACCGCAACTGGATGGAAAATGCCCATGATTGGTGCATCTCCCGCCAGCTCTGGTGGGGACATCAGATCCCGGCTTGGTATTGCGAGCCTTGCAAACATGTGACCGTATCCCGGGAAGACCCGGATGCCTGCGAGGTCTGCGGAAGCACAGAAATTGTGCGAGACGAAGATGTGTTGGATACTTGGTTTTCATCCGCCCTCTGGCCTTTCTCGGTATTCGGGTGGCCGGACAAGACACCGGATTTAGAGTATTTCTATCCCACCAATGTGCTGGTTACAGGCTATGACATCCTATTTTTCTGGGTTGCGCGGATGATTTTCTCCGGCATGGAGCAGATGGGTGAAGTACCATTCCATAAGGTGCTCTTGCATGGACTAATCCGCGCCTCAGACGGACGCAAGATGAGCAAATCCGCGGGCAATGGGGTTGACCCTCTTGAAGTGATTGACACCTATGGGGCAGACGCCCTGCGCTTTAACATCGTTACCGGTAATTCCCCGGGAAATGATATGCGGTATCACAATGAGCGCTGTGAGGCGATGCGCAATTTTGCAAACAAGATTTGGAACGCCTCTCGCTTTGTGATGATGAATCTGACAATCACAGAAAACCGCCTGCCGGAACAGTTGGAGCTGGAAGACAAGTGGGTCTTGTCCCAGTTCAATCAGGTGGCGCGGGAAGTGAATGAGAATCTGGAAAAATACGAACTGGGCATTGCTGCGACAAAGATTTATGACTTCATCTGGGATACCTATTGTGATTGGTATATCGAACTCACCAAGCCCCGCCTGAATGGGGAAGACGCGGCTGCCAAAGAGGGTGCAGAGCGAGTGCTGCTCTTTGTGCTGGTTGAAACCTTGAAATTGCTCCATCCCTTTATGCCATTTATCACGGAAGAGATCTGGCAAGCGCTCCCCCGTGAGGGAGAGGCTTTGATGATTGAGTCTTATCCGGTGTTCCGTCAAGATTTAGACTTCCCGACGGAAGAGGCGCAGTTTGGCAAAATTATGGAGGCTGTCCGCGCCATTCGCGGGCATCGCAGTGAGATGAAAGTACCCCAATCAAAGAAAAGCAAGGCGCTGATTGTAACAGAAGAGGTCGATGTCTTTGAAGCAGGGCGGGTCTATTTTGGGAAGCTTGCTTATGTGAGTGATCTTGTCATCACAAAAGACGCACCGGAGCGCACAGCGGGACAGGTGTCTGTTGTGACAAAGGATGCACGGATATTCCTCCCACTGGCGGAGCTTGTAGATATCACCGCTGAGCGTGAGCGGATTGGAAAAGAGATCGGCAAGGCGCAGGAGAACTTGGATAAGATCATGCGTAAACTGTCGAACGAAGGGTTCTTGCAGAAAGCGAGAGAGGAAGTGATCGCGGCGGAGCAAGAGAAAGCAGAGGAAGCGCGGGCTTTGGTTCGCAATTTGGAGGAAAGTTTGAAGCAGTTGGAGGGGTAGGAACTATTGTAGGGCGCGGCGACCAAAGCCTCCTTTTGTAAAGGAGGTGGCAGGCGAAGCCTGACGGAGGATTTCCGCACCGCACAAACAGGTCAAGGGCAAACCTCAGTCCGCTTCGCGGCCAGCTCCTTTACAAAAGGAGCTTAAAGAGCGTAAAAACAAAACAAGGGGTGAGACAAATGAAATCGAAACTAACGATCTTTCTATTGCTGAAATCCTTATTGGTTTTTGTTATCGTAACCGTCCTCGTCCTGACAGAAAACACCGCAACGGCAAACTTTAATCATGCATTCTACACCCGCATCGCAGAGGGGATTCACCCGACCTTGACGAGCATCGCCACATGGGTCGGTAGGCTCACCCACTGGTATTCTTATACGCCTATCATTCTCTTTTTGCTTATCTTCCCCCGCACAAGGATGAAGATTGGTCTGCCCATGGCAGTCACCCTATCCGTCTCTGCGATTTTGGGTCCCCTTGTGTTAAAAAATATCTTTGCCATCGAGCGTCCCACAATCAATCAACTGATTGCTCCGGGTGGATTTGGCTATCCCAGCGGGCACTCCATGAATGCCATGGTGTTTTTTGGCATATGCGCAATTATGGTGTATCGCTATTCGTCTAAGAAGCCGCTGAAAATTGGGTTTGCTGTGTTTGCAGTTCTTGCCATCCTCACAGTGGGACTCAGCCGGATTTATTTGGGTGTCCATACTGTGACAGATGTAATCGGCGGCTATTCGGCAGGGATTGTGGTGCTTTGCGCAGCGGTGCTAATTGAAACCCACATTAGGAATAAGTGCGTCGTGCGGGATCAGGTAGTGTGATATGGCAAAAAAGGGAAGCAAGTCCAAAGCGCGCAGAGTCAGAACAGTTCTGCTTGGGATATTGGGTGTCATTGTCTTGGTGCATGGGCTTCATGCCCTCACTTTAGATCGGATGATTGTGTATCGGGAGATATCTTTTTCCTCGCCGAATCTCCCGGAAGAACTAGATGGCTATAAAATCGCCTTAGTGACAGATATCCATGCAGTGACAGACAGACGTTTGCAGATGGTAGTGGATGAACTGCACCAAAGGCAGGTAGACCTGCTACTTCTCGGCGGAGACTTTACCTGGGATAGCGATGCCTTAGAGCGGACAATGGAACTTCTATCACAGATTCAAACTAGCGATGGCGCTTTTGGTGTAGAGGGAAATCATGATGATTATTCCTCCCTATTCGCGGCAATGGAACGCCACAACATCACGCCATTATCCAATAGCGGCGTCTATGTGCGGGATGGTTTTTACTTGGCAGGGGTAGAAGATTTATGGAATCGAAACCCTGATGTTACCGGAGCCATAGCAGAGGCCGGGGCGGATAGTTTTGTACTGCTCCTGTCCCACAATCCGGACGTTTCCATGCAGCAGGATACCACAGGTGTAGATTTGATTTTGAGTGGGCATACCCACGGCGGGCAGCTCAACTTATTTGGCATATGGTCCATCGGGCTTGACACGCGGATCATCTCCGATTATGGAAGCAGATTTCAAGGCGGCTGGGCAGAGTCTCAAGATGGCATACCTGTGTATGTTTGCCGGGGCATTGGAGAGTATTATCCCAGAGTCTTCGCCAGACCGGAAGTGACACTGCTTACACTGCATCATGGATAAGAAAGAGTTTACTCTAAGCGCAAGCCATATTTTTTACATTGAACATTCGCTTTGCCCATAGTATAATGCAGGGGAATAGAAGATTATGTTCTAAAATAGTTTCCCCCGCCGTAGGCGGGGGAAACACAGAATAGAGAGCCATTCATCAGAAAGGAGAGCGTTGTATGCAACTTTGGGAAGTGCGGGACATTTTAAAAGCAAGTACCTTTAGTGGGGAGGAGTACATGGATCGGGAGGTTCACGCAGTTTGCGGTTCTGACCTGATGAGCGATGTGCTGGCCTTTGTGAAAAATCAATCTGTTTTGCTGACAGGGCTGTTAAACCCGCAAGTCATACGCACAGCGGAGATGATGGATATGTGCTGTGTGGTCATCGTGCGTGGCAAGACACCGGATGAGCAGCTCATACAACTGGCAGAGGACAAAGAAATTGTATTAATGACAACGAGTTATCCCATGTATTCTGCTTGCGGACGGCTATACAGCAGAGGACTGTTCCAAGATGAGGGTTAGTCTATGAGCAAACTAAATTTGCATTACGACATAGACGGAAATGACTTCATGTCAGCGGGAGAGGCTTCTAGCGATGTGAAGCGTGTGCTGAAACAACTGAATTTTGACAGTGACACCGTGCGGCGGGCCGCCATTTGTATGTATGAGGCGGAGATCAATATGATCATCCACGCAGATGGGGGTACTGTAGATGTTTGTGTAGAAGAAAATGGCATTGAAATTGTACTGCAAGACACGGGTCCGGGGATTGCAGATATTGAAAAAGCCATGCAAGCCGGATTTTCCACTGCAACACAGGAAATCCGCGAGCTTGGCTTTGGAGCAGGCATGGGACTTCCGAATATCAAGCGTCATTCTGATCACTTAGATGTTATATCTGAAGTGGGCGTTGGAACTACCGTGACCATATGGATTGAGCCAAGCGGATAGGGGGGACGAGATGGAACGTGCAGTTGCCCTAGTGAAAGAAAAATGTGTGGGTTGTACCACCTGCATTAAGCAATGTCCGACAGAGGCCATACGCGTCCGCCGCGGCAGGGCGATTATTATTGACGAGCGCTGCATCGACTGCGGACAGTGTATTCGGGTTTGCCCACACCACGCAAAAAAGGCGGTTTATGACCCACTGGAGCGTTTGGAGGAATTTCCATATACGGTTGCACTCCCGGCGCCGTCTCTGTATGGGCAGTTTCAGAATTTAGATGACATTAATCAGATTCTTGCCGGTTTGTTACATATCGGGTTCGATCATGTGTATGAGGTATCCAAAGGAGCGGAAATGCTTACAGAAGCTACACGTCATGAGTTGGCAAATGAAGCGCTTGAGGTACCGCTGATTTCCTCTGCCTGTCCTGCTGTTGTGCGCCTAATTCGCACACGCTTTCCGAAGCTGATTGGTAATATCTCCAAACATATCGCACCCATGGAGATTGCCGCAATTCACGCTAGAGAAGAAGCCGTAGAACGAACAGGACTCGCGCCTGAGAAAATTGGGATATTCTTCATCACACCCTGTCCTGCGAAAGTGACAGCGATTCACGCGCCGGACCATTTGAACCGTCCAATTATAGACGGTGCGTTTTCTATGGCAAAGGTTTACAAGAAGTTGCTCGGCAATATGCGGCGGGAAGATGTGCCGAATCTTGCACAAAGCGGGATGACCGGGATTGGCTGGGCTGTAGCCGGCGGAGAATCTTCATCCCTCACTCTGGAAAACCATCTGGCAGTGGATGGCATTGAACAGGTGATTGCCATACTGGAAGATGTGGAAGATGGGAAATTGCGTAATGTGCAGTTTCTGGAACTGGGTGCCTGTGACCAAGGCTGTGTGGGCGGATGTTTGACTGTGGAAAACCCCTATGTGGCAAAGGCACGCATCCGGAAACTGATGAAGCATATGCCGGTTTCTGAGAATAAGTTGGATCCAGGGCATTTGCTGCAAGAACGCTTTTTGGCGGATAAATCTTTTCAAGAAAACTCTGTCTGGCAACTCGCGGAAGATCGCTCGGTGGCGATGGAGCGATATCAGAGAATCAGCGCTCTAATCGAGGAACTGCCAGGTCTGGACTGTGGTGCCTGCGGAACGCCTTGTTGCAGAGCCTTAGCAGAAGATGTTACGCTGGGCTTTGCCTCAGAAGATGATTGCATTTTCCGCGTAAGAGAACGGATGCAGGGCATTACAACAGGAGAAAACGCCGATGCATACCTGCCGCCGCCGTTTCGGAAAGAGAAAGAATAGGGATGTAGGGGCAGACCTTGTGTCTGCCCGATGCGGCTGTCTACAGGGCAGACACAAGGTCTGCCCCTACAAATGCCAACAAAAGGATGGTGCAATCTATATGACAATACAGGAACTAGCAAACCAAATGTCTTTAAAAAATTGGACACCGGATGCGAATCTGGATTTTCCCATCACAGGGGGATATGCCGGAGATATGCTGAGCTGGGTGATGGGACGTGCTGAGAGCGGCACGGTTTGGATGACTATCATGTCAAATCAAAATGTGGCTGCTGTCGCGCTGATGGCGGATGTAGCTTGTGTGGTACTCACGGAGGGCGTAGAGCCGGACGAGATGTTACTGAAACAAGCACAGGGACGCGGACTTCCCCTGTTTACGAGCCCGCTGTCCACCTATGAATTTTCCTGTCAACTGGGTGCGATGCTGGCAGATAAATCGAGCACGTGATGGACGAGCTGTATTACGATTTCCATGTCCATAGCTGTCTTTCTCCCTGCGGGGAGGATGACATGACACCTCAAAATATTGTGCAGATGATGGCGCTTGCGGGCTATGATGTCATTGCAGTGGCAGACCACAACTCCACTCGAAACTGTAAAGCTGTCATGGATGCTGCCAAACAAACAGAACTCTTGGTGGTCCCCGCCATGGAGCTTTGTACCAGTGAAGAGGTGCATGTTCTCTGTCTCTTCCCAGATCTGGAATCTGCCGAACAGTTTGGGCAATATGTGTACACGAAATTGCCAGACATCCAAAACCGAAGTGCGATTTTTGGCAAACAACTTCACATGGACGAGCAGGATCAGATCATAGGCGAGGAAGAAAAGTTGCTCATCTCTGCTGCGGATATCGGTATTTATCAGGTATACGATTTAGTAAAATCTTACGGCGGGACTGTGATCCCATCGCATGTGGACAGGCAGTCTTTTTCTCTCCTCTCAAACTTGGGATTTTATGACCCCTCTATGCAGTTTCCGGCAATTGAACTCACGGCAAATTGTGATGCTGATGCCTTTCGACAAACGCAAGGGATATCACTGCCCTATATCACAAATTCCGATGCGCATGGCCTAGATCAAATACCCGATCCCAAGCGAAAAATCCGCCTGTGTGACCGCTCTGCAAGGGGTGTGATTGCAGCGATTGAAGCAAGTCAACGTGATGCCGGGATTTTACTATA
>Ga0123355_10010454_pt1 | contig 14226 bp, 11 predicted proteins | sample TergutEmb28metaG_3_FD_89872 | JGI IMG/M metagenome (GOLD analysis project Ga0123355, IMG submission 89872) | Embiratermes neotenicus P1 segment gut microbial communities from Petit-Saut dam, French Guiana - Emb289 P1 | ecosystem: Host-associated > Arthropoda: Insects > Digestive system > Gut ...
TCCCCCCCCCCCTCACCCCTTTCCTATACTGCACTTCACTTCACCTCATTCAACTTCACTTTGCTTCATTCACTTCACTTTGTTTCACTTCGCTACACTTCCATATTAGATAAATTTTCACTTCACTATATATATATATATATATATATACACACTGCTTCTAATATGATACATTTTCATTTTCAGATATGTGGATTATGTAAATGTCATGGCATATGATTACCACTTCTACGTAGGGTATCTTCCAATGACTGGCTATAATGCACCACTATACAAACAAGCTGATGAGAGTGGATATTTTGCAACACTGAATACAAACTGGTCTGTCTATTACTGGCAAGGCAAGGGCATGCCAAAAGAAAAGATAACAGTAGGGCTGCCAACATATGGGCATTCCTTTATGTAAGTTCACATTCTATAAATAGAGTTTAAATACAATGCATGCACAAATACAGTTCTGCATGGTCAGCAGTTATGAAAATGTACAAATGAAAATTGAAATTTTGTCTAAAAATATCAGTTTAAACAATGTGCAGGAAGAGCAAAATTTGTTCATGCATAAATACATTTCGCTTCTGTTATTTGGTTTACATATTGATTATAAATGGACAGTAATTTAAGCTGCAAAATAAAAATGTTTTGTGGACTTAACGTAATGTCCCTTAAGTTCCTGTGCACATCCACTGTGTCTGATTTTGTAATACCTCAGAAAAATGCCAGTAGTGATGTGGAGACATACACAGGCCACCACTTTTCTGTACATAAGTTGTTCAAGATGAAGACTGTGTTTTAAGGGCACTTGTGTGCTGTAATGTTATATATACTTTGGTATGTCAGACTGGTCACACTCCCATGTTGCAGTTTCATGGACCACCAACAGGTGGCAGGAGATGCAAATACACAGAACGATGAGAACGTGTGAGTTCAACCACATAATTTGAATGTACAAATTCTGTGCTCTTATGCTGTTATGCTACTTGATCTATCATTGGAATCATGTGAACGAAGTTAATACAGTTGCACAACATTTCAGTGTGAAAATTCTATAAGTTTCCGTGCCTTGCAACAGCAACCATAATAAATGCTCTAATTACAATACAACTGCAGCAACAATAATGCATGTTATGATTCAAATACAACTGAATTTTTTTTCCCCCCCAATGCCCCACATGTCTTTGTGGACTTCGTGGTCTTCCCTCCTGAGCATGGCAGAAGTGTAACCGACTTCTGACGTTGGGACGTCCATGAGGCACGGTTATGTTGTCCCGATGATGTGAGTGGTGATATAGGAGGATGTAGTGCCAGGAGGGCCCTTAAACCTAAATTCTACTAACCTACCCAGACCATGGTCACCGCGGGAATCGTCCCCTTCAGGGAAAATTCCCACGGTAGAACTGGGAATCGAATCCGGGACCTCATGATTAGTAGTCAGAGACTCTGACCACTAGACCACAAGGCTGGTCATACAACTGAATTTCAATGTGATAATATTTCAATATGATAATACTCCAATTTGATAATACTGTAAGTTCCCACGCCTTGCGAAATCAACTATAATAAATGTTCTGATTCTTATAAACTACACAAAACATAATAGCACAACATTTCAGAGTAATAATACTCTAAGTTTCCAACCCTGCAACAACAACTACAATAAATACTGATTCCAGTAAGCTGCAGAAACTGTTATAAATGTCCTGATTCTAATACAACTGCACATAATACCACAATATTTCAATGTGAAAATACTGTAATTCCCTTCAAAAGCAACTATAATAAACACTCTTATTCTAATACAATTGCATACAATTGCATATCATGTAACAGCATAACATTCAGTGTGGTAATAATGTATGTTTCCATGGCCTGCGAGAGCAACTACTATAAATGCTCCAGTCCAATACAACTTAATTTCAATATTATTAGTATTTCTGTGTGATAATACTATAAGTTTCATTGCCCTGAAACAGCAGCTATAATAAATGTTCAAATTCCTGTGTGAGGGTCACGACATACATAGAGCTTAACAACATCAAGGTGCAAGAAAGCACGTACTTTGCCTGATAATGAAGAAAAGTATCTAACATCTGATGATGAATCTGAAGCATAATTCACAAGAAAAGCCAACAAACGCATAGCTTTGTCTCGCTTCAATGCGGAGCTATGCCAACATGCTGACGAAGTTCAGACCATTCTAGAATTAGACACAGAAGAAGCACAGATAATTTGAGAGCAAAACACTTGGTGTCACACAGAGCAAAGAGCTGAAGTGACACCAAAGAATGCATCCAACCTCGACAAATGAATGCAACACACCAAACAGCATCAAAAACATGGCATGCACTGCGATTTGTGGGTACAGAGATTGGCAAGCTCAAAGTCTTTCATGAACAAGTCCATCATCATCAGCTACCTCTAATGGAAGAAATATGCCAGTTTTGCCAAGTTATTAAATGGAAAGATGAAACAGCAAATAGTTGCTGTCATAGCAGGACAGTTGTGCTTGCACCATTGCATGATCCTCCTCAAGAGTTTAAACAGTTGTTTAAAGACCCATAGTTTTTAATGAAGGTCAGGTCCTACAAAAGCATCTTTGCATTAACATCCATTGGTGCATGACTTACGGAAAATGCCCGGATTTACGAGCAATTGGAAGACATTCAAGAATCATGTAGGTGTTCTGTGTTCAAGGAACACTGTGTAACGCGTTGGTACGTTGCTACCTATTGAATGAAGAACAAGCTCTGCCCAGTTGTATGATTTTATAGTGCTATGGAAACACAAGTAAATACGCGATGCTGTATCATAGATGGCTTGGATAGAGGGGTTGTGGCAACAAACCATTTTGTCCTAAATCAAGTGAACTCATTTTTCAAAATGTTCCTGCCAGCTGGCAAATTTATAAGAAATCAAGAAGTTCTCTATGTTTGATTGCAACTCATGAAGCTCCAGAAGTCTATTTTCGAACACACAATCGCCCAACATATCTAGCTGGTCCCCATTTTACTTGATAATATGGGAGCTGAACGAGACATTATTTTGCACCAGCAAGGTGGGGGATTACAGCAAATTAATGATAGGCAGCCGGTGTACGATCCACTAAACTTCCTTTTTCTGTTGCCACACGGTGAATTAGGTTGGCATTTAGCAGTTCAGAAAGGTGACACCATAAAAACAACGCAGTTTAATGTTGTGAGTTTGCTGCATACAGACTGTACATCAAGGCCATTGGGTACTCATTGCTGAATCACGCTGCAAGATTATTTATGTGCAAGGTTTCCACTCTTAATTACCGAATGCATGTGCCTAGCCTGCCCAGGTCACTGGCCACCAGCAGACTACAAGGGTGACATCCAATCTGTAGATGTGAAATGGGACCCACACAGTATTTGGTGACACCAGACTTCACACAGGGGTATAATAAAGCCAGGAACTTTGTTCTGTTTATGAATTGTGGTATCTTGTTTTGATACTTCCAGTGATATAATTTGAAACTACTTCTAGGCTTGTCAACAGTGCCAACCATGGTGTGTCAGCACCAGCATCAGGCATTGGTGTGGTGGGAGATAAGGGATTTGTTAGTTATCCTCAGGCATGCCAGTTTGTGGAAGCAGAAGCAGCTACTGTATTTGATCGAGACAGTCGAGTGCCTTATGCTTTCAAGAACTCCGAATGGATTTCATATGATGATGAAAGAAGTCTGGCTTATAAGGTATGCGCTCCTTCAGTTTTTGTGTAATGGAATAATGTAACACAGAAAAGTAATAATATTATTAGAAACTATTTTTCTCATAAAAAGGTATAAATTTAAAAAGCAAAATGTGTTTTTGAATTGTATGTGATCTGTCACAACTTGTGTATAATATCTTAAACTCATAAAATTATTATTAGAAGCATCCAGTGGGCATCCAGTTCAGTATTCTCAAATGCTGTGTAAAAGCACATGTCCAGTGGAGTTATTAACTATAATTATGGAAACTGATCTGTATTTTCTTTATTGCTGTTGATTAACTCGTGAACATCATGGTTGAGTTTTTAGGACCAAACATGTAAGAAAGTTCAACATCCAAATATCAATCCAGAGGCCACCTATCCTTTGTTTCTCTTTATGGCTCCTCCAAGCATTTATTGTGTCACTTCTTTAAAACTGTCCAGTCTCGTGTGTTTCATGAACAAATGCACATTTATAAGTACATTCAATTACATATTATTTTTTGCCAACATGTTTCGGTCAGTCTTGTGACCATCACAGGGTGTCTAATAACATGAATATAATTAATACACAATTAATATACAGCAACAAATATATGCACCACCAAAAGAAACATACTGCCAATTTCAGCAGTCATATTTTTACTATTAAAATGTTTCCAGTAATGTTTTCTCACATGCTGTTGAAGGGTTTGGGAGTATGGGGCATGGCCCAACATCAGTTTCAAGGAACTCCTGCACTGTGATGGTATTGTTAGAAGTTAGTGTTTGTATAGTGAATCATCATGTCAGGTTGATGAGGGATCCACCTAATTAGTACTTACTTACTCCATGGAGCAGAGTCCTTCTTGAGAAGCTTACTGGTGTTCAGCTAGTCAAGAAATTCCCTGCATTTTATGTAACCTGAAGGTTCATTACCGCATTCACAAGTGCCCGCCACCTGTCCCTATCCTGAGCCAGGTCTGAGGCTGTCTGCATGAACATTTTGTAACAAGATATGGTTTTATGGTGAGAAGGCTGAAGGACCACCCCTTCTCAGCTGTCCGTGACTGCTTGTTCAATATATTTGTAGCTACTCTCCATATTGGAGGCCATTCCCCATTCACAACCTGAGGACACACCATGCCATGGTGACAGGGACCCAATTATCACTTATCACTAGTGCTGAAGAGAAGAAATGTACCTAAGAAACAGGGTAAAAAATTACAGAACAAGGGCCTTCATGGTTTGTATTTCTCACCTGATACTACTATGTCAGTAAAAACAAGAAGAATGTGAGGACATGTGACATGTATGGGGCAAAAGGAGAAATACATTTAAAAAAACTTCAAACTCCTCAAGGGAAGAAACCACTTGGAAGATACGTAGTCTGTCCAAAAAGTCCTTGCAGTGGGTTAACGGAGAAGTGGGATGTGAACTGGTGGTGCACCCCTCCAGCTGTCCTCACTCAACAGGACCCAGTTGACGTTCAGTAGGAGCCCGACCACTCTAGGAGAAGGCCAAACTTCGTACATTAGTTTTTTGTGGAACCCGTTTTCGAGCATTGTCAAAATGGAGATAGATCAACAGCTTAAACAACAGATTAACATCAAGTTTCTTGTGAAACTGGGCAAGAATGGCCCCGAAATTCATCAGATGTTGCAACAGGTTTATGGAGGGTATGCCCTAAAGGAAAGAACTGTTTTCAAGTGGGTCCAGCATTTTCGGGAAGGCCGTGAAGACCCCAAGGACGATGCAAGGTCAGGACGCCCCTCCACCTCAAGTGGTAATGAAAACAAAAATCGTGTGCGTTCTCTCGCGCTCAGTGACCGGCGATTGATTGTTAGAACGATAGCAGAAGAACTTGGTTTGGGAAAGTCATCCATTCGCACGATTTTGACGGAACATTTGGAAATGAAAAAGGTTTGCGCCAAGATTGTACCGAAACTGCTCACTCCTGAGCAAAAGTTGCGACGGAAAAAGTGTTGCGTTGACTGGAAAACCTGAGAGGAAGGCGATGAATTCTTGGAAAGGGTCATCACAGGCGACGAATCTTGGATCTACGAGTATGACATCGAGCTGAAGTCACAGAGCAGAGAGTGGAAACAGAAAGATTCGCCGAGACCAAAACAATCACGGAAAAGCAAATCAAAAATCAAAGTCATGTTAATGGTTTTTTTTGACTGCTATGGAATTGTGCACCACGAATTCGCACCTGAGGGTAAAACTGTCAATGCAGCTTTCTACGTGGAGGTTTTGAAGCGTCTGAGAGATCACGTGTGACCGGAATTGTGGGAGGGGAAGCAATGGATTCTCCACCACGACAGTGTGTTGTATACAGCTGTATACAGTCCTGGGCCTGGTCGGGAGCGTATCTTGGATGTTACTCTCGACGGGAACGAAGTTCGATACTCAGTCGAGGCACAGAGGTGGAAGTCCCTTACTTTAGTAACAGCTCAGAAGCTGGCTTCATAAGGGTTTATTGTGTACCAGCGAACAAATTACAGCAAAGAGAGAGAGACTCTGGAGCACAGCGTTGTACCCCTAGCTGGTGCGTGACGACTGCTCTGCTCGGTGTCTAGTGATGAAGTGTTCCTCAGCTCTCTTACAGTTTTCTTGAAGCCTCCCAAGTTACGGAAAGTTTTAGGGTTAATTGCTGTCCAGAGTCCTCATTTACTGGACATTGTGCCGCGTGTGAGCATGCCTCATCACAGTATCCAGTCACAAGGCGTACTTTGCCACGGGCACAGTCCAAATTATGTGAGTCAGTTATTACACATACATGCCACCCTTGGCTTAAAGTAAGCAGTAATATTGTAAGAAATAATATATAGCAATCATGTAACAATACCTATACCAAGCAATTAATTCTCTCCACATAAAAAAAACAATCTTATAACCACTATACAACAAGTGCCCCCGCGCACTCTGCATTAATCGTGCATGAGTTTTTGGTGCGCAATTCCATCACCGTGCTCGAACATCCTCCTTACTCGCCGGATTTGGCCCCCCTGCAATTTTTTCTTGTTCCCCAAATGCAGATTGGTGCTGCAGGGGCGGCATTTGGGGGATGTGATGATGATTAAAAGTTAAATGACATCGCTGCTGAAGGGCTTAAGAGAAGAGGCATTCCAAGGGTGCTTCCAGCAATGGAAACGGAGGTGGGACAAGTGTATTGTGTCTAATGGGGAGTATTTTGAAGGGGACCGCATTGATATATCCTAAAATTTGTAAAATAACATTTTTATAAACATACTGCACGAACTTTTTGGACAGACCACATATAGTGCACAGAATGAAGGATAATATTAAAAAGAATGTCATACTGTCAGATGGATTCAAAAAGTCCAGTATGATGTCTAGTGGAGGACTTTTTTGAATGCAGCAATGATACATGTCTTGAAGCTTTCATAGCAACAAAAGACAATAAAATCTCAGGCTGACAACTCAAGAATGTTTTACTGAACACAGTAATGAAGTTTTGGGTTATTAAAAGCAGAGAAATTGTTAATTAGCTTTGAAGCTAAACTATCAGCTGGAAACAGCTGAAAGATTTTATTTACAGAACATTATGAGTTAAAAAAGCATTACAGAAAAAAGAACCTCTTATGTTTTACACCTTTGAAGATACACTTCAAGTTCATATTCCCCACCAATGGTAATTTTGTTCATTTATATCTGCATTAACATGCAAGTGGGCATTTCAGCTCTCAACAGTGTGTTGGCAGTTGCTGGCACTGCCTGCTTGAACTTCCGAACACTGCAAACAGTTGTATCACCTGCACTTAAGCTTGAACACTGGCCGTTTTTATGGGTGCAAATTAATTTGATGAAGAATTTGTCGAGCACGTTTGGCTCCAACAACATAAGTAAGGCAGCAGTACCAAACCAATTGCATGTCTAATTCACAGCGCTATGCAAACTTGCTTTACGAAGATTCATTTCTGCTGGAACATTCTGCTGTGCCACTGGGTGTGTAGTTTCCAACATTTCAAAGGGCCACTGGTCTTCATCTTCAGGGTTAAGCAGCCAAGAAAAGCAGCTGCAGCAGGCAGAAAGGGTGTATTATATATGTGCTGGTGATGGGGAAAGTGAAAGGAAGGCATAAGAGGCAAGCCACAAGGGATGATAGTGACATGCATTGCATGGGGTGCAGGCATATTGGCAGGGGTGGGTTACAGTTACAGTATGCAGTAGTGTGAGAAGGTTGGAGATGAATTATCAGTGACATGAACACGGGAGTGTGTCTCATTGATAGGGGTGCAAAGGAATATGGAACCTAGTGGAAATATTCTGTTTGGGGTGGGTAAGTGAATAATTAAATGCAAGGTAAATATAAAATAAAATAAAAGTAATGTTGATATGAGAAGATATGTACTAGGCCTTAAGAGGACCATACCTGGTTGAAAATAAGGCAAATAAGATGAGATAATTTGCTATGAGGTGTTCACATAGGTGACGGGGTTTGGGATAAATAAAATCAAGATAAAGGGGTGAGGTAAAGTGAAGGTGCCTGGGTTTCACTTGCACTGTGAGATGTGCACCTAGACAATACCAGGATACCCAAAATTGTAGTGTAGTTGTGGCTGGTTAAGAATTGTAATACCAGCTGGAAAGAAGAGAAAATGGATGTGGGCACTGAAAGGGCAGCAGGCATCTTAATCGTCCTGGGGAGGCCTTGTCTGCTGTCTCATGGACTGAATGAAAGGGTTCCATGACCTGCTTAAGATCAGACCATTGTCCCTCTTCATGTTGTTTGGTTGTAGCTCAAACTCAGTTGCCTGCTTAATGACCTGGTCCACATAGTGTGGCTTGGGGAAGATTTGGGTGTCAAGGAGTTAGATGTGATGGTCACAGCTGGACCTGTGCTCTGGCACAGCTGACTTGCAGTTGTCCAAGCTGGATGTGCGGCATCGTGCTTTCTGATATACTGGCAGAACATGGAGCTCCAGCTAGTTTCATGTCCTTCATGGAATCTGGAGCATAGAATCTTGTAACCCATGCCATAATAATACCATGGCATGGCACATTATGAATCCTAACATATCTTTTAAAATTGCTGTAACATATTTACTTCCAATAAAGCACATTGTGCAAGACGTATATTTCATCAGTCAATTCTAAACTCAAAACTGCTTGCCCACTGATCTGCCAGACCCATTCAGTGTAATCATGCCCTACGCACAATCACTGTCCTTGCACATTATTATGAGCAGTCAAATTTTATCAGTTGTTTCTGATGGAACAAGCATACTTTCCAAGGTAGACCTTGCAACGCTTTGTTAACACAAATCTTGTTCGAAAATAGTTGTATTAATTATAAAATAGTGTTTTTGCAGTACCTTTACTAACTGTGTACATTCTTACAGGCTGAATATGTTGCAAGTGGTGGTTATGGCGGAGCTATGATCTGGTCCCTCAATCTGGATGACTTCAAGAGTGAATGTTCCAATACAGGACAAAACTGGTTTCCTCTTACTACAAAAGTTAAGAATGTTCTAGAAGATGACCAGTTGTGACAGATGGAGTTGGGCTTGACCATGGCCCTAGGTATCTGATGATCTTCCCCATACATCTTACAAAACTGTCAAAATAAGCCAAACCCCAATGGATACCTAGTCATGTGTATTTAAGGGCAGATTATAAATATAATATATATGCTAATTTGGTACCTAAGCATCTGTTTGGATTTTTACTGTGCAGATTTCAGGCAATTTTAAGAGCTTGCAAGTCATGCCATGAAGGATAACCTATAGCAAGAAATGCTATATTGTTTATAAATAATAACTGATAACCATACAGCCAAGTGCCATATGTACAGTAAAACCCACATTCCAGCTGTAGTACCACATATCACTGTGTATTTATTACTGTACATTCGGCAGTAATCAAACCCACAAATACACTTTATTGGAGAGCACCCCTTTCTCCTGCATGTTGCAATACTATATTCTGTTGTCTTTAACAAAGGATCATACATTGAATGCTGGCTTTATGAAATGCCCCTTTTTAACATACTATGGAGGTATGAAATGAGTGTAATCATGATTACCGTTTTGTACTGAGAGAATGCCAAGTTCATCTTGTCAGTTTTTATATTTCACAAGGTTCTTTTTCATTTTGGCTTTCATTTCCGCTGTCAGGTCTTCAAAAATTTTTGTGGCTCAGATTCTAGATTTTTCACAAAATGAAGTATGCCTCTTGAGTTGTGCAGTGAAGACATAATGACTTGTCTCAGGTCAGATATTTATAGCTGGTGCTTTTAATCAAATCTTGTTTAAATGGCCCATGATTCAGAGAAGTGACTTTATACACTTTGGATCTCTTCACATTATTGCAGAACTGGCACTTACATTTTTAAGTGTGCACAGCATTGTTTAACCTTCAATTTCTGCATGGAATAACATTTACCCATAAGCAACATATGAATTCCATATAGTGAACGTAATACTTGCCATTTTCTTTTGCAAACTGTAATTCAGAAGACACACACACATTAACAACCCATATGAGTATGATTGAAAAGGCTGTCATATGTAGATGTTTTGAGTGTTAATGTCCTTTAATTAATAGTATAAACCATGATTCATTGTATTAATTGTTGTATGAATTAATTTCTTGAAATACTGTGCCTGCCCCATTATGTGTTTGGACACTGCAGAATTCTTTTAAGAATGTGCTGTATGTTAATGGTGCATGATATGTAAGGTACCCAGAATATCCATTCCAGCTTTCAGTGTCTTATGTATGGAATTCATTAAGTTTATTATTTTTAATGTAAATACCACACAGAGAGAGCTTAAGTAATCACATGATACAGTGAATTTTGTTTAGAAACAGTATATGGAATGGAAAGCTTCTTCACTGATGAGATAAACCCATTACATTATTGCATTACCTCCCTGTTGGAGGCTTGCAGCAGGAAGGAAGGGGTGGCTATAGCATGCCAATGCCTGAACACTGAGGGATCTGTTAGGTTGGCAGAACACAGCGCAATAACAATACCAAGCAGAAACATAAGGAAAGTAATGTAAAATGTAAAACTAAATATATGATACAAAGGGAAAAATAAGATTATGTAACATACAAACAAAATAAAACAGAATCATTAAATTAGGGCAGATACCAGTTCCAGCCACTGTCACATGCCATACCAACTGACAGTAGTTCATGCCTGAACAGGTAATGTGGCAGAAACCAACTTGAATCCTGCTGTCCAAATAATAGCTCTGTTTACACAACAAGATCACGTCTGGTATGGTAACTACCTGCCCAGGCCATTCACATTCTCACTTTCCTCATGCCATGCCAATGGCTGACTCCTGTTTGGACCGGCTGGGCGCAAAGTCCCAAGGCTGATGTAGGTCCAGAGGAAACACCAGAAGCTTGGAAGAGAAAGATGAGCACAAAGCAGAAGGGGTAGAAGGGGCAAGGATGCATTGAGGCCTGCCCAGCACTGTGCAGAAGAAACCTGCCACTACATTATTTCAGGTCACATAAAAAAGAAATATAGCTAGGTAAAACACTGTATTAATCCCACTCTGTCTAAGTGATTTATACAACATCAAAGCTAATAGCTTATATTGTCTGAAAAACACTCACTTCTGTTTAGATAATCACTTCAGTGTGAGTTAAGAAGGAACTAAAATATAAAAGCTGTAGATCTTAATATACCTTCCATAGCTAAATTTATGCATTCATACAAATTTATTTATTTCTTTCATGGTAAATGTTATTTAGCATAGACACTAGTCTGTTTTTCATATTCACCCTATTGTGCTTACATTATTCCCAGTGTCTCCTACACTGCAATATTAGGAGATGAATTATTGTATGTCTATTCTTGCAGGATACAGCTCACTGTTCTGTCTCAGATCTTTAGCAGACAGCTTAATTTTGTCCTTCAGTCACTCATATAAATCTTTCCTGCCCAATGGTTAAGTAAAGAGTGTGTGATATTAATACAGACAATGACAGATATGCAATAGTGTGTGTATTGGTTTTTAAATTGACATGTTACAGATAAAATGTGTAGGCATGTGGTGCAGATGATGTGAGGCAGTGTTATATATTTATTTGTGCCAAATGTTCACTTTTGTATTTGTATTTGTATTATGTGAATGGGCTAAAGTTTGCCATAAGTGTAATAGTTACCTTATTATTAGGATGCAAAGCAAAACATGCCCCTAGCTTAAGTATGATCCCTTACAGTTTACAGTATTCTGCATCATGTGACATGTGGTATTTCATAACAAGGGGCTTCATTCATACATACCTGAGAACTTAAATTTGAATGCATTATTCGTAAATTAGATTAATTTTATCTAGAGCAGATTTATAATTATTTATTCAAGCAACTGCTCTTCTTCATTTCCTGTTTGGGTTACTTCAGTTTATTAATGTAAATTTTTAAGTTTTTATTGTTCCTCATCATATTGCAAACTGGTTATTCCTTTCAAGCCCGTAATCAGAAATAATCATGACAGGACAATGAAATTCAGACTCAAATGAAATGTTAAAAACAACCTATGCAGGACATACCTGCCTAGTGTTTTGTTTGATTCACAAACAAGCCCCCCCTCATAATTTAATTTTTATATTTCTATGTTAAACTTTCAAAAAGTATTTATGTACAAAGATAAATGACAGCTGTGTATACGAATCACATTTATTTTTTATTATAATTGACAAATGTGCAATTAATATCATAAAAGTATATATCACAGCAGTGTTTCCTTGTATAATTTACACTCCTATATCTCTGCTGTATTTGTAACATTTTTATATGTCATTTAAGAAAGTGCCTTCTGGCATCTCCATGTACATGTGTTGTTCAATAGAATATAATTCAAAATACCATCAAAGGCAATGATAAAACACAGACTACCCATATATACACCAGCAGTCAAACTAAGACACTAAGCAAACATCATAATTCAGTAAATTGTGTTTAAAAGTTACTGCACAATATGAGTACAAGAATTTTTGTCAAATCAATATCAATTTTATATATCATGAGAAAAGCACTTTTGTTTAACTTATAATCATTTAGTATATATACTATAGTAACTTAACATTTTTATAAGTAATACTCGCAGTTGTTTTGTATGGGTGTGAAACTTGGTCGCTGACATTGAGGGAGGAAAGGAAGCTGAGGGTGTTTGAGAATATGGTGTTGAGGAAAATATTTGGACCTAGGAGGGGCGAGGTAACAGGGGAATGGAGGAGATTGCATAACGAGGGTGCTAAATGATTTGTACTCCTCACCCAGTATTGTGCAGGTGATAAAATCGAGAAGAATGGGATGGGCTGGGCATGTGGCATGTATGGGTGAGGAGAGGGGGGTGTATAGGGTCTTGGTGGGGAAACCGGAGGGAAGGAGACCAATGGGGAGACCTAGGCATAGATGAGTGGATAATATTAGGATGGATCTCCAGGAGGTGGGATGTGTGTATATGGACTGGATTGGGCTGGCCCAGGATAGGGACGGGTGGCGGACGCTTGTGAGTGCGGTAATGAACCTTTGGTTCCGTGAAATGCAGGGAATTTCTTGACTAGCTGCAAACCAGTTAGCTTCTCAAGAAGGACTCTGCACCATGGAGTAAGTAAGTAAGTAATACTTGCGGTACATAAATACCAAGATATTAAAATTTTAAAATTATTGCGTGTTATTAAACACATAGGCATGCTGCTAATGATATTTTAATATAAAATAAGAAGTTCAGTCCTGTTAATATGTATATTAACAGGTTGTAATTGTTCCTTAGTATGTTATTAGTTTTCATTTTTAAGTAGCAACCATCACAGTTGGGTAGATGGAATCATGACATGTAGGTTTTCTAATGTAATTCAATAAATGAACTGTGTGCCTTTTGATGGTATTTAATATTGTATCCTGTTGAATGAAATATGGAATCAGTGTAATTAATACATTTAATAATGTTTTGTCACACTATAGTATTTAGTGCAGGTGCAGCAATTTTCATTTTTCACTTTTCATTATACTGCCTTCATCAAAGTCAAAAAGCAGTCATTATTCTCATATTACTTAAAACTATATTTCTTCATGATGGAGGTATATGTTACCAGTAGTCAGTAGGTTAAAGTGTTACATCATGTATTGTACAGACACAGAAATAACTATGATCAGCATTTAGAATCTTGTATCTAGGAATGTGTACATGTGTGTTTCACACTGACTGTTTTTTTTTTCTTTTTTTTTCTTGCTGTAAGAGCCAAAGATTTTTTAAGCATGTTGTTACAGTATGCAGTTCTAAAGGAAATGAGAATATAGTAATAATAGTTACTTAAATTATCTTAGACTGTGTAACGAATGCCTCTACAAAGTGATAGCATACAGGCTGTGTTTTGTTATTAAACGTTTATAGTATTTTATTGTTTACAGGAAAAGAAGTCCTAATCATTGGTAGTTGTAACATGAAATAGTTGTAAAATGTTGGTTGTAAAGAACGTATTAAGTGTTCTGTGAACCTCAAGATAATGTAAGACCTTTTAAAGCAAGTATCTATAAATACA
>Ga0123355_10010455_pt1 | contig 14226 bp, 9 predicted proteins | sample TergutEmb28metaG_3_FD_89872 | JGI IMG/M metagenome (GOLD analysis project Ga0123355, IMG submission 89872) | Embiratermes neotenicus P1 segment gut microbial communities from Petit-Saut dam, French Guiana - Emb289 P1 | ecosystem: Host-associated > Arthropoda: Insects > Digestive system > Gut ...
CATCTGTTGGTTAATGGCACTCCAGAGGATGTAAAGGCCAAAGTTTATGAGTTGAGAGAAATTTTCCCAACTGGGCTGATAATCTCCCCCAGCCATGAAGCTATTTTATCGGATGTAAGCCCGGCTAATGTGCAAGCGCTTTTTGATGGAGTAAGGTCATAAGTTTTTGTTGGAATATGACATTTTGGCCTAATTAGACAAAGCTATATGGCTTGTCGTTTTGGGTGAACCTTTTTATGAGTATATTAATTTAATGGAGGGATATAAAAAAATGAAAGTTGACAAGCAAAAAATCGCTGCTGCATTCCAAGCTGCCGCCACCGTACTCTTGGGCATAGATGGCTATGTAGACGAAGTGTGGGAGCTAGTAGAAAACCGGGACGAAGATAACAAGGTAGCCCTGTATACCCACATGGGCAAATTTGCCCAGCGGATTATAGGTGCCGCCGGGGGTGGTATGTCTGTGGAACTACTGCGCAAACGCCGCTCTTTTGGCGGATTTACTGCTAATACGGGCAATGCTGTAGCCAAGCTTGGGTTAGACACCACCATGCTTTGTATGTATGGGAAGGATCAGCTTGACCCAGTATTTGAGCCTTTTAACGAAATGTGTCGGATAATTTCTATAGGTGCGCCGGCTGTGACTCAGATTTTTGAGTTTGACGACGGTAAAATCATGCTGCCTTATATAGAGCCGATTATTGACTTTGGCTGGAAGTTTCTTGTAGATGCATTGGGGGTGGAAAAAGTCGCATCATTATTGGCAAGCGCTGGTGTAATTGCATTTGGATATTGGTCCAGTATGCCGGCTTTTGACGAAGTTATTGCAGAAATTTGTGCCTGCCTTCCACAGGGGAGTAAGACCAGGATATTTACCGATTTTGCCGATTTGCGCAAGCGGAACGAGCCTTCTTTGATAAAAACCCTTGCTCTTCTTAAAGAACTTAACAAAAAAGTCCCCATGACCTTTAGCATGAACGAACACGAAGCCGCCCAAGTTTTTGCATTATACGGCAACGCCCTTTCTGCCAAGGAGCCTCCAGAGGCAGCCTGCATTGAGGAAGTACGCAAAGAAATGGGCCTGGATGAAATCGTGGTACACACCCCATATTACGCAGCCGCAGCATCATCTACAGAAACTGCAACCATCGTACCTCAGCGTTTTACAGAAAAACCTGTGCGTACCACTGGTGCCGGAGATACCTTTAATGGTGCCTATGTGGGCTCTATTGCATCCAAGTTATCTATGGCAGATAGGCTGTGGTTTGCTAATGCGGTGGTAAGCTATTTCTTAAATAATGGGGATGCGCCCAGCCTTACACAAGTATTGGAGGCCAACAATGACTAATCGTGAAAGGGTTTTGGCGGCAGTGCGCCATCAAGCCCCTGATTACACCCCTCATCATGTTTTCTTTACCCAGGAAATGTTGGCAAAGATGGTAGCACATTCTGGGAACCCTGATTACCCACAAACCATTAATAATCACATCGTCAAAGCTTCCCTAACAAAGCCCCAAGTCCTCGTAGAAGGGCGGGCAGAGCACTTTCGAGACGAGTTTGGCGTAGTTTGGGATAAATCAGGGGTAGACAAGGATATTGGTGTGGTGGCAGAGCAGACCATTAAAGACGCCAATGACCTTGCTGCATACACCCCTCCTCCCATTGACGAGGCTTTTATCCATGACCGCTGCCAAAAGTTAATGGAAACCCGAGGGAATAACTGCGCCATTGCCAGCGTAGGCTTTTCTTTGTTCGAGCGAGCCTGGACACTGTGCGGCATGGAAGATTTCTTCTGTTATATGATTACAGAGCCGGAGGCAGTTCATGCCTTACTGGACAAGCTTGCCCGCCGCAACATGGAAAAAGTTAAAATCGCCTTGGAATATGATTTCGACGGCGTGCTATACGGCGATGATTGGGGCCAGCAGCAGGGCTTGATGATGGGTAAGCCCTTGTGGGTTGAGTTTATTAAGCCTTATGTAGCGATGATGTATAAGTTTGCTAAGGATGGTGGGCTTTTTACTGCACAGCATTCCTGCGGAGACTTGCGGGAGATTTTAGACGATCTGGTTGAAATAGGGCTGGATGTTTATCAAACATTTCAGCCGGAGATTTACGACTTACGGGATTACAAAGCAAAATTAAAAGGGCGGCTTGCCATTTGGGGCGGGATTAGCACACAGGTACATTTGCCGTTTTTGTCCCCAGCCCAGATTTATAGCATCACAAGGGAAACTATAGCTATTTTGGGGGAAGGTGGCGGGTATATTGCCGCCCCAACTCATGATGTACCGGGGGATGTGCCCTCGGAAAATATAGACGCCATGGTGCGTGCTTTCAAACTATAGGAGGTTGTTATGAAACTGGATTTCGCAACATACAAAGACAAGGTAATGGGCTGCTGGGCCGGAAAAAACATTGGCGGGGTACTGGGTGCACCATTTGAGTGCCATCGGCAAATGAACAACGTAGAGTTTTACACACAAGATTTATCAAATGGGCCGCCCCCAAATGATGATTTGGATTTACAGCTAATTTGGCTTTCGGCAGTAGAACGGTACGGGCGGCAGGTTAATGCATCCATTTTAGGGGAGTATTGGCTTAGTTATGTAATCCCCAATTGGGCAGAGTATGGTATAGCTAAGTCAAACATGGTTGCAGGGCTTGCGCCTCCACTTTCGGGACATTTTCTTAACGGATATAAAGACTCTTGCGGGTGCTTTATTCGGTCAGAGATTTGGGCCTGCTTGGCACCGGGGCGTCCGGAAATCGCCGCGAGATATGCATACGAAGATGGTATTGTAGACCATTCTGGAGAAGGGGTTTATGGAGAAATATTCTGTGCGGCACTGCAAAGCGCGGCTTTTGTTGAAAGCGATACTCGTAAACTTATCGATATCGGCTTAAGCTATATCCCAGAAGATTCGGCTGTGACCCGTTGTGTTCGTATGGCTGTAAAATGCTACGATGATAAATTGCCTTTGGCAGACGCTCGCAAAAAAATTCATAACACTGCACCTGGTACTTTTGGCTTGCTGGGGCGCAGGATTGCGGATATGCCAACAGAAAACGGCACAATGGAACTTGGCGCTTCTGGCTTTGATTGCCCAGAAAATATCGGGTTTACTATTGCCGGATGGTTATATGGTGAAGGCGATTTTGGTAAAGCCTTGTGTGCGGCGGTAAACTGTGGCGAAGACACGGACTGTACCGCTGCTACCTTGGGTGCTATTATGGGTATTGTATCTGGTGCATCAAAGCTGCCAGAAAAGTGGACGGCACCCCTTAACGATAAAATTGCAACTATGTGTATAAACCGTACATCTGGGGGGATATTTGTGCCGGATACCGTTACCCAGCTTACAGACAGGGTGCTGCGCGTAACCCCAGCATTTTTGGGTGCGGATATGTGCGATTTGTTTGCTGAAGGTGGTTATACAATTGATTGCTTAGATGCGGATAAGCTAAACTGCCCTGTAGACGACTTTTTGCCGCGCCATCTTGCCAACGAGTGGCCTAGAGGGATTACACTAAAAGAGCTTATTGCATTGGATCCCCATGTGGTGCGCCATGTTTCTCCAACCCATACGGTGCTTGTTGATTACGGCGATGATATTTATTTTGATGATGAGCCTCGTCAGATTAAAATTTCTGTAATCAATAGCGATATAATGAAACAGCAAATGTGGTGTACTGTAAAAGCATATGTACCAGAGAATGTGTATCTTACCAGAGGCGACCAATTTAAGCTGCAGCTGAACACATTGTACGGAGATAAAGGCGAAACAGTGCTGGAAATTGATGCTTCCGACTACAGCGGTGCCGAAATCGAAATCCTCATAGATGTTTCATTGGTGGGGAGGCATACCAGTACCCCTGTTAAAGCTTTACTTTTGAGGCGGCCTGTAGAGTAAGATAATAATTAGCAAATTAAATAATAAAGCACCTGCCAAAGGAAATGAAATTCTTGTCGGCAGGTGCTTTTATTGTATCAAAAGGACCGACGTATCGGTACGGTTTTAGGTGCAATATAATTGTAGGGTTATGCGTGTCCAATCATAATAATAGTAATCTCCCGGGTATCCTCGTCCCACAAAACCCGTGCACCAAAGTTTTCTGCTACAAAGCGCAGGGGCACAAAAGTACGGTTATCAATAATCTGCGCAGGCACATCCATACCTGGGGCTATTTCGCCTATAGCAAAGGAGAGCACTTCGCCGCCTTGGAAAATCGTAACAACACGGGCTGCTGGGTTCCAGTCAACCTCTCCGCCCATAGCTTTAACTACAAAACGCACAGGCAGCAGTGTTCTGTTTTCAATAATGAGTGGTGCGGCATCCATTACATACATTGTTTCTTGGGCAAAATCATATATTTTATTGCACCCGATTTGCAATCTAATCCATCTTAGAGTAGGCGCATATATTATATTGTAACTGCCAAGGCTGGCGTTAAATATAAATGTGTTGGAATCGGGGCTGCCAAAAATGAAAGTACCGCCATCCATAACAATAATCCTGTATAGGTTTAACCCGATGAAATCTGTGTTGTTAAAGTCAATGGTAATCTTTATCAGTATCTCGCTGTTATCTAAAATTATCCGCATATTGCCTATATAAGCAAATACATCTACATCTGCTAAACTAACATTTCCAATATTTCCAATCGTATTTTCCACCTTAAAATCATAGAAAGTGACGTTAATGTATATACGCAGTATATCATCCTCATTCGCTTGTGATTGTAACTCAACCAACAGCTCCTTGGGCAGGTTAGCGGTTGTATGACCCTGTTTTATCGTCAGATTTAAATTTTCTTCGATTATTGCATCCATGGAATCTGAGTTTATATTTACATAGCTTGTGCCTGGAGGCATGATTAGGTATACATCAGGCGTGTTCTCGGTTCGTTCTTTGATTTGGTTAAGGATTTTATCGTGGTTTTCCTCTGGGGTTGAAGGTTGTGGTGGTGAAGCTGCTGGCGTGGGTGTAGGGGACGGCGTTGGGATTGGCGTTGGTGTTTGGGTTGGTGGAGGCGTAGGAATGGGCGTAAACAAGTCTATTGGCGTCCAATTTGCAGTTACAGTTACTGGTTCGGCAGGCATCTCAAAGGTAGCAGCGTTTGAAGCTGGGTTGGTTAAAACTATATTGCTTGGAGTTATAGTCCAGCCATTAAAGGTATAGTTGGCTCGTGCCCCGGCGCGGACTGTTACAGTGGCAGATGCAGGATAATATCCTTGCCCCGATTGCCCCTCATTTATCCCTTGGGGTAACATGGAGCCGTTTACTGTTACTGGGAATGTAGGCAGTATGGATGTAGAGAAAATGTGGATATGAGGTGCTGCCATCACATTACCTGCCAAATCCTCAAAACCTCCGATGGTTACGGTATATGGGGTATCATGTTCCAAATCGGTTAGGGTGAAAGTTACTACAGAATTATTGGCGCTCCATATAGGAAGAGACAACGCAGCGGGGGTTGCAACAGTAAACAAATCAACAAAGCCGGACGCTGGCATAACCGGCTCGCTAAAGGTTATAACAAGCTGGTTTGTGGTTATGGGTACATTGCTGCCTGACGGGGATACATTGGTAACAGTTGGAGGCGTGGTGTCTACATATATAACGTTAACGGCAATGGGAGGTGAGGTGCGGGTAAGGCCAGTGGCAGCGCCTTGGTCATAAGTTACAACAAGCGTATAAATACCTTCATGGGATAGCTCAGCAGGCGTTAAATCAAGCTCTACTGCCAACTCCCCTTTAGTAAATTCGCTTATATTGAGTGGGTTAGATACATCAATCGCGGCACCGTCACGGTGCCATTGATAGGCTGTTAGAGTTATTTCATCCCCTGTTAAAGGTGCAAGCAGACCTGAACCTTGGGTTTGATTGTCCAGATAGAGGCGGATTAGCATCTCCAGTTTCAGATTATCGCCCTCGTATACTGTTATAGTGTCTTCTTCGGGATATAGCCCGAAGTTGGCAACGCTTATTTCTATGGGATATGTGAATTCGATATGGCTGCTTAGTTCGGAGTTTGTCCAAATTGCGTCATTGCCAATAGCACGCACCAGGAAGTTATGTGCCCCGCCAGGCGGGGTGTTGGCGAACAAAGCAGATAAATTGAAGTAGTTATCGGTAGTTATGGGAGAAATTCTCTCTGGTGTGCCAAGAGGGTATGTTGAGCTGGTAATAGCAGGATTTTTCCAGTAAACCCCATAGCCATCGGCACCATTTACTTCACCCCAAGAAAGCACTCCAGAAAATGGATTGATTGCTAAATTATCAGGAGGGGCCAGCTGCCGTGCCGGTGGCAAACGATATAAATACACCGAGTCTATCAACCCAAAGGCACCGTGTGAGGCTCTAAACTCAAAGGCTACTTGTACCTGTCCGGCTCCTGGCGGTATAAAAGCATTAATCCTTGGGTTGCTCCAAACCCGATAACCGTCAAGGGCAACTTCCGTTCTGGCAAGCTCTGTCCATCCTCCGCTGGTGCCAAGTCTGTGACGTAATATCATATCAAAGCTGTAAGTGGCGCTCTCAGAAATAATCGGGGATATCCTATTAACTTCACCTCCAACATAGGCTTCAAAGCCAAACCAGTTGCCAGAGTTGAGATTTGTGATAGGAATTATTTGACTTAAATCAAAGCTTAAATTGCCGTTGGTATTGCGGGGATTTACTTCCCCTGCTACATGAAAAGTATTTGGAATAGGCCGATAAAATCCCACCCCAAAAGGGCCGGAGCGTGTCATAAAAGATTCTCGCCCTCTAATTTGCCTATTGGTACCTGCAAAGCGATCCAGTCTCCACTGTCTTTCTCCTAGGCCGGAAACTTGAGGAGTATCATTGTCTGGGCCGGCCTGTGCAGGTGTGCCAAAATTATGTGATGTTACTAGGTTTGTTGGAGCTACAGTTAAATAGCGAGTGGTTATGACGGCTTCACCTACCACAGAATCCATAAATCTACCTGTTATTGCCCGGGTGTGTGATCCAAAGTTTTCATGCTGATTAAGGAAATTGGCAAAGTCGATTAATTCGGCTGTGTCCCATGTAATGGGTACATTTGATCGTGTGTTATCCATACGGTGCGCTGTCATTGTAAGGGGTAAAACGCTTCGTAAAATTGCCTCGGTTAAATTACCGGCTAGAAGTATGTCATAATTAAACGTTGAATGGGTATTGGTTATTTGCGTCCGGGGTTCAGCCCCGGCGGTGAAAATATCAATGGCATTGCCGCCTACAGGTGTTGCGCCTCTGTATACATAATCAAATACACGAATGTTTGCCAGTGGGCGCCCATCCCAGCCGAAAACATTTTGGTTGGTATGGGTAGAGCCGCCGTACATAATGCCTGCGTTTGCAGGGTCAACAACAGCCATATAACTGGAAGCCCAACCTGTGCCATCTTCTTCCCATCTTTGGAAATTGTAGGCCCAGTTGCCCGGTTTATTGGTTATACCAGGGGATTCTGGTATCCAGGCAGGCTCCCAAAGAAATACGCCGCCTATATTGCCGCCGCGGGCTATAACGTCTGGGTTTCTGTCTACAGCATTCATGCTGTTAACAGTCGCCCTTATAGCGCTTGCGCTTCCCTGAACTGTTGCCGGGGCAATCATAGTGTTGTGACCTGCCCGAGGTGCTGTAACCTCGTGCATGTTACCACTGGTGGGAGTCGTGGGATGTGAAGTATCAAAAATCATTACGTGGCGCACTCGGGTACTGTTTGCAGGGTTTATGGTATTGTGGATGCCTGTCATAACATTGGTTAGTGCGTCGCCAATAGCGTGGCCCCGCTGGGGATTGGCAGAAATGCCATAGATATCAAAGTCGGCGTTTGCACTCATTAATGAAGAAGCGTTGTTGCTAGCGGCAGTGTTGTGCCAATGTTTTGCAATAAGGATATTGTGTGCAAAGGTGCAGCTGCCTACAGGAAGAGATGCCCGTGGAAATACACCGGCATATTCGGCTGTAAGAGATGGGTATCCCCTAAAGGCCCGTTCTGCGTTACGCACAGCCCTAGCGCCATAGTGGAAGGCACCCATTGCCGAGCCGTCTACGCCCCACCCGCTCATTCCGGCTATACCTGTTTGTATTTCATTGCCTATGGCAACCATGCGTACCATAACACCTGCCTCCAACATACGAAGGACGGTATCAAAGGTGTGATCGTATAACAGCTGGCGTCTGGCAGCACTTGCAGCACCTGCAGCGCCGCCTGTATGTGCCCATGCCCTTGGTACAGGAAATATATTGGCGCTTGTCCAGGTATCCGAGTAATAGAAAGCAACTTTTGTATAAAGTCCGGCTGCTGCGGCACGTGCGCCCATTTCAATAGCGGCGTCGGCGTTTACATTGCCTCCACCATACCAGCGGCGTTCTGTAGGGCTGCCAGATCCATCGGTATACACATATACATATGGATTAACCCATACCCTTAGCCGGATATAATTAAAGCCAGCTTCTGCCAAAGTTACAAACATACATTGCCTTTGGTTGTCGAAGCCGTAAAACCTAACTCCTGCGTTGTACAGTGATAGAAAACTGGATACATCTGCGCCTCGGATAAAATCTGGATGAAGGTCTTGAATTGGGGACACATGAATTTCTGAGATTGCTGAATCAAGAGCGGCCCCAATAGTTATGGTTAACTCCTTAGTATCAAAAGAACCGCCAATGTTGACAGCATTGACGGTAAAAGTGGTTGTACCTTGAGTTGTAGGCGCGCCAGAGATTACGCCGGATACTGGGTTTAGGGTAAGACCTGGAGGCAAACTGCCTTGTATAGACCAATTAATTGCTGTGTGAGTTTCTGATTGATATGTTCTAAGAACAGCCCTGTAGGGGTTGCCCACATTGCCATTGGGGAGTGAAGATGTAGAAATGATAGGACTTACGCTGGGCCCGTCCATTGGCACAATGTTAGCATAATATTGTACGCTATTGCTATTGTTGGCAATGACAGTAACGGGTAATGTGCCAAAAATAATTGTTGCTGCCAGTATAATTGCAATTGTATAAGTAAAAAGCCTTTTGTGTTTTTTTATCATAACATCTGCCCCTCACAATATAATGCATAGCAAAACACATGCAGTAGCTATCGGCATATACTATGCACCGTAATCACGCTCAAAGGTTTGCGTATCTTATGCCGATTGTATGGGCGATTATACAATATGTCAACATAATACAAGAAAATTCGACAAAATATGAAAGGCAACCAAAATCATTTGGGGGGATGCGTTAAGTGAATCATTCCTTTCGGCCCTTGAAAACCGCACTTACAACCATTAACAAGAACCTCTTGGCAAGGGCTAGCGGTGTATGTTTCGAATCCATCGGAAGTATCTATGCCCATAAAATACTTAAAAGCCAATAACGCCGGGGCACCGCTCCAAGCGTGATTTTTTGTGCCTAGAATGAAGAAATCTTCCCATAGGGTGCTGTTTTCGTTAACGGCTAGGTTATAGAAGCGGGAGCACATTCTTTTGTAGGCATCTGCCACATAACCCATTTCGCATAATGCGGTGAGTACGAAGTTTTCCATATATACTGAGGCGTTAAAAACGCTGATTAGCACAGTACGGATTTGAGGGAACTTATCTGGAGTACAAAGGCCGGAAAGAACCGCCATTGCATTGGCTCTGTCGTCTACAATTGTCCCAGATGCATAGTGGGTATCTTTCCAAAAATTGCGGTCAAAATTTGACTTAATGGTGTTGAGCCTTTCCTGTATGAACAGGGTATGCTGGCTGTTACCAATACGCTGGCTCACATCCATAGCAAATTGCAGGGCAGAATAGTACCAGGCATTTTCCAATACAGCTTCGTCTATATTATGCAAGTGGTCGAACCACCGCCAGCCATGTTGGCGTGGCACCAGTAATCCTGTATCATCCATTTCCCATAACTTTAGATATCTTACCATTGGCTCGAAGGCTGGCTCTAGTACACTTTCGTCGCCGCTGTATTTTACATACTGGGCAATTAGCCCCCATTGGCTGATGGCGCATAGGCTTTGTGCGGGGAGTTCTAAAAAATGTATGCCAGGGACATTGCCAACAAGTGAGTCGCCTTTGCGCAGATTTATAAAGTCCATTATGGCTTTGCGCACCAGCATCCTAGCCGATGTGCCTAGTAGGAAAAATATCAGGGGGACCTGAACGGAGATATCCCCCACCCATTGCCCTCGTTCTCTGTCTGGGCAGTCCATTAGGTTGTCTCGCATACAGACATATAATGTGCGGGCGGATTTTTTAACAAGATTGTCCAGCAGAGGTATGCCAGAGTTGAAATAACCGACGATATCTGTGTCAAAGCCGGTTTCGATGTAGTCTACGGCTAGTATCTTAACGGGTTTGTCTGGGGCGATAATTATTTCCTCGCCGTAGAGGTATCGTATGGATGTGAAATCGTTACGGCCTTTTTTACAGATATACTCTACCCGATGGCTGCGATAGGTGTTGTGTTGGTCGCCGGGGCCGCCATTTACCATGTAGCGGTCGGTATATATTTGGATTTTTTCGCTGCCGTTGGCTTCGACTTGTAGGCAGGGGAAGAAGGCCATGGCGTGGGGTAGGGAGTAGGTGTTATGCCCGTCATTGCGAGGAGCGTAGCGACGAACAATCTCTTCATTAACATTGGATTGCTTCGCTACGCTTGCAATGACAGGCTCTGGGTTTTTGGATTGATGCAGCGCTTTTTCCCTAAAACGCAGCAGAGGTATGGGCCGCAAATACAAATCTCCCCAGGTGCTTGAATCAACAATGACGGCGTTTTTGTATTCTCCACCTTCTACCCGGGCGTCAAAGCCCAGATGATCCCCGCCATGTAAATAGGATGGAGGATCGTCAGTTGGGGTGAAATACCCTATGTGTGTCCGACATTGGAAGGTTGCATCGCTATATACTCCCAATACAGGGCAGTCAAACATCAGCCCCGCCCTGCCGGAGTTGATGTTATTACGACCTTCGTTTCCAAAATAGTTTACAAAAAAATGAAGATTGTTTTCACCTATCACCAAGAAGGGAGTCAAATCAACTTCATCCGCATACCCACAACCTGGCAAACTCTCTCTAAAAAGCCCGCCATCCATTACAGCAGGTTTGCCGTTGATATATAGGAAATATCGTGTTTCGACAGCGATGTATGCTGTGGCTTGGGCGGGTATAGTTTCTAGTTGAAATGTTTTATCGAAAACGGCTACCTGATTTGGTTTTGATTCTATGCTGGGCCAAATGCATTTTCCTTTGAAGATTATTTTTTTCATTGGGGCAGCTCCTTTATGTCTGTTTCGAGGGATTCCATTTTGCAATATAAAGGATGGACGGTTTTCATGAAGGCCAAGCCTGTGTTCGAGAATCTAACAAAACAAACAAACGTGGGTTGTCCGACGCTTGTGTCGCCGACGCTTTGCCGACCAGCAGTTATGAAAAAATGCTTGTGCGTTTCCTTACCCTTTGGGTTCGTCTTGTTGACATACCGCATTAAGATTTGTTTCGAGTTCTTGCTCTAGGGCATCAATAATTTCTTCAACATAATTGAGAAGCAAGGGAATGTCATTATTGCAAGATTTCCATATAGCATTGTAACTAACACCTTCGTAATCATGTCCCAATACATTTCTAAAGCGATATGCCGCACCCCACTTAAAGTTCGGATATTGCATTTTTATTTCATTACTTAGCTTATGAGCGTGTTCGCCTATTTGAAACAGCCTAAAAGCGCAAACGTCTCTTGCATCTACCCCATTTTCGGATTTAAACGCATCAAGTGTAAGGTTTTGTAGCGTTTTTTGGATATTGATGCAATGCGTCTTTATTTTTTGCAATCTCTCCAAATCAGCCTTTAGCATATATAAGAACACCATCCTTTTGCAATGCTAAGTCTATTTCCCCTCCTGGAACAATATCGTCAGCATATAAGAAATCTACTTCTTTTCCCAATCCATTGATTACATCATCTGCAATTTCGCAGAAATCCAAAATGGGCATTTCTTCGCTTACATAGGCAACTATATCTACATCACTGTTTTCCGTGGCTTCCCCTTTTGCATAAGAACCAAATAAAACTGCCCTTATTACACCTTTCTTTTCAAATATTGGGGTTAGCTTGATTTTAATTTCTTCTATGGTGTACAACATGTATATATAACCTCCCCGTTTTAATCATGCATTTGCTTAATATTTTGCACATACTCTTCTCTCAATAACCTATATTCCACCCGGTCTTTCATCTGTCCATCATGCCATGTGTGACATTTGAACTCGGCTTCCTTAATCATGCCACACTTTTGCATAATACGTTCGGATGCATGATTTTCTGCTCGGCAACCAGCGACAATACGATACACCCTGTCTTCCTCAAAAGCAAAACGGATAACAGCGCGTAGTGCTTCGGTTGGATATCCCTTTCCACGAAACTCTGGTAAAACGGCATAGCCAGCACCAACAACTTTACCAATTGGAGTTATATTAAAAACCGTGTACCCAACTGTACCAATGTATCTTTTTGTCTCTCGATGCTCGATTGTAAAAAAGTATTTTGTCCTATTTACATTATTTACATCAGCGACAGCTTCCTCTAATTTGAGGCGGTTTTGCTCCAAAGAATTAGTACTGCTTAGCCAATAATATAAGGTTAGTTCGTCTGATAATAACTGATGGTATCCCTTTATATCTTCCAACTTAGGGTCACGAATTATGAGTGCCTCTGTTTTCAGGTTTACCATATCAAATACCTCCAATATTCCATTGCAGTCCAAATTGACGGCATAATAACTGAAAATAATTGAACCACTTGAAAGAAACTAAAACTCACCTTTTTTGACAAAGTAATCGTCACCAAACAACATTAAAACACGGCTTTTATCGTTTTTCAAGATAACCCCGACGCGTGAATGCTTACACATTTAGATTTTATCGCCTTTCCTCACCCATTAAATCAAGCCGTTCTATTTCGCAATAAGGGATAATCAAATTTGTAATTTCTTCTGCTGTTAGTCCCAAGTTGCATTCACTGGGTTCGTGCCCGACGCCGCAGTTACCGCATGTGTGGTATTCGCCGCATTCCAGGCAATTTTTAAAGCCTTTTTCCTCTAAGCAGGGGAGCGTTTTTTCATAACATCCTTGTCTTCCGTTGCACCAGCCGCCTTTGTTATCACCAACTGTGTCATCCCAGCCTTTTTCGTCTCCGTATGCGTGGCGGCACATAATGTCGAAGTGTTGATTGTTTACAAATCCTTTTTCGAGAAACAGCTTATTGCCCAAACATAAGTCGCAGCGGATACCGCTTGGGTATTCGTCTAGGTTTGCATCAAGCTGCTCTTGTGGGCGGCGCTGGTTTGAAGTTGCGGTATTTTTAAGCGCTTTGTAAACAGCATCTAAGGATGCATCTTCTGTAACTTTGAAATTATTATTTGCAATGCAGATATTAAAGAATCCGTTATCTATTGTTACTGCAGCTAGTTCTTTGCCGTTTGCTTCGTAAATCAATTCAGCTTTTCCGTCCCAGATTTCGTCTGCCGTGTAAAAAAATCTGATATGCCCAATCATTTTGTAAAACGCTGAGAATGCGCTTTTTAATATTGGCTCAAGGGTTTTTGGAGGGGTCAGCATTCTTCCGTCGTTTGTTTTTAGTATAGTCATATTTTCATCTATCCCTTCCGGCACAAATCGGCCATGTAAAATTCATTTTTTACACCTGTTTCCTCCATTATAATTTTTGACAAACAGAGCATATAAACGTAGAGGTACTGCCTGTTTTGATTTGTTCAATGATTCTGCTGCAAGATGGGCAAGGCTGGTTTTCTTTATAGCCTACTAAAAAGTAGTCCATGGAATATTCGCCTTTTTGCCCAAAGAAATCGTTTTCATAAGAGAAAGAGCCTTTGTCACGAGAGAGGTTTAATATTTCCATGACGCTGTCATATAACCGTTTAATATCATCATCGGTCATATCGGATATTTTGCGCTGAGGATGCAGACGGGCCTTAAACAAAATATCGTGCATGTACATATTGCCGATACCGCCTACGTTTTTTTGGTTTATCATAAAGGCTTTTATCTGTGTTTTTTTGCCTTTGAGCAGGGATGCAAAATAGTCAAAAGTAAACTTTTCGTCAAACGGGTCGAGGGCTATGTCTTTGGTATTTGACTCGTTGGATAATTCTGCATGGGAAACTAATAAGAATTTGCCAAACCACCAAAATCTTGCGGTATAACCG
>Ga0123355_10010457_pt1 | contig 14225 bp, 7 predicted proteins | sample TergutEmb28metaG_3_FD_89872 | JGI IMG/M metagenome (GOLD analysis project Ga0123355, IMG submission 89872) | Embiratermes neotenicus P1 segment gut microbial communities from Petit-Saut dam, French Guiana - Emb289 P1 | ecosystem: Host-associated > Arthropoda: Insects > Digestive system > Gut ...
CTCCCCCTCTAAACGCTCTAAAGCGTTTCTGGTATAGTACGTAAATTTAAATGTCCCGTGAAAAAACTCGGCTCTTCTGCCCAGGCACTAGCGATTTGAATGGAACGGGGAAAGGGTTAATTATACAAAATTAGGAGTGTCTCCCTAAAAGCATTGTATTTTGTTAGTGTTAATTTCTGTGATTTTAAAGAAATGTGTGGTAATGGACAACATTATGAAACATGAAGGTGATGTTAGGGTGTAGGCCGAACTCATAACTGAGAGTAGAGGTTATCCCAACAATAGAGGTGATAAGATGCTTCGGTTTCTATCCACAGTCAAGCATCAACCATGACCTTGCAAGGCTAACATGGAGCTTCTTCAAGCAAGGCATCATGAAACAGGTTTTGACAGAAGGTGAGAGGTACATCATGACACTGTTCTCCGTGCTAACATTCTCCGAACAGGGTGTATATGATATTGTCAACAACTTGGGGTCCCTGGCAGCCCGTTTCCTGTTCCGTCCAGTAGAGGACTCGGCGTACTTCTATTTCTCGCAGATGGTTGCAAGAGATACAACAATACAAGAGCAGAACCAGGTGTAGCTATTTCTTCTTGTTGATGTTACCTGCATTTGTTTCTTCCATTTCATTTTGTGATATTTTCACATTTGCAATATTAAGGAAACAGTTAGTGTTCATTTTATTTATTCTCTTGTTATGACCTGAACCTCATGACCTTACACTAGAGAGCTGTTTTTCCCTGGTGGTTTTTGTGGCAGTTGTATGGTATCACCTTCTGCAGTGCGGAAAAAACTGTTTGTTTTATTTTTTTATTTTTGTGGTTTTGAATGTATTTTATTAACTTGCCAGTGATATTGAAGGAGACGTCCCTTGCAAAAATGTAGTCTTGGGTTCCTTTAATGATATATGATACTAGTTTGTAACAGTTTAAGGTTGTAGGATAATTTCATTGTGAATGTGGATGTGTGTGTGTTTGTGTGCATGACAATTTTCATTACATTTCATTATCTGTAATTCATTTCCTTATGTAGTGAAATGTTGCTGGCACATATGCAGTCTGCATTTATTGTTTGTTAGTGTTTGTCTTCAGATGTTTCTTGTGTGTAATAACACATTCAGGATTGTATTACAAGTAGTTTGATTTCCATGCACATAATTATTGTACTTCATCATCAAGGCTGATCGAACTGTATGTTTGCTTCATGTTCCTGTAACTTCTTGAGATACGGGGTTGAGGTGTCTGAATTTATTTCAGCTTCTCCATCTGAATGCTGTGTTAGCACCCTAGGGTCAGTTACAAATGTCACTATCACACATAGCTGGTGATGCCATAGTTACTACCACCCCTGCAAGTAAAAGAGGACCCTCCTTAGCTATTGTGGCATCATTCATTGCCTCCAAAAATTAAAGTGAAGGACACAAAAGGTTGATTTTTTCTTCTTATCAAAATGTTTGTATCTACAAACTTTCAGACAGCAGACATGGTTGACACATCCAATTCCATTCACAGAAACACATGGCAGAGTCTGCTAATGTGCTGTACCAATTGCTACGCTGCATAACTTGCATTGGGCTCGTGATAGTGGTATTTGGCCAGTCATACTCGCATCTCTTGCTGTACCTCTATGGTGGTGAAAATCTCATCATTGGTCCTGGCCCCACACTAATGCGGACACATTGCCTAGCCGTTCTTCTGCTGGCCATTAATGGAATTACTGAGTGCTATGCTTTTGCAACCATGAACACAGCTCAACTTGATAAGTGAGTTGCTTTATCAGCCTCTCAAGTTAGCTTTTGTGTAATGTAACTCTTTTTATACATCATCGCTACTTTAAGGAAATATGTAACGTGGAAATGTGCATAATGTAAAGAAGCTTCTGAAATTTATTGCTGAACAAATACCACATTTCTTTTCTTATTCATAAACAGGTGAAACACTATATATACACACAAATGTGTATATGTATTTACTGTTCTACATTCATTAGAGTTTAGTGAAAGTCATAGTGGGATGTTAAATAAGCCATAAAAAATAAAAAATATACAGAAGTAGTACAATGCAAATATATTACAAGGATTGCACACAAAGAATTTATATACCTCTGTGTTGTTTTATTAATATTATTAGAATCTGAATGGGTCTGTGTTTTAGACAAACTATTGGAAAGCTTTATTTTTCATTTATATGTCTTGAAGCTTTCATGGCAACATAATTCAATAAAATCTCAGGCAGACAGCTGCATCAAAGTGTAAAAATTCTCCAGCAGTTCAAGGACTGACTCTCTCCGCATCTTCAGTGTGCGGCTGATAACTCAGTGCTCTGCTGTCCAATATACACGTATATACCTCTAACTGGCTGGGGCTCAGGATGGAGTATGAGCCAATCTGGTTAGTTGGTAGATTCAAGTGATCGATGAATGTGGCCTTGGTTGTCTCTTGGTGGCTGTGCAGAGTATCTTTGTACATTGATTATTGTGTGTGTGCCATGTTCAGACTAACACGAGCCAGCCTCTGTTGAAGTTTCTGGGATGGTAAAGTCTCAACATAATGTAGTCTGTAAATGTAGACCATGTTGTAATATGACCTCACTGTGCTGATATTTCCAGGTATAACTACGTGATGGCAATATTGTCAGTATCATTCCTTGTAGTTTCATGGTTGCTGACAAAGGCACTGGGTGGTGTTGGCTTTATTGTTGCCAACTGTTGTAACATGGCAGCTAGGATTGGACATAGGTAATGTACATTTTTTTTGCTTTACTTCATTTTTGGACTTGTCTGGTACCGCCATACTGATAGCTTTAAAATGTGTAAGGACTGATCTGCCACAATTTAACTTTCAATAAATTGTTGGTTTACACTGCAATGAAAATATTTACTGACAGCACTTCACTGGTCCTCTTAGTCAGTTCCTAGATAATAGAACTTTCTGCTTTATCCATTACCAGATATTGCAGTTTTTATTGTATCCCAGTAAATGTTATAGTAATTTGTATTTGAGCATGCCATTGTGGACAGCATTATGTCAGTGATTGCTACCCATCTGTATACACAACCATATTTGGATTTCATGAACAGTGTAGTATTATCATCAACCATACTTGACATGTTATGGCATCACAAGGCCATCATCTGGATTTAATTATTCTTGTAAATTGCTCACTGATATTTTTTACTACATAACTTGGTAGTTCAGATACTATTCAGTAACGTGCAGTGACATAGTTAACCCTTTGACGCTGGAATTAAATCCCCACCCCCCTGGCCACTTTAGTGGCCATTCGGCTATTTAAAGGGCTCACTGCGCGACATATATATATATATATATATGTCATTCGGCAGTTAAGGGTTAAAGGAGGGTTTGTTTCAGGTACCCTTAGGCCCTTCTTCCAGACCCATTTACTGTCATGTGTGTCTGACAGCAGCTACATTTCCATTGAATGTTTCTGTGAGGTTTGGTGTATTAAATACTCAACTGAAGGAATCACTAAATTTTAGAATCTTAAGTGTAGAACATAGTATAATTCATGTACATAACTGAAAAATATTTTATTGAACAGAATAGCACAGTACTCTAATGTGTATGTCTGATATTAGCATGGCTAAGAGTGTAGGGTGAGCTGGACAATAATTTTGTATGATGAATGGCAATGGAGAGTCACCGCCGATGTTCTGAGCCCCCACTCAGAATTTACTCCATGCTTACTGTAGTCCTTATAATAAATGGCAGGCATGTCTTCTGAGCAGTATTTAAATTAAGGCTATCAAATATGTACCAGAGTATGAGTCTACATGTAAGATGGCCTCCTTTGCCATTGTCAGTTTTCAGGGAAATACCAGTACAGGAAATGTTTAAATTTGTCCACGATCATAAGGTGACCCTCCATTCTTCAGATGATGAATTAAGAAAATATCACCGTATATTTGGGTAAATATTTTATCATAATTAAATTGATTTCTTAATACTTCATTATTTCTCATATGGGTAACATATAGTTTGGCTTAATTTTCAGCGTTAGATTCATTCGAATCCGGTACCGTGACACAGAGTATAAGCCACTTGTTGGGCTCATTCCTGGCCCCTATTTTCTGACCACATTAGCATCTGTATTTATCATCACTCAGATATCAGAGGTAAGTATCTTAAAGTCATGTCCATTGCCTGTTCCTTTTCTTTAATTTCTGGTAATGTAAATACAAAACACAAGACGTAAAAAAATTCACCTTAGAACAAGCCATGAAGGCCCAGAGGGATAGTAGAGGTATAGCTCTAATCTTTCTTTCATTTCAATGCTAGATTGAGGTGTGTGATCAATGCCACACCCCAGCTGTTTTACCCACAGGAAAGAGACCCCCCCAGCACCAGACTAGATGGATGTGGAAAATCTTGCCCTGTACCAGGATTCCATCCTCACACTATCAGATTCCTGAAAACTGTGTGTGTGTGTGTGTAAGTGATCTGTGAAGGTGCTGTAGCAGTTGAATACCTTTTGGCCAGCCATAGGTAGGCACTTCATTACCAGCTTCTCACCACACAAACCTGAATTCAGTCCCAAGGCAGTTGGTGTGGGATGTGTGGTGGACAAAGTGGCACTGGGACAGGTCTTCCTCTGAGTACTTTGGTTTTTCTCTGTCACTATTCTGCCACTCTCTTAATACATATTCATTCACCTGTCACAAACACCGTGTAGTCTAGATACAGCATTGTAAGTGAACTACAGGCTTCTTTGTTGGAAGGACAGATGACTTATTTGTGAAGTGCTGTTGTGAGATTTGTCTGGTAAAAGGAGAGCACACTTACTTGAGTGGTAGTTGTCACTGGTCTTCGAATATATTAATCACAGAAGTTGAACACCTTTGGTTTTGTTTGTCTTATTTAATTGCAGCAAATATTGTCTTCATAATTAAATTTACTGGTATAGTGTGTGCACACCATTACATATATTTGTTGATGGCAACATGGTGCTTTTAATACTGTACTTCTATTAAAACTTTGGTTACACCAACAAATGCACAATTCCACTATGTATGTATTTTTTCTATTAGCTCCTACGTTTTACCATATGTATATCGAATGATATACCTTCAGCGACATGCAACCCTACTCCCAGTCTCCCAGCAAACGCCAGGGACAGAATCCAGTTTGGATAAAGAATAGATGATTGTAAACAAAAACTAATTGTAATGGAGACATACATCTTTTAATCATAGCAAAAAACAGTTATATTATCATCATATTAACAGCAGTATGTTGTATTTTATATATATAATAAGTTTAACCACAATCTGGACTACTTACATCACAACAAATTATATTTATTGTGAACTGTTTATTGCCGTATATTTTAAAAAAAGTTTGGTGTTAGCTCCCTGAAGATGGTGACAAGGCTGAAACATGTGGAGCTAAGTACTAGTAAAATATGTAGAATTTGGAATGGTACACTTACTGGTGTTACCAAGGCTTTAATATATCATAATGAATAGAATGAATGATGTAAAATTGTGCTTCTGTATTCAGTGGCTATGAAACCTTATCTACGTGGACAATATACAACTCCAGAAACTTAATAAATTCAGGATGTGTAGTCTGACACGGGTAACAGTTTATTACCATATTAATGTTAACATGTTTAAATTGCTTCAGTTGTAGCTTTATTACTGTTTGTGAAGATAAACTTAACCAAAGATTGTAGTGTAGTGTCACACCTGCTTGTAGTTGTAAACTCCATAGCTTCATTGCCCTGAGGCATCCTCTTCTGGCACCAGTTTCCCATGCAAATGTTTTGTAGCAGCTGCCGTCTTGTGAGATACGCCCATTTCCTATTCTATCAGGCAATGGCATACAGAAGACCCCTGCAGATCCTTCAGTGCTGTGGTGTTGGGAGGATGCACAAACATACAGAATATGAAAATTTGTTGTGGGTTCTTCAGACTATTCCATTCTTTTGACAGAAAGCAGTATGCTGGATACCTGTTATGAGAACTAGGCGTAACTTCACTGATAAATGTAGGGGAACTCCGATTATCAAGTTGCTGTGGGGAACAATTATCTACACTGCTGCTTGCAAGTGTAATCTGTATGTAAAAAGTTGAAAGATTTCTCAGTAATCAGAACTGTTCCAAAAGTGCAGTAATAAATTAGTATTATAGGTTAAGGTTCTTAAAATGGTACCATACTCTGTTAGATTAACTCATTTGGCTAACACCCAGAACTATATGCATGACATGAAGTGTACTGTACAAAACTTCTTTTATTAACCTCGTAACATTGCTAGGGCACAACTGATCAAACGAAAATGTAAGTTGACATAAATTTGTTTCCCTCTCCAAACCATATTAATATTTTAATTTGCAGGCAATTTTATTTGACTGGTTCAAGTTACTACACATAGGAATTGGGGCAATCTGTCTGTTTTTTGTCCTGGTTGCATGGGCGTATGAAGAACATGAACTGGTTAGCTTGGCAATAAGGAAATGGAAATCCAAATCACAAATTTTGAAGCAAGAATAGAAAGGTAAATGTCTCTATTTTATTCATCCTGTAATCCTAGCAAAAGTGAACATTATCAAGGTATTGTTACATCAAGAGAACACCAAATATAAAGACCGAAAGTGTACAGATGTGTTGGGATTGTGTTGATACAACCTGATGACAGAAAAGTACTTTTCCCAATTTGTATAGTAAAATTTGCATCGATCAGATGTGTGGGTGAGTGCTTAATGAACTAATTCATCTACTCCATGGAATAGTGTCCTTGAGAAGCTCAGGTCACATTTATTTAGCTGATCAAGAAAAATTCTGCTTGTCATGGAACCTAACATTTTCTGTAACTTATTCACAAGAGCCTACTTTGGGCCCTATTCAGAGCCACTTGATTTCAATGCATACCCTGACGTCTTGTTCCTTTAATAAGTATTTTATTATTTTCCTCTGGTCATGCCTTTGTTACTGAATCATTACATACCTGTTGTCGATACATGGATTGCTTTATCATTTACAGGTTGGTTTTATCCTTGTGAAATCTGGTCATTCTTTAGTTTGCCTGTACCTTTATACTGAATTGGAATACAAGTTGGATTGATGTTTCAAAACGTATATAAAAATAAGATAAACTTATGCTGGTATCGCTGCTTCTGTAAGTGGATGTCCATGTTTCACTGTTGTGATTCTTTCATTATTTGTTGCTCCACAGGCATCCGATAAGTGTTAAAAACTTCTAACACGAAAGTGTGTTATGAGAGAAGTAACTCATAATTGCAGCTTTTCCCAATTTCTGTGCTGAAAAATTATGAAACTCCTGTCTTCTCATATTACAAATTAATCCCAGAATAAAGAATTTAAAAGTTCTGAAGGTGAATCAAGCCTATTCATCATCTCTTCCCACAAGTACAAGATTAATCTGGCTCCCAGAGAATGTACTGAGGGTTACATACTTCCCCACCTCACAGGAAAAAGTGATCATTTAGTACTATAATTAATTTTGGCAGTTCTTACAATTGACAGTACATACTTACACAGTGACTTGAGCACACATGAAGCATTTATCATAGTGCTGATGTTCTGGTTGATGTATCTTTTCTTCAGCCCTCAAATCATCTTGTAAAAATTTTGTTACAGTGTTGCAGTGGCCATGTTGCCTGTCCCAGCTCTCAAGGATAGATTATAGTTTCTTTAAACACAAAAATATAGACCATGCCAAGGAATACAAAAGCTCCATCTATTTTTGGTTTCTGTATGTGTGTATATGTGTGTGAAGGAGTTTTCACTGTACAGTTTTACTGCTCAACAATTCGTGAAAAAAAGACAGAGTATGATAGAATATTTGCCGTCAAATAAGTTCATAATTTTATCAACTGTGAACATACCACTGAAAATGTTGTATCAATCTGCACAGAACCAAATAAAATGTTTTCCAAAATGAATATTAGATTCAATTATTCTTTTATTGACATATGCGGAAGAAACAATTGAGCTTAAAGACAAAATGTGATCAAGAAAATTATGAATAATTTACACCTTTGATAAAATGAGTGAACCACAAAGCAAATCATTTCATTATTAGATAAATGTAGCATTATATAATAGTATGATCACAAATACACAGCATATTCAGTAATTGTGTACAGGGTTTTCATCATATGATGCCATGTACCGAACTGGTCTAAGCCTGATCTCAGCACTATCATACCCTGAAAATCCTACATATAATGACAACAATGGTTGACCTCATTTGGTTGCAATTCATAGAAGTTCCTTGCACTTAATCTATGCACCTGCTTCAAGAGGCTGCAGTCTTCTGGATGGCAGTAACAATTTTTCCATTTCCATGAATATAGCACTGTCTAAAAACAGTAAACATATACAATAAATCTTATGTAGCTTATTGTAAAAGTTTTCGAATTATCTGCAATGATTGTTTAAAATGTATCTTGTGTAACAAAGATCAGCAGATTTAATACTGTACATTTTCTGTACAACTGTAATTATCACTTCGGCCAAATAAATTGACATATAAGCAGTACACACCAAAAAAAACTTATGAGCTCTCTGAAGATGGCCAAGATCTGAGACTGAAACATGTCGGAGCAATAATTAATAAAAACATTGTGCAACAAGTCCGTATTAAATATCATACATGTAAAAGATCAGCAGGTTTAGGCAGAACACTTCAAAATAAGGTATGTGACACACTCCCAATGATTATGCCAGTAAATAAAGTATCGTCTGTGACATAAACATGTGGTCAACAGATTCTGAACAAAAAAATCTAATGTCAAATGTACAGAAAAAATAATTTACATATTATGTTTATTATATTCCATGGTGATTAAAAATAAAGAATTGGCAAACGGTGAGGGAGAATATGATCTTGGTATTCACTTACAGATTCAGGGGGGGAGAAAAAAAAACACCTAAGGTTGTTATCAGAAATCAGTATTTTAAGCATGTTCCCCCAAAACAATGCTGGAGCGGGAAAAAAGTGCAGATGACTGAGCAAGCTCAGGTCCTGCTTCTGTGTTAACAGTATCCAACCTTTGGATTCTGTATTAGGCAGTTCACTTACACTGTTGCAGAAAAGTGTATACTCCAAAATATAAATTTATGCTCTTTATGAATGTGTGAACTGATAAAGAGAAACTGTTACTCCTACCTTGTATCATTTTCAAGGATTACAATTGGATGCTTCATGCTACCAGGTTCCAGCAAATCAGCTTGTTGTGCAAGTGCAGTAATCGCCCCAGAACTCTGTGGTGAAATCCGTCCTCTTGCTGAAATTGTAAACCCCAAATTGAAGCTCATGACAGTTTAATTATTTAAAGAAAGGTGCATTTGTATGCCACCTTTTTCCCATCACCAAATTTTATGCTGATTCAAGTCAGGTACTGCAGACCTTATGATACATCCTCTATTATCTTTACTGTTTAGCCACATTCTTTTTAAACAATGTATAGAAATGCTACTTAGAGGCCATAGATAATTGCCAAAGAACTGGATAGTAAATTGGTAACATTTTATACTGGTTTTTGACAGGTCCCAGTTCAAGTCATGCCCAGACCAAGGTCTTTGTACTTTGTATCTATCTTCCTGCCTACTTTCAAATCTTAATATACTCATTATTCATGTTAATCTTCCCTCAATCTCTGTTACACCTCTGCAGTTGAAACAGTGTCACAATGTATCTTCATCCACCATAAATCCACAATTCACTATGAAATACTTTACTTACCCCCTAAACATAATCCTTGTTCATCAGCCAAAAGACAACCTTTAACACTAGTGACTTGGGACCTGAAATAAATATATGCACAAATTAAATAATTACATGCAATGGCAAATGTATGAAAAATTCAGTAAAGAATCTCCCTTTCATTTTTATTGCACAAATTGTCCAAAGTAGTAATGGTGCCCATAAAGCTTCATTAAAAAAAATTATTAAGATTGAAATCATGTGAACAATAATTAAGGGACACCTCTGCCCTCGTGCATTTTTAAACTTCACATTGAACTGGCTCATAAGCTACCAATACATTATTCTTCAGGTATTACCACCCCCAGTTGTTACTTGGGGCAAAAAAAAAAAAAAGTCCAATAAAATTACCCTGGTAACGCACACCTTGCTTATAACTAGTGAGATTAGCAATAGGCATATTTGTGTTGCACTTACAGTGCATGCTGTAGATATCACAAAAAACAAAATGCTTAACATGGTTATCTTTCATTTCAGTTTATTAATGGACTTTTCTCCCTCATTCTCACTCTCACTCGCTCTCTCTGCTGGCTGCGGAACATACAACAGAAAACTTTCGAACGTGGTGGCACTGGTATAATAAAAGCGATCTTGCTCTTAAAACCAGGGCACAGAGTACATGGAAGATTAAGCAATCGTACGCCTTACTTCATTCCAACATAGCAAAGGAAAATCTGTTACGAATCTGAAGAAATAAAGCCGCACTGCTTTTGTAAGCTCTCATAAAGTGTATGGTCAAGTAGAGATAAATATACTTACACGTCGTCCAAGAATTTGTGTAAACTCCTTTCCATTGGACTTATGTTACACTAACCTGGCTACAGTTCAGCAAAATAGATACGATCGCAATTATTTAAAACCAATGTTCTCCACGTGAATCAGAGTAACCACTTTCTGAGTTACTACTATGCACCACATCCAACACATCACACCGCCACGACCCTACCTACATTACTCCCTGTCACGCGATGAGTACTGCCATGGATCAAGTACTGCTATGTTCCATGAGTACTTGACAATGACGACAACGGCGTGCGCTGGAAATCCGCTAAAATAAAACGAAACATCCCTGTTCCTGTCAATCCGAAATATACTTTCTTTACCTCCACGATAAAAGGTGTGCTGCCAAAGTGTTAACTACTGATTATCATTAAGTGGGTAAATTTTACATCAGTAGCTCTCCATAGATAAGAACATAGTAGTCCTAGTGTTTTTCATTTTCTATTGTGAAATATCATTTTTTTTCATCGCCGACTTTGAGTGGAAGAGAAAAAGCCAGACTGGAAAATTGGCTTATAATTTGAAAATCCGCGTTCTGGGATGCGACACCGTGTGGATTGGTAATACGACAGTATCTTCCAAAATTCCTAACTATTTATCAGTCGACACGGTGTCATACATGGAGATTTCGCAACCGCAAACGTCGCAGTGGCTTGTAATTTGTCGTGCGGTTGTGCACTTCTTCGATAGGGTCAGGATCATCAACTCCGATTAACATGAAAGATTCTAAAGATTCGTTCATATATGACATTTCCTGTTACTACATTAAAGCACAACTACAACCTCACTGAGTGACCAAAACCTGTGTAACCACAACATGAAGATAGTGCTGAAATTTAGAACGAACCGTTTTAACCCACGTCTATTTAATTCAGAGTCCGTAGTTCAAACCAAGGTTCAAATGCGTTTGATATATGGTTGTGGACGTTACTGATAACGAGAGGCAAAAGCTTTTTTAAGAGTTCACCCATGAACTATGGTTAAGACGCTTTTCCACAGCTGGTGTCCTGTAGGTGTAAAGTGTTCTTTTACTACATAGTATGAGAGTGTTAGTTGAAAGATGCGACGATACGTAATTAACACCCCGCATTTAAACGCTTTTTAAGAATAGTAATAATCATGGATCTGTAATAATAGTCACAATATTGATACTTATGAAAGAAACAGGTAGTGTTTAGTTCATTGCACAATTGCTCTCATCCGTGGCGCCTAAAGCTTACAGCACACACGCTACCATGGATCAGAGTACACGCTACCAACTGAACTACATAATCCGTGGCTGCAGTGCAGTGCTTGAATTTGAATGTATGCAATGTGAAGTGTATTTTTCGTTTTGTGATGCTTGAGAACAAGCGGAAGTTCTCGTATATGTGTCTTTGACTGTAGTGTGTAGAAGCAGTTCTGTAAGTCATGGGTGTTAAAAATTTGTGGTCAATTTTGACACCCATTTGTGAGCGTAAATCTTTATACGAGTTACATGATAAAACAGTAGCAGTAGACCTGAGTTGTTGGGTCTGTGATAGTGAAAATGTTGAAAAGCACAATCAGCCTAGAATGTACTTGAGGTACAGTACCTTTCATTGCTGAGTAAAAGCATACCAAACCAACTGTCACCGAAGAAAAGGGAACGTAAACCAAATGTTATATTTGCAAGATAAATGTTAAAAAGACAAGTGTTAGACTTAATAGTAAGGAGTAAGCCGATGTAATTTAGGTTTTCGGGGTTTACCCTTATGCATCGAAGTTGTTATAACGTGTCGGAATACACTGCAGCCTCCCTCTCCAGACTGGATGAGGCTAAAAGAGGATGCGGCCCGATATGTAGGCAGTAAGAATTTGATGTAGGCGAAGGGGCAGGGCCCCCCTTCGCTCCTTATGAGGTGGAAGCGGGATTCCTCCTGACATAGTGCAAAGAAGGGTGAGCTGTGTGGACTGTGGATGTGTCCACTGAGGGGGGACCATGACCCCATTAAGTTTCTTTATGAAGGAGGTATATAGGAATAGCAGGGGAAGTAAGGTTGGAAGTGTAATGCATGTTTCTATCCAGTGGGAATGGGCCGTCTCGTTGGGTATTTTATTACCTCCCACACACTCTCATACTTCCATTACATGGCCAATATATTGAGCTACATCATCATTATGCCACAAAAAAAGGGTTTTGTTCTGAGAATGCTGCATGGGAAACTAAGCATTACTGGATTCATGATATGGGTGGTGCATAAATATAGGTTAAGGCTATCCTGTTTTAAACTGATAAAATGCCTCTGTGTAATGTTTAATAGCAGTTCAATATGAAGAAATAAATGACTGAATGTAAGGCCATAGAACATTTATTATAACCTAGATAAAGGTTCATGATTAGGCATTAACATTATATTAATTCCCCATGATACCAAATGCTCAATGGAGCTTTCATGACATGTGCTCATCTTGTCTGCGAATTTGCAGCAGACATTACATATAAAACACTTTTTGAAATTGCATTCCTTGTGAAACAAGGTTCTGTCCACCACTGGGAAATTTTCCAAGTGGCACATTGATTTGTAATATTTATGTGGCTTTGAAACTACTGTTTGCTTGTGATTATATTACAGAAAGATTGCTATTTCACATTACATCATTGCTCCTGAGGTCTAGGTATGTTGGTAGCTCGGGCAGTGTTGCATGTGAAATTATCAGACACCAAGACCTTCTCATGATTCCTCTTCAGGTCTACCTTGAGATTTAGTGTGAGATAATAAATTAAAATATGTTGCTGCCTAGTCCTTTCCTCACAGTTAGATAGATGGATGGATGGATGGAGACAGACAGATAGATTTGCATTGGGTTCGAGCCCGTACGGTCCTGATGCACCTAGGCCTTATAGACAGGTCCCTTGTGCCCCATAATCTGATATCAGCTCAGGAGAGCCCTGTCCCTTTACCAGAGTTCCAGATGGCCCCCAGACTTAAAATTTTAATGTCCTCTGGGTCCACAAAAGGAACCCAGATATACTATCCTTTTCTCTCAAAAAGTCCCAGCAAGTGAATCCCCTCCAGGTTCCCCAACGGGGCTCCTATGGAGAGAAATACCCACTTACAGGGCATTTTTACATCTCTCTTGATATATCTCTTTAACATATCTTTCAGGGTCCCCAGTAAAGGAGCCCTTCCTCCAGGTTCCCCTCATGGGGTCCCCTCAGAGAGAGATGCCCCTTTCCTAGTGCCCTCCTTCATTCATCATTCAAAATCCCCTGTATACGAGCCACCCCTCCTGATTCCAGATTCCCCTCATACATAACAGGGCCCATATCCAGAGCCTTTCTTAACATATCTTCCAGGGTCCCCAGTAAAGGAGCCCTCCTCAGAGGCCCTCCACACTGAGCCTCTTTAAAGAGATACTCCATTCCTAGAGCCTCCTTCATCCTCTCTCAAAGTCCCTGGTAGATGTGCCCCCTTCCAGGTTCCCCAGCAGGGCCCCTGTGGAAAGAGATGCCCATTTCCAGAGCCTTTTCTACGTATCCTCCAGGGTCCCCAGCAAGGGAGCCCTCCATTCAGGTTTCTTTCACAGAGCTCCCATAGGATGGACCCCCCCATGAAGAGAGATACCCCTCCCCAAAGCCTTCCTTTCATAACCCAAGGTACCCAGTAAAGGAGCCCTCCCTCGAGGCCCTCCACAGTGAGCCTCTTCAGAGAGAGATGCCCCATTCCTAGAGC
>Ga0123355_10010458_pt1 | contig 14224 bp, 10 predicted proteins | sample TergutEmb28metaG_3_FD_89872 | JGI IMG/M metagenome (GOLD analysis project Ga0123355, IMG submission 89872) | Embiratermes neotenicus P1 segment gut microbial communities from Petit-Saut dam, French Guiana - Emb289 P1 | ecosystem: Host-associated > Arthropoda: Insects > Digestive system > Gut ...
CAGCTGTTCTGTGTCAGTACATTCCACCAATTCTCAGTACTTCAGTTGTTCTGTGTCAGTACATTCCACCAATTCTCAGTACTTCAGTTGTTCTGTGTCAGTACATTCCACCAATTCTCAGTACTTCAGTTGTTCTGTGTCAGTACATTCCACCAATGCTCAGTACTTCAGTTGTTCTGTGTCAGTACATTCCACCAATGCTCAGTACTTCAGTTGTTCTGTGTCAGTACATTCCACCAATGCTCAGTACTTCAGTTGTTATGTGTCAGTACATTCCACCAATTCTCAGTACTTCAGTTGTCCTGTGTCAGTACATTCCACCAATGCTCAGTACTTCAGTTGTCCTGTGTCAGTACATTCCACCAATGCTCAGTACTCCTGATTCATCTGTCAGAAACACTGTAAAATCTTGACAGTTGACAGCATCATTAATTAATTTGCTTAAAAACACTTCAGTATTTGTTGCTATAATAATAGATGAAACTTGATTATGTACATTGGTACTGTTAGTAAGAAGATACTTTCAATTTCTCTTCAGCATCTGTGAGGGTAACAGTGGATGGAGGTGCAAACCGTTGGTTTCACTTTCTAAAGGGTACAGACTGTATTGCACCAGAACTTATCACAGGCGATATGGATTCAGTACAGCAAAGTGTCCTCACATATTTTACAAGCAAAGGAGCTGAAGTAATTCCCACTCCAGATCAGAATGAAACTGATTTTACAAAAGCCCTGAGACATATCCAGAGATACATTACAAGCAAAAACTTGCAGGTATTGCAATATGTTTCTTTATTATCTGATACAGGAGTAAGTGAAAAAGTATTCTAAATATAAAGGGGGACCAGAGAATCAGGCAAATAAAACACTAAATATATTATTATGTAAGTTGCATAATATTACTCCACATCATCCATGCATATGGTTCAGATCTCAAGTTTCACAAATATCATAAAAGCATGTGTGATAAGCCAAAACCAGTTAGTCTAAAAAATTATGTTATATCCAGTGGATGTGATACAATAAGAAGTTTAAAAACATAGCAACATTGTCATGTGCTTGTGTTGTTTGTATTCTGACATCTGTTTGTTCTGCATGGAACTGTGTAACTGTAAATAGAAATACAATGTGAGTGGGATTGACTGCAATAAAATTGTGTGTGTGTGTGTGTGTGAAGAACTGGTGTTTCTGAGACTGTATGTATTACTACTTATGTAAACGTATGCAAGAGCTGCAAAATCCGTTTATTGCTGTACAGGCCTCTCTGTTGACATTGTATAGGAAGTACCAAGGAAACAGGTGTGTTACGGGTAATTGAGTATTGCATTGTATTCTTACTTTGTGTTGTTCATTTTAGTACAAAATCGAGCCTAAACAGTAGTGACTAATTTGGACCAATAAAACTGCCACGAACATTAAAACATTGGTTGTAGGAACATATAATAATACATACAGATAATAAAAATATAAAATAACCTGAAAAAGCATAAAAATCTTAGAAGTTTGTTTTAATAATGATTATGATGATGATAAACATACTCTGCACTGGAGTTATGGAGCACAAACGCAATCACCGTCACATAAACACGGATGTTGACTGAGCTGAGAGTGATCTGTGCTATATCAGGAGAGTGGGGGAAGCAGACTTCTTAAGCCATGCCTTCTGATTGATATTCTTGAGAACCAGTCATGAAAGGTCTAAACAATTGCACTTAAATGTGTTCTCATGAAAGTTTGAAGTGTTGAACACTGAGGCTCTATTGTATTTGCCTTTCATGAATGTATCTTCTCGATTTCAGACTTTCTTGTATCAATAGAAAGCCAAGCAGCAAAGTAGTGCCTACTGAATTGGCAAGTATTGTTATTTACTTCACTGACAAAACTAAAGTTTGTATATATGCCATTCTTAGTACACTCTCTCATGATTTGCATTACAGAGCATTGTCATGTGCTGTTCAAATTTCCAATCAGAATATGTACACCAATTGTCACTGTGTTGAAATCAGCATCCAAGAACTGTTTAAGACATTGCATTCTTAAAGTGGAAATAGGAACGGATGTGAAACATAATGTGCTGTAATTAATGCAGTTTTTTCTCATTGATTCTCAGCAGCTCGATGGTGTAATTGCAGTGTGCGAGACATCTGGTCGGCTAGACCAAATTCTAGCAAATTTAAATACTTTGTACAAGGCAAAAGATATTTTGGGAAATATTCCAGTATATCAGTTGGCTAAAGACTCTCTTACATGGCTGCTGCTACCAGGCTCACATCAGATAAATGTTGGAGATATGCTTGTGAGGACAGGTGGTGGGTGGTGCAGTTTGGTGCCTCTTGGTGCACAAGTGGAACATGTTACTACTACAGGCCTGAAGTGGAATCTCAGTAAGTGTATTGGTATTTGTGTCTCACAAATGTTGGCCCTCAACATTTTGCTCCTTTAATCCTTATAGCCACCAATAATTTTGCACGATAGACTGTAGTTCTTCAGAGAAGAGCAGTGCAGTGTGCAGTATGTTTCAGAGAACAAATACATGACTCATCTGGGATGTCAGGACCTTTGTTGCTGGATTAGCATGTAGTGTCCACTGACCACAAGACAGTAATAAATTAATGAGTACCTTTCCCAGTTGAACAGCAAACTATTCGTAATCATATTGCTAAAAGAGAGTGAGAAATTAGATCTAACATAACAACATACATATTTAATCATTTAACATTTTATGTACTGTTATTGTAACTGAATGTCTAGCCTAACAATCAGCAACAGCTGTGTACTGTTGCATCACTCCACTTCAGGCATAACAATAACAGTAACACTGTGTATGATACAATTACTGCAGTCACAGTGATCACCGATGCTTATAATAATGCTGATAGCTGTTTTGACAAGTGTGGTGGTGGTGATAATGACTAAATTCTTTCCCAAGGCCTTGTTTTGGCATATTTTAAGTGTGGCATGTATGATAGGTATAATTTTTGGAGTTTTTAACTAACTGATAGAAAATTTGGAAAACATTTTTAGAGTTTGATTACTTTTGCAGATAATCAGGTGTTGGAGTTTGGCAGACTGATCAGCACATCAAATACATACAGTGGTGATCCAGTTGTAACAGTTGAAACTAGTGGTACTTTGGTCTGGTCCATGGGACTTTGTGATGACGCAAATTAAACTTGTGTATGTGTGTGTGTGTGTGTGTGTGTGACTTTGAGTAAACTGCATAGTTGATATTAGTACAGGTTGTAACTTAACTTGAACCTGTGAAATGGTTCATAATACTTACAAAATTACTGAAAGGAGCATATCAAATTGTGTTCTGTACCTGTTCCTGCTGTTCGGGAGTTTTCTGCATGACTTGAGTTTGTATTTTTATTAGTCGACAGAGTATTGGTTGGATGGGCAGGGCATGTGGCATGTATGGTGAGCAGAGATACTGAATGCATACTGGGTCTTAGTGGAGAGGCCTGAAGGAAAGAGACCACTTGGAAGCCCTAGAATAGATCTTACACAAATAAGATACGAGGGCACAGACTGAATTAATCTTGTTTGCCCTAGGGACAAACGGTGAGTTCTTGTGAACACAGTAACGAACCTTTAGGTTACGTAAACTAAATAATAACATTTTGTGGATCTGCTCTTAAATATGATATCCACATATTGATAGTTTGTGATATTGTGGAGGTGTTTGCTGCCCCCATTCTCTGGGCCCAAGACTAAGGCCTCTTCCCCTGGGGATATAGCAGCCAGGGCATGAAGTTGACCACTCATTTCCGTTTGGTGCCTCCGTTCCCCATACGCCTTCATGGCATTGTTTTTAATTAGAAGTACAGACAGCGTTTGTACTGGAACTAAAAAAATTTTAAGATGTTTTCCCACACAAAAAGTTTGAATTGCTATGTCCCCTGGCAACACCTTGAAGTGTACATCACAACTTACTTAATGAGCTCTAACCAACCAATGCCATACAGTAGAGTCCTTGAGAAGCGAACAGTTCCTCAGCTAGTCAAGAAATTACCCACCCTTTGTGAAACCCGTAAGAGGTTCATTACAAGACCTCACCACATGCCCTGATTCTGATCCAGATTAATCCAGTCCATGTTCTCCCATCATCATTCTCTAAGATTCATTTTAATTTTTTTTTTTTTTTTTTTCCAATTTATGCCTAGTTCTTCCAACTGGTCTCATACTGTCAGGTTTCCCCACCAAAAACCTGTATGCATTTCTCTTCTCCCCCATTCATGATGGTAGAAGTGCTGGAAGAATGGAAAAAAAGAAGTGTCATACCTATACACATGAAAGGTGACAAGCAAAAGGTGGTAAACTACAGAGAAATTAGCATATTTAATGCATGGTATAAACTGTATAGTACAGTTTTCAATGAAAATTGAAAGTACAAGTACAGGAGTTCTGTTTGGAATGCCAGAATGGATTCCGAAAAGACAGATCTCGCATCGATCTATTGTGTAGTATGAAATTACTTATAGAAAAAACAGGAGTTTAAATTTAGAAACCCATTTAGCATTCGTTGATTATGTGAAAGCTTTTGGCAAAGTTAAAATACACAATTTGTTTGAAATATTACACAACAAAAATATTCCCAATTTATTCTTAAAAAGTATAACAAATTTACTCTGGAAACAAAATGGAAGTAAAGATAAACAATCATCAGAAGAACATACAATTAAACATGGAGTCGGACAAAGCTACCCTTTACCACCCACATTATTCAACATTTACATGAATGTAAGAACAGTAAAATGGAACCAGATGATCTACACAAACGGTGTTACTTTATCAACCAGTACAAAAAAAAAAACACTGTTCTTTTTACAAATGACCAAGTCATGATTCAGAGGATAATTTACAGACAGAAGTTTTTACATTGCAAAACATGGCAAATAATTTTGAAATGGAAATATCACCTGAACAATCTGAGATGTTGGCATTTTCAGGACAAGACCCAGTAAGATGCAATATCACTGTGGATAACAAATTTTTACAATTAAAAAACACTTTAAATATCTTTGTTGTGACATTTCCTATGAAAATGTAACAAGATATCCAACAAGTAGCAAAATTCTCTCAAATACTGGGAATTCTAAATATCAATTTTAAACCAACTTTGGTCCAGAAATCTTCAAGAATAAAAGTATATAGTGCAGTGGCTGTCCCCATTCTTCTATATGGCAGCAAATTTTGAACCCTCAGAAAAAAGGATAAAAACTATATAAATTGAGATGAAATTTTTCAGAAGAACAGCAGTATACATCCTTCCCACAAAAGTAATGAAGAAATTTTGGAAGAGTTGAAAGTAGAACCAGTTGACAAGAAACTACAATACGAATCCAGTTGGCTACAGCATGTAAGAAGAGTGTGCAACAGGAAGCCAAAACTAATGTGAAAATATAAACCAAAGGGACGGAGGGGGAAAAAAAAAACTTGGAAGGCCACTGGACAAGGCCGAATCAGGGCTATTAAGGCCCAACTCATGACGAATGATATTTTGTTCAGAATAAAATCTTTTGAGGTCTTTGTGCAATTTTCTCCAGTCTTCTGTTACTTCCTCCCTCTGAGGTTCTATTCTCAAGCACCCTCATCCTATGTTCTTCCTCTAATGTGACAGACCAAGTTTCAGATCCATAAAAGATGACAAAATTATAGTTCTTATTTGTGTCAGATGTATTCTCATATAGCAAACAGAAGAATTAAGATTCTGGATAGAATGGTAGAATATATTTTGAGTTTAAATACAAGGTCATTGTCCATCCCAAGCAGCATTAAAGTTTCCAGAGATAGGTATATTTAGTACAGGGAGTTTGTCTCCCTGGGTGGGCCGGGTAGCTCAGTCGGTATAGCGACTAACTACGAGCTGGACGATCTGGGACCGAATCCTGGTGGGGACAAGATTTTCCGCTCCTCCAGACCGGCCCTGGGGCCCACTCAGCCTCCTGTAAAATGGGTACCGGGTCTTTCCCAGGGGTAAAGTGCGGCCGGGTCGTGCTGCTGACCACTCACCCCCTTCTAGTGCCGCCATCATGGAAGAGTAGAGCTATACCTCTACCCACCCTCTGGGCCACACCGGGCCTGCAATGGGATCACTTTAGCCTTAGTTTGTCTCCCTGGACACAGCAGCCTTACCACATAGAAAGGTTGCATACATGAGGACACCCGTAACAGCTGCAGCACTCAGGGTACTGGTAATTCTGATATGCTGTATGTGCATTATAATGAATGTGTTCTTAAATAAGAACGGCCTCTGATAATTTTTTCTCTTTTATGAGTCCTGCTTCTGTTATGACATGTTCTACATTCTTCTGCTAAGTCCAAAGAAGGATCTGTGGATTATGAATAAAGTCTTCTTTTTTGTGGGATACTTCTTACATGTATTTTAAGAGGCAGAAATGCAGATGACCAACTTGCATCATGACCTGCACTTGTATGGATAATTGTATCCTACCTTGTGACACAAATTTGGTATATAGGTAGTTGTATCCCATAGATACTAGAGACGTGTGGAAGATAAGAGTACAATTTTGCCATGTAAACCAAAAAGTGCCATCTCCACTACTGAAATAATAGACAGTAAATATTTGTGGTGTAACTACTCTTTAAGTAATTTGGTTCCTTTACCTCATGCATGTTACAAGAGGTACACCACATTCTTACTTTCAAGATTTGACAGCAAGTTACCTTCATTTTGCCTTAATGCAGAGCTAACTGGCATTTTAGGTCAGTAAGGCAAAATACATCAATTACAGTAGTACACAAATATACAGAAACATACCCCAAGAACAAACATGATTATAGTGATGGGTACTGAACAGATAACAATACACACTTGTTGCAAGGCTGGCCTTTCATATTAGCAACAACCCAAGGCTTGGAAGTTTTGTTTCAGTGAAATAGACAGGAAATGCATTTTTCGGATGGGCAAGCATTACACTTGCTTCTTTTATGTTTATACCATGCATACTGAATAATAAATGTTTTTTATATACCAACATATGTAGAAATAAGTGGTGTAAATTTACATAATTACTCCGACATGTTTCGGTGGTAATACACCATATTCAGGGAGTTTACAAGTTGCGTTACAGTTACAAATTATTAAATGATAAAATACACGATAGCAGTGTGTTATGATAAAATCTTGGTAAATGTGGCTGCATATGTAATTCCTGGTTAGGTGTGTGTGTGTGGTGCGGAGTAAATAGGAACCAATCCTGTTTACTCCGCAGGTAGGACAGCAGTCATCACTGTTTCAGTTCGCCATGAATCACAGCCCATGTGCTTTGCTTCAGTTAACATTAGGCCTTTACTCACCATATGCAAAGAAAGTGATGGCTGTGGTGCACAGTGGTGGCTACTGTATTGTCATCCTGGAAAGAGGCTTATGTTCTGTTAACGGGACAAGTGCTCAAATAATGGTGTGAATTTATGATCTCAGAAAAAATGGACATTGTATGGAGGAGCAACTTTACCTTTCTTTGCACAGAAATGAAATAAAGCAAACATTTACAGCTCAATGATTTTTATTTCCTTCATACTCTTAAAAGAAGGGTTTAACTTTGAATAAACTGAAGGGGGGGGAAAAAATGCTGTACAAACAAACACATTTGCTACATACACTCTGTACATTTACCATATGAATTTACTGAAACTGACCCGTGTCTTGCTTGTGTAATGTACTAAATCAAGCAAAACATGTAAATATATATATAGTCACTTATCTTTTGGGTTTCCGAACTGTAATTTGACAGTTGTGGTACTGTTTGGGATTTGATAACTTGAGGCTTGGAAGGTATTTAACCTTTTGAGCAGTAATACTATGGCAGTAGGCTGGGGCCCATGGGAGTCCTGTCAAAGGTACACTGTATTAAGTTTTGCACCCAAGTAGCACTGATGCCTCCCTGCATCTTGTCAGAAAAATGTAGCATGATGATGGCCATCTACTGCCTTATTGTAGGAGCATCATTCCTGATATACATAAAATTTTGAAACAAGGTGATCATTTTAGTTTTGTTCCACTGTGATATAGCATCTTTTGTGAGGCTGTGGAACTCCTTCCATCACATGACAATACATCAGTAACAGAAGTTATTTTTCCCATTTTTTATTTTTGTTCCTTATTTCTTACACAGTATCTGTAGAAGACTCAGGATATCATAAAATGCACAATATCCTCCTTTTAATTTCTGACAACAAACCAGATGGCCAGAAATAAAAAAAATTCACTGGCCAAGGGTCACGGAATACAGTACCAACTGTACAGTCCCCCACCATCCTTTTCTGTCCTCACCCAACCTTACACTGCAAGTTTCAAGTTAACCCCAACAGTACCCTTCCTTCATACAGGTAACAAACTACACTTTGCCAATTCTGTAAACATGGCACAAAACAGAAGTCACCAGCATGATCATATGATATTAAAAATGCTAACCTTTGTATATGTAATTGCACTCGGTGCCTTCAGACACATTTCATGATATTGAGATAAGCAAAGCTGCATCTTATAATTGAATACTGACACCCTGATACACTGTCAGAAAAGTCTTTCAATCTTCATTTTTTCCTTAAAAACGTATGCCGTTGCTTTCAATTCATTTCATGTTACAACAGCAACACTATGTTGTGATGATAGGCCGATGACACTGCAATCAAGAGTTTACTTTGTACATAGGAATTGCTTTTACTTGGAAACCTAACAGTTTATAATACATGATCTATACTCTGGAGGATTCAGGTCTTCTTGGATATGATGCTGTGTCACTGGGTTAGTGTTCCATTGTGTCGTACCACTGGATTAGTGTTGCCTCGTGTCGTATGGACTGCATTTGCTATTTCACTGGGTTAGTGTTCCCTCATGTCATACCACTAGGTTACTGTTCCCTTGTGTCATACGGACTGCAATGCCTTCCCAACAACACAGCATTACATTCCAGAAGACCTAAACTACGTTAAACACTACTGTGAGAACCTCACATCTCATGTTGTCTATTTCATCTGGCAACTACTGTCTGATACATAGTGCTGCTACATGGCAGTCAAGTGGTTGACAGGGTAGCAATTGACAGCTGTCAGACAAAATAATGACAGTATATTACGCACTGCGTACCACATGCATTCATGTCACTGTGTGTCATGTCTCTGACGTTATTAAAGTAAAATGTTCACATGGTTCCCCATCTCCATAATCAAATCTGCTCACAACCGCATAAACTTGCAATTCTCCAATCTGGTGATGAGAACGCACGAACTGTTATGCCTATTTACTTCCAGACAATTTCCGTGCAATTACAAAGCAGACGATAAGCATTTCATACCTACAGACTGTTGTTCACATATTCTAATGTCCCCGGTTTTCAAAATACATGCCACTTATTGCAGACATTGTACTGTCTCTGCTCCACATAAATAGCAACTTTCTATGCCACTGTGTTCTAAGAGAAGACATACATGTGCCCTATTGACCTGTTCAGGACAGGTGCCAGAATGCACTCAAAGCCTGCTGGCTAGCCAGGATCAAGAAATACCAAGGACATAGCTGTACATTACTTTTTCCATGTGTAAACCTCCATGTCATACTTTTCACAGGCCGGGTGCCAAACTGTTACTGCATACATTTTCTGTACTGTATGGTATGGTGCCTGGCCTGCAAGTTGCGAACAGCATCTGCAGGTTGACATGCAGAAAAAGTGACATACACATACATCACATCACTTAGTTCAGAAATACAAATATTTTAACAGGATGACAGCAGTTACAACAGAAACTGTACCAGCATGGCAACTGGCAGCAAGAAACCTTGTTCTGTACAAAGAACAGATCAAGATTAAAATCACATGCTGGGTCTCCTTATTTCTTCAGAAAATGAGGTGCTGCTAAAAATTCCAAATTAGTTGCTGCAGATAAACAAACAGAACTGCAAATCAAAAAAGGTCACTGCAAAGTACCTCAACCTATCAATTATGGCCTTGACAAACCATACGGTCCTCAATACATTTTAGGATACTCAAATTTAAAACCCCCCTTCATCCTGGTCAGTAATTGGAAATAAACCCCAGGGTCATTAATATGTACCACTAATAACCTCACGTCACGTTTTGTAAGTTTGACATGTCACAGACATCTTCAAATGTGATGTTACTCAATTCTGCTATTTCTGTCTGTTAATGCACTAACAATTCCCTGATGTGATCACCAGCTGACCAATATATTTCAGCTATAATAAATTATTAATGACTGGATATGTACTGTGATGGTTATTAGAATATGCTTTCAGTTTACTTCCCATCATCTACATATTCCTTGTAAAGGACTTCACATTTCCATGGTTAGGACGATCAAAGTACAATAACTGAAAGTCGCAATCCTATTGTCTGACAGTTTATAGGAATGTGAATAGATGTGAGGTCCTCAGAGACATGTTGCCTGAGACTCGCATCTTTTGGGATGTGATGCTGTGTTGTTGAGCATGCAGTCCCATGTTCTGAACACTTGATGACCCTTCAATCATCATGAACTCCTGGCCGAATGGCACAGCGTCACATCTCATATGAATTGAGTCTTCATCTTCACAGAACATACTGCCTTTGTCTTCATGCCAATCTACTCTGAAGACAGAGGCAGTATGTTGCTCTGAAGCACTCATCCACCTGGTGTAATAATTATTATTGAGGCAAGACATTAATAAATACTGGGTGGCCTAAAAGTTGCTTTCCTAAGATTACACTCACACACCAGAGAACTTCAATTAAAAACTAGTTCTTTGGAGATACAAGATGTGTGTTGTACATGGTGGACAGTAATCTGAACAATTTCCATAGCTCCTTATGTCACTTTCTGCTGGTGGATGCTTGTTGCAAAAAAGCAACGTTTCCTTGCAATGTGAGTAAAATCTTGGCAAAACAACTCTGAGGGCACACTGCACTACCATAAATAGACAAAATAAAAATCTGTGATCATACAGCTTATGTGAACTTAAATTCACAACACTGTACAGTTCAGCAAAACCTGTTTTACAGAATGGAAGTTGAATGCAGTGTGATGCTGTAACTCAAAATTTGTAAGTTGTTTCAAACAATGAAATTACAAAATTAACCAACTGCCTTCTTGAACATCCAGAACTTCAAACTAAATTTTCAGCAACACTGCAGTGAGAACCTCAAATCCTGCAAGTCCTACTTTATGGGTTAACAGGACGTTCATAAGTCTGATGCTAACATGAGGGTCAGGCATTGCTGTACGAAAAGAGTTTAGTCCCTATTTACTGGGTTTCACCTCAGATGCAAACAATGTCCTACGAGTTGCTTGACGTTTCATTCTGAACAATTCCATGGACTTCAAACACAAACATGCAAGTCTTCATGGATGTGATGCTATGCTGTTGGCCAAGTGTGCAGTAGCATTCTGAGGGATTGTAGTGCCTTCATCTTCAGTGTCAAGGAGTTCGTGGTTTGACCCTGAATATATGGACACTGATCCTTTGAAATGTCAAGGATTGCTTGCTTGGTGACACAGTATCACACCTCTGAAGACCTGCAACACCACCATCGTAAGCCCTATGACCTTAGAAGCAACCTGCAAACAGGGACTGCTGCAATGCCTGTGACTAAACACAGCATTGGTTGGTTTCACAGTCACGGTCATACACATGCAATAATTATGCAGGATAGAAAAGTCTGCTGTAATGCTTGCTGCATAGCAGTCTTTATACAGTGCTAGGAAAGAGATACTGGGACTAAAGCATATGAGAAACAGTTTTGAAAAGGAAAACTCATTTTAGCATGTGGGCAATGAAAATTTCAACAATGAAGTCTTGCTGCTTACTGACTGGCAGGTGTTGGGGGTGTTCAGGCCTTAATCAGCTTCATTCACTTGGTCCTCCTCATCTGGCAAATAAGCAAATTTATTGGAGCCTGCAAAATTCTGAAAATAAAAACAGCATTTTACAGTAAATTGTGACCACAAAACAAAATGTTCAAACCTTTACTTACGCTGTCTATTTATATGACCTGGTTAGTTTTTTTTTTTAAAGGCTACAAATTTAAGTAAACTCAGCATCCATATTATTTTGAGCCAACAAATTTACTTCACCTTCATTCTACAGCACTGAAAAGTGTAAACTACGATACTCCAATCTGTAACAATTAGCACACAAAATTCAGTGAATGCCTGCCAAATTTAGTCCATCATTGTCTTCCTTTAATGTTTCACAACAGGACCTGAGGTAGATATTTGGCCATTAGAAGCAGGAAAGAACACAAGACACAGCAGCAAACTCCATAATGAGGAGCTCCATTCTTTTCTTCCTGCTGTTTGGATGATCAAAGCATGGATGAGATGGGCAGGGTATGTGACATGTATGTGGGAGAAGAGGAATGCATACAGGGTTTAATTGGCAAACCTGAAGGAAAGAGTTTGCTTGAAAGACCTAGTCAAAGATTGGATGATATTAAAATTGATCTTAAGAAAGATGACAGGGCACAGGAACTGAATTCATTAGGCTTGGGATAAGGATAAATAGCATACTTATGTGAACAAGGTAATGAAACTTTGGGCTCCAAAAAGTGTGGGGAATTTCTGCAATAGTTGAGGGGCTCTTAATTTCTGAAGAAGTAGCCTATTCCATGCAGTTAGTTTGACGGTCTTACTATAACTTGCAAACTATTCAAATTAGGTTAGAATCGACAGTAGCAGACGTTTTATGTAAAAGCCCAAAACGTTTCTCTGGGTGTCGAGTGTGAATCTCTAAATATCTGTGTGTGTGAGTCGCAGAGAACAAAAGTTACAGAGAAAAATTAAATGCACACTTTAAATGTATGCCAATTTTTGAGGTCTTGTGGTTTTATAAAATAACAGAATGAGGTTTTATGCTGTGCCACCTCACGACCAGACACCAATAAAGTTTATTTCATCACAGTTGTTGTGGAAATCTTTATTCATCAATCATCTGAGTTTTAAGCCATTTAAAACAGCATCAGAAGTTAGCATTCATGAACTGTGGCCACTGGCACTCTTGCATGTTACACCACTGGCCTATTTATTGGCAGCCACTGTAAGTGCGTCAGACCTCCTCCTCATACACAAGATTTCAGAAGCACACGTCACTGAGGAACACAACTTTTTTTTTCACCACACATCAATATTTCCCACTTTTTTTACACGTTACTGAGCTGCAATTCATTTTAGAGCCATCCACCCACCAATTCATACTGTTGAAGTACCTTGTGTGGCTGGGCACTGCAGTGGGATTTAAAATTGTAAAGTCCCATGTATGTAGTGCTGGAAAAATGTCAACAATTTGTAAATTAAGAAATACAAGAAGAATTAGAGGAATGTGATAGTACAGATGATGTGGAATTGTGTGACAAGGGACTCCATACTGCTTATACCATATGACTGTGCCTGTAATATGCATCTCCACCAAGGGGAATGACACAGAATCAAGTGCACAACAGTCACACTACAATGAAGGCAATCATTCTCGTGACCTTGACCCAGTGCGGAAAGAGTTGTAAACAACTGACGATCAAACTGTGAAACATTTCAAGTCTGTTTCAACATTCTGTGCAGTTGCTATCCGTACAGAGAAAATATATGGAAAGACATGAGACCCATAATGTGCTTGGTCGCAATAAAAATTGCCGAAGCACTTGGCAATGAGCGGCTCCAAGGGGAAAAAGAAAAGAAAGAAAGAAAAAAAAGTGATGTCTGCTGTTACAGCGATCGGCAAAGCAAGTGATAAAAAAATACCTGAAACTTGCTTAAAAAAGGAAAATGTGCAACAAAAGAACAGAATATGGCACAGGCAAGCAAGTGAGCAAAGTGTGAAGGGGCTGCATGGAAAAGGCCTTCAGAGTCTGTCAAGTGGCACGTTCAGAGCACACTGCAGTGTTCTTAAAAAGTATGCCAGCCATTTTTGGAAGCTACATACCAAACTGTGAATGTGTTCAGCACTGAGTGCAGGTGTAAGGGGTAGTACTTATATTTTTTGTTCAAAAATTTAGTACTAGTACATTTGCCTAAAACATGAAATTTATATTTCTGACTTCATAAATGTAGAAGAAATTTGTTGTCACTCACACACACACACACTCACACACACACATGTAAACTACAATGTCTGCTGCTGAGCAAGGCCCCCCCTCCCCCCAGACCTTTTGTGACCAAAAATGTGGTGAGTAAATCCCCCCCCCAATTCTTGTAATTTCTACACAGACTG
>Ga0123355_10010459_pt1 | contig 14224 bp, 7 predicted proteins | sample TergutEmb28metaG_3_FD_89872 | JGI IMG/M metagenome (GOLD analysis project Ga0123355, IMG submission 89872) | Embiratermes neotenicus P1 segment gut microbial communities from Petit-Saut dam, French Guiana - Emb289 P1 | ecosystem: Host-associated > Arthropoda: Insects > Digestive system > Gut ...
CACACATACACACACATGCACACACACATATACACACATCCCACAAACACAAACCACACACCACACACACACACCCACACACAAATACACACACATACACACACCACACACACACACATATACACACACCACACACACACACACAAAACTAACCAGAACTTTAATTTCATATGACGCCACATTTTACCAACAATCAGATTTTACCATACCGACCCACTGTTGTATTTAATTTTATCATTTAAATAGTTTATAACTTTAGCTAACACAACCAATAAGCTCCCTGAAAATGGTGCGAGGGCACCGAAACATGTTGGTGCAATTATAATATAATCATTTTATACTAATTATATGTGAATTTGTTGGTGCCATAATAAATATTAACCTTTTAAAGCCTACTGGTTACGTGATGCACCACCAGTTTAAAATTCAACAACTGTACGTTCTGCCCACACCGTATTTATGTGTTTTGTATTTATCTGAGAACAAACAGCGACTTGTGACACTTACAGCATAAACTGATTGGTTTTTATAACCGAGATGAAAAGTGTTTACAGTGCGGTACGGACTGGGTCTTCAAATAAAGCAGTCTGCGCTTCGACTTTAACGAGTATAAGACCAGTGGATCTTTACTGCATTTCAGGATCTTATATCGTGCTATGTACAGCAGAGACGAGAAACGCATACATTGTTTTGGTAATGTAACCTGATAGAAACTACTTCTAAGACGTAGGATTAAGTGAGGTAATAATATTAAAATGGATTTTAAAGAAATGGAATGGGAGGAAGTGGACTGTGATTATCTGTCTGAGGAAAGGGACAAGCGGCGGGCTGTCGTGAGCACGGTGATGAACCTTCGGGTTCCACAAAATAATATGAATGACTTTAGTAACCGAGGAAATAAATAATATTTCAAAATTCTCTCTGTTGTCTGTAGTTAATTGGTTAGTTATTTAATAATTTTTTGTTGTTTGTTTTTAAGAACATCTAAGACACAGCTGTGATTCCTCGTTGTCTCTTCCGGTCATTCCCAAGCACAGAGTAGAATACTAGCTGAAACTCCAACAGAGTGCACCGTTTGAAGACTTACGTACTAATTCAAGATCATAGATGGTTCAGCGGACGGCCAACATAACGGACCGGAATACAGTAAACAGATATACTTCTAAAGCGGCAAAGCAATTCCTGTGCAGCCCTGGACAGGCCCCTAGGGTTCCAGGAAGTTGATACCCATTAGGCTAGTAAGGCTGTCAGCCCTAGGTCCGGCCGCCTTTACCCCCCAGTAAATATCTCTGGTAATTTTTCTGTTATCCCAGCTGGTATCTTTGGAATTTTTCATTGACATAATCCTTCCGATTGCACGATGGCCCTGGGGTCGACTCAGCCTCTAACAGAAATGAGTACCAGGAGCATTTCCTGGGGGTAAAGGCGGCCGGTACCTAAGGCTGACAAAATTACCACCATCCTGTGCCGTTGTAATGTAATCTGGGAACCTTTACTTCCTGGAACCCTCTGGGCCACTCCAGGTCTGTAACGGGACTGCTTTTTACTCTTTTTTGTTAGAGGCTGATTGGACCCCAGGGCCATAAGGCGGCCGGAAGGATTATGTAGATAAAAAATTCCGACGACACCATCGGGAATCGACCCCGCGACTTTCCGACTTGGGTCACGCAATTTACATTACCACCAATCCATGCGTTTTCATGTGAGCCCTTGGCTCCGAAACACGCAGCGTTTTTAACCAATAATTAAGATTTCTAATAATGTACTCCGTTGGTACATCATGCAATATTTTACTCCTTTCCGCGGTCACAAAATGTAGTTACAAAATTACAGTGTGGAACTTTGCCGAAAGTGCTAATTTATTAATCATACTTCCGGAACGTAACGCCGCGTTGTTTAACACAAACTGTAAACTTTTAGCGCTAGCTTCCTGCCGGCATCTTCAGGATAGGAATGTGGCCTAGCTAATACAACATAGGAACAGAAACTGATACAATCAAACAAATTCCGTGGACTCCGTTGAAATAATCTTTTGTTTGAACGTAACTCTGCGTAGTCTTGTGAGCAGGAGCATGATGAAGTTACGGAAACGCCTACTAACTCAACGTTACAGGCGTCTTCGTTAAAAGGACTCAAGTCTCCACAACACTTCTTCTTCTTCTTCTTCTTCTTCCATTCGCACTACAGCCCACTGTGGGCTTGGGTCTGTCGAACAATGTCCTTCCACCTAGGAAGTGTGTCATCCCCCTTGTGTGTGTGAAAATTGGAAAATATATGTAGTCAAACACAACTATGTCAATTAAGTTGTATTTAATGGCTATACTAGACAACTACATGTTTCGGCCTTTACTGGTCATCTTCGGATTGTCTTCCAGAGAACTGTCCCCACAGGCAAGAGACCTTACATCCAAGGTCATTCGGGCCTCCCCACAACACGACCCCAATTAAGAGGAAGTAAGAGGAAAACGCCTCTTCATAATACCAGCGGACCGGAACCTTCAAACTTGACACTAGCCACTAGCACTACCGTGCCTCTAGCCAGAAGAAACCACCACATATAGAAATTACATTACGCAGTAAGGCCTGTATGTAGAGAGCTCTGCACCACGTACACGTTCACCTGAAGATGGCCAGTAGGCCGAAACATGTAGTTGTCTAGTATAGCCGTTAAATATACCTTAATTGACGTAGGTGTGTTTGACTACATACCCTTTCCAATGTCCTTCCATTTTTTCCTATCTGCCACTTACTCTCTCCATCTTCTCACTCCCAGCACTTGAAGATCTCTTCCTACTTCCTCTTTCCATCTTTTCCTGGGTCTTCCCCTTCTTCTCGTCCCTTCCAATTCTCGAGTGAAGATCTATTTGGGCATTCTCTCCTCCTCCATTCTCTCTAGGTTATCTAACCAACTTATCCTTTGCCCTTTTATCCATTTTAATATATTTTCTCCTTTGCTCATCTCTTCTGGTTCTCGATTCATTCGACTTTTCCATTTCCCCATTTTCATATTTAGAATCTTCACATCACTATCAGTAAAAATATCAAATTCTCTGAACGAAATTCCATTTCAGGCGTCATTAGCAGAACTATATGCTTCCTACCCTGCAGATTGATGCAGTAAACTCCATCCAAAATTTCGAATCATTCTACCGACGTTTAAAGCTTCTGATCCCATACTGCACCAAGCCTATGATTCACCGCCGTTTCGGCCCTGAATTTATAAAAATTACGACCCTTATTTTCGGACCGATAATGGCGGATGATTGAAAGTAATGAAAAGCCCGAGGAAGATCACGAAATTAATGACTCAAAACAACCAGAATTAGAGGCACGTGAATTGCGGAAGCGAAATGGTCACGAATACTTATAAAAAATAGCAGATTGTTTGTGGAAAGATATATTGCAAAGAATGTATGTACAGGGTGTTCGAGGACAAATTACAAAATTGTTCCCCCAAACATTTTGAATCAATATTTATACAATGGCAGAAGTGAAGTAAAAGGGAATAGAAAAAAAAAGCAGTAGAAATGTCTAAAAAGAAATCTCTGCGACTATCGTTGAAGTAATTAGAACAGAAGGTTTTGGGGCCGTTTATGATTTTATTTCTTAGCAGACGTTAACATTTTCAAGCCTAAGACTTACTTTATGTACCACCAGCTTGAACATTCAGAAATTCTGTGTTCTGCTCACAATGTATTTACCTTTTGCGTGGATCTCAGAACAAACAGCGATTATGTTTATATACAGCTTCAAATTATCGGTGTTTATAGCCGAGGCAGAGAGTGTTTACTGCGCGGCACGGACTGGGTCTTTAAATAAATCAGTCTGCGCTTCGTCTTTAAAGGGTTAAACTGTCCTGCGTACGTCGCTTTCTTGCACCACAGTGAAAACAAAGACCCTTTCATTTGGAAAACGCCACCAAAGCATGCAGTAGGCTAATCACCGTGTCCACTGCTTTGTTACAAGTACGTGTGGAGGCCTGCCCAAGGCTCAGGCGGTCAGCCACCGGAATTCCACAGCGCAGGCCCGTATTCAATTTAGAGTCAAAATATGTGGGGTTATTGACGGACAAAGCAACCTTGGGGGAGGACCATCTCCGAGCTCTTTAGCTGTCACATGCTATATCATTCCACCCAAGATCATTTTCATTCATCTAAAACCGACGATATATACGAGGGTGAATCAAAAAGTAAAGGCAATTTTTAAATTACGCGGTAACCGGGACAGAGAGGAGCTGGCGCATTACGCAGTATTGACAATGCCTGTTGAAGAGTTCAGCCACGTGCAGTACAGCGTTCTGCCTTCAGTCGAGTGGCAGCAACGAGAGCGAAAACCTGGACGCTCCTTTACAAAATTGCACCATCAAAGAACAACGTGGCGTAGTGCGGTTTCTTTGGGCAGAAGGAGCGAAACCTGTGGAAATTCACCGTCGTAAGTTGGCTCAGTATGGACAGAGCACCATGAGTCAACGAAAGGTTTATGAGTGGGTGGAAAGGTTTAAATCGTGTCGAACACGTGTTACTGATGAAGGTCGTTCTGGTCGGCCATCAACATCGTGCACACAAGACCACAAGCACAGCCGAAAAGCTTCTTCTCCGCGGGAATAAAGAAACTAGTTGTACGATATAACAAATGCATTGTGTTGCAAAGGGACTATGTAGAAAAATGATATGTAAAATTGCTCACAATTACTTCTATTAACCTTTTGGCGCCGGAATTATTTTTTAAATTTTAGCACACCCTGTATATAAAGTGTGAATAATACAGGAACCAAATACGTTAGAATTATGAAACAAACTGCATTTTGAAGAAAAAAACTGAGAGTATATACCGTGTTTAAAATATTCAGTAACTATATTTTTTGAATAAATATATAAAATGCAACTTTTAGAGTTTAGCGGTACGGTATGACCACTATAGGGGTCGTTAGGCGTCAAAGGGTTAAATCCGTTAAATATATTTTGCCTTTCCTTTTTGATTCTCCCTCGTATATAGCCACTTAGAGCGTCTTTAAATGGTTCACATAAAAGAAAAATTACGTGAAGCTTTATCTTTCACTTCAGCTTCATACAGTGTTACTTAACGCACATCGGTATTACTTTTCCTGTTGGACATTCAAACGCTAAGACAAGCTTCTCATATCTGACAATGCAAGTACCGTATACGGACAAACCGGGGGCCGCAATAACGTAGACGGTTTATCTACTTAGCGCGTGTTGAAATATCTGGGATTCTAAATCCGGTAAAGGAAAGAGGCTGTTTCCTCTCCATCTCCGTCCAGAACGGTCTTGTGGCCCATCTAGCCTCCTCTACCATTGGGACCGCTGCTCTTTCCCGGGGGTAAGGAGACCGGGACATGGCGTCCACCATTCACCCCATCTAGCGCCGTGGTTCGGGATGAATAGTCATGTACTCTGCTACCCCTTCATGATATGTTAAGGGTTGGCGTTTTACACAAACACACAACACAAATCCACGCGCTTTGCAAAACGTACTTCAGGAAGTGTAGAGAGACAAATCCTTTACGGCAGAGTATATTAACGGGTTACTAACACAGGAATTGACTTTAAGTCATATAAAGAGTATTCTTGTACTAGAAGATGCTGTAAGTAAAAGTTAAGATATGCAAGGAATGAAAACCCTCCTTTTTTCCCCCTTACATACCCAAATTTAGTAACGTGCAAGCAAATAATGCCAGTCAGAGCCAGAAAACAAAGAACAGACATCGGGAAATACTCCATTGTGAATAGGTCCATTACTGACTGGAACAAGCTTCCTGAAGGGGCGATAGGGACTTCCCACGGTAAAACGCATATTTTCAAAACGAGGGTTAGGAAAGTGAAAACCAGTGAGGGGAAGTGAAGGCGATAAAATGAAGGGAAGTGAAGTTAAGGCAAATGAGTTTTAGATATGAATAGCAAAGTGAAGTGAAGTGAAGTGAAGGATAAGTGAAAAAAGGTAAAGTAAACTGAAATGGTGAGAGGATCTTTGAGGCAGTGAAGGGGTTCCTTATTTTAAAATTGTTTTATTGTTGTTTAATTCTGTAATTTATGTATCTTTATTGTTATGTTTATGTATTCTCATTGTATGTTTATGTATTTTATTATTATGTACATATTGTATTCTGTTTCATTGTGTTGTTCTGTTTAGTATTTGTGTGTAAATGTGTACTTACAACTGCCACCGGGTTTAAACCCAAATTGCAGTTAGCAAATATATACTAAATATATCAGATTTGTATAAAGTTTTCTTATCTACATCCCCATTATAGTTGGTGGTATAAATTTATTTATATTTATGTTTCTTTTACTCTCTACGCCTGTGTATCTAACCTAATATATGTGTATATTTGATCTCAATTATTTTTAAAAAAGACTTGTAATTACAGGATCCCCCATTACTTGTGCACCTACGCGTATTTTTGTATTAGTAACTGGCTTGATGCTGGCCTAAGAGTTTTCTGATACAACAAGCTGCTAGTTGCTCTGTGATCGATACAGCGCCAGACGTTGTGAAAATATAAATTTTCTCTCTATCTAGCTGCAAAATTCGCAGCATGATTAAAGAATTTAAGCGCGTTTTACCCACATAAAAATTGTTATTCCTTTCTTTGAGGGTTGCAAACGCTTCATCTCTTTGACTACAATTTTCGAGAAGAAAAAAATGAACATCATTATTTAATTACTAAGCTATAGTGTGTGGATTCCAGCGAGCAGACGCCAACAAAATTGATGTTTCAAATACCTTCATATTACCTGCAAGAGGTTTCTTAATAGAATTTATTTTCCGCTTTGGCAAAAATGCCCGGAATAGTCGGAAAGTATACACCGTCAGTGGCCTGAGGAAAAACAATTCAATTCTCAACATAGCCTGTTGAATTTCAACCAAAAGAGTACAAAATTCCTACACAGAACCACGATTTGCGTAGGTCAACATTCCAGCTGATAAACCCTACTCATCTTTAAGTCTTAGAGGAAGTTTTGAAGTTCAACTTTGATGACTGAATATACTTACTTACTCCACGGTGCAGAGTCATTCTTGAGAAGGTAATTGGTTTGCAGCTAGTCAAGAAATTCACCGCATTTCACGGAACCCGAAGGTTTATTACCGCACTCACAAGCGTCCGCCACCTGTCTCTATCATGAGCCAGCCCAATCCAGTTCATACATCCACATTCCACCTCCTGGAGATCCATCCTAATATTATCTACCCATCTACACCTAGGTCTCCCCTGTGGTCTCCCTCTCTCCGGTTTCCCCACCAAGACCCTATACACCCCCATCTCCTCACCCACACGCGTCACATGCCCAGCCCATCTCATTCTTCTCGATTTTATCACCCGCACAATATCGGGTGAGGAGTACAAATCATTTAGCTCCTCGTTATGCAATCTCCTCCATTTCCCCGTTACCTCGTCCCTCCTAGGTCCAAATATTCTCCTCAACACCATGTTCTCAAACATCCTCAGTTTCCTTTCCTCCCACAATGTCAACGACCAAGTTTCACACCCACACAAAACAACAGGTAAAATTATAGTTCTATATATCTTGATCTTTAAATTTTTGAATAGCAACCTGGAAGACAAAAGATTCTGCACCGAGTGATAGCAAGCATTTCCTGACATCAATCTGCTCTTAATTGCTTCCGCAATAGAATTTTGATTTGTTAAAGTTGTTCCCAAATATTTAAACTCTTCCACCCTCTCGAAGGTACTACTATCAATCCTCACACTGTGAATTCCTTTGATGACTGAATATACTCGCCAAAAATGCCAATATCTGGAATCCTTGCAAGAACATCTGAGAGATTCTACTCTTTAAATATTCGCATTTTATAGCTAACCACTTTCCCCTTAGTCAAAGACTTCGCAAGCCCCCACGAGAGGGGCCACTGTCATTCGAGTATATAACTGGCCCCTAAGTTCCGGGACCTTTCGGAATAGCACATTTTAAAGTCTGTCGCTTTCAGCCTTATGTTAGATATTATTCTAGAATTAATGTGTAAAAATATAATAGATTCAGTTACGTCAGAAGACGTCTTTTTTCCATTAATAATTCGATAACTTAGATGCATAAACACACACGTCACTACACCCCTTAGATAAACTTTTGCCCCGAACGGTATTGGCTTCGTATAGGGAATCAGCAGTGTGGAGGTCATTACTTTAATCGTGTGCAACCTCCGTGAACCAATTGAATAGAGTATTTTATTGTCAAGCGACCGCTTAACCTCCCGCACCCACTCATTCACTCTATGTTTCAATCTAAATTACTTGATACTAAAGTTATTACATCTGCCCACAACATCGGCAATCAATAGCTGACCGCTTAAAGGTGCCTCGCTAAATAACATAACATTATATTCCGTAGGATACTCTATAATTCGAATTCATCATACCTAAAGATATATTTAAGTGGTAAATTTCGAATTTGAAACACGTACCGGAATTTGGGAGGGACCGCGGTAGCACAGTAGTTAAGGTGTAGTGCTACAAATCGGTAGGTCGCTGGTTTGATTCCAGATAGCGTTAGTGGAATTTTTCATTGACATAAAACCCTCCGATCGCACTATGCCACTGGGGTCGGCTCTGCCTCTAACAGAAATGAGTACCAGGACCATATCCTGGGCGTAAAAAACGGCCGGTGCGTAAGGCTGACAACCTTATCAACGTCCTGGGCCAGTGTCATGTAAGTTGGGAACCTTAACTTCCTGGAACGTTCTGGGCACCTCGGGCCTCTAATGGGACTGATTTACCTTTACCAAAATTTGGTTACATCTTCACTGTTTTATAAGGATCATTTTTTTTATTCGCCACTTGATGCCACTGACTACACGTGTCTTTACCACAAGAACGACGTGAAAAAGGGTGACAGAATGACAACAGAAACGTTAGGAGTTTGTGCCTTAGAAGCCAGTATAACTCCTTGATTTCGTCTAATTACTGCATATTATTTCGTGGACCAATTATATTGTGTTGCTGGCTATTGTGTTTAGAAAATTAGAATTCTGACGTGCTTTGAACTAAATTACACAGAATGGCTTTCATTATCATATCTATTTCACTTATCCCATGTAACGAAATTACGTAGAAAAATTAGATCCTCTGAGGTAATTAAGAAATTCACCGCCTTCCAAAAGCACTAAATATTACCGTCTTTCCAATAAACACTGTCATGTACGCCGATCCAGTTGAATCCAACCCACAAGTTCATATCCTGTTTCTTCAAAATCATTTTTAATATTATCCTTTCATTAACTAACTGGCTGTTCCAAGTAATCACTTCCCCCTAGGCTTCCGACTGCAATGTCACTAGCAGTTCCTCTCTACACAACTTTTGCTGCATTCCTCTGTCGTTTTCTCTCTCATTACTGCTTTCATTCTAACATGATTTGACCAAGAGATAAAAACTGTAATCTACTTTTAAAGCAAACTTCTGATCCGCATGTCGCAACCTCTCTTGTAAAGGCAAAGGACACCCTGTAACATGCCGTTTCTTGCACACAGAATTGAGTAGATGTTTGGGTGTATGTAGTCTCAAATCTGTATATATGGGAATCGGTGGACAGCACCACGCCCCGGCTGTTTTACTCCCGGGAAAGGGCTCTGATGCCCGATGTAGACGAGGCTGAGCGAGGTTTTGGGGCGGTTTGGAGACCAGGAAACTTCCTCGGCCCCACTGGCGTTGGAAACCAGAAACCTCAATTCCATAGCTAGTCGCCATATCAACTGAGATACCCCGTTCCCTTTCCGGTCTCACAGCTCACTATGTTATCCTCATTAACTTGTGGTAGAACACCAACAATACAAACTCATCCCCCAGAATGACGAACCCCTATGCAGAAAAATCTCTAATTTAAAATATTTAAACCTATCTCTGCCCATTGACTGGAAGATCGAAAAAATTTGGGTTAGATTTCTGGCAGGGACTTAGATTTTGTTCTCGTCCACATCATACACGTCACGTTCATGTTCCCACCGATCCACATATCCAATAGTATCCGTGGCTTCTGCGCGTCGGAACTGCGTCCGTGGCAGTCGTTGCAGCACTGACACCCTTCGCAAGAAAAGGTTAAAATTATGAGAACCTGTACGTTCGCCGCCACATACGTGTTCAGGATACGGTGCTTATTCGAACACACAGAGACACGAATTATCCCTGTTTTCATGAGAGCAGAAAGACGACACAGGCAATTACTTGCTTAATATGCCTCTAGTTTCAGCATTCAGTAATTCTTCTGCTTCCTGCAAGGACTGTTCAAGCTACCGTCTTTAGCCGTTCTGTAAGAACTGATGAAGGTCTTTTGTGGCAACAACACCAGTCTCTGTCCGCAAGCAGCGTTTTCTTAACACCAGTGACTAAATCGTATGAAGGATTTTCATCAAATTCGGTAGGGGAGTTCATTAAGAGTTTTGTGAAAATTGGCTCAGAGACGGCAATAATTTGCCTAAAAAGGCAAAATAATTTCTACCCTTAAACACGTTATTCCTGTACTAGCTGGCATATTAACATTTTACAGCCTACTGGTTACGTGATGCACCAACAGTTTAACATTCAACAACTTTACGCTCTGCCCACACTGTATTTATGTGTTTTGTGTTTATCTGAGAACAAACAGCGACTTGTGCCACTTACAGCATAAACTGATTGGTGTTTGTAACCGAGATGAAAAGTGTTTACAGCGCGGTACGGACTGGGTCTTTAAATAAAGCAGTCTGCGCTTCGTTTGGACAGGTTTAACGAAATTATGCCCCGCAAGGCTATACTTTTTTCATCCGAACTGCATTACATTTTGCAACAAAAGATGTCAATTAAAACGTATCCAATCATTACGAGTTTCAGGATTATAGTTCAAAGTAAACCATACTTTACTTAGGGGTGTAAATAAGTTTCTTCCCAACTCATATTTAATACCAAGTTTATGTTCAATTTCATACAATGTACCCACGTACCTGTGGGAAATGAAGCTGAGAAAATATGAATCTTATGGGAGTCGACTCAGGAAAGGTCATACTCTCCGTATGTATGCAAACAGAACTGCAGGTACGTGTGTTGCTTAATGCCTTATAACTTTTCAATTCAGGACAGCCTTAGTTAAGGTTGGGCCAGTTAGCTCAGTCGGTGTAGCGACTGGCCACAGGCTGGACGGTCCGGGAATCGAATCCCGGCGGGGGCGAGATTTCCCGCATCTCTCCACAGCGGCCCTGGGGCCCACCCTGCCTCCTGTAAAATGGGTACCGGGTCTTTCCGGGGAGTAAAGAGCGGCCGGGGCGTGACGCTGATCCCCTCACCCCTTTCTAGTGCCGTGGTCAAGAAAGAGTAGAGCTAAACCTCTACTCCCCCTATGGGCCGTACAGCCTGTACAAAGTTTCAGTGCCTGTACAAGAGTGCACTTTACCTTTACCTTAGAGTTACAGCTGCATAAAATGCGATACAGTTGTAACCAAACTGAGAGGCTAACGTATTCTTTAACTAACAACACACCAAAGTAAGAGTTACTACAAAATATACGACCACAAGTGGAATTTTCAATTTTACTTTTGGCCTTATTTACAAGAGTGTCTGAACATGACTGAATAATTGCTCGAATCCAGTGACCACGCTTTATTATATAATACAATTATACGGGATTTTGGTTTGGAAACACGAGGGAAAAGACCACTCGGAAAACCCAAGTGTAGAAGGGAGGATAATATTAGAATGGATCTTCAGGAAGTGAGATAGAGAATGGATTGGGTTGATCTGGCTCAAGACAGGGACAGGTCTTGGGTTCTAGTGAATGCATTAATGAATCTTAGGGTCCTATAAAATGCGGGAATTTTCTTGACTAGCTGAGAATCTGTTAGCTTCCCAAAAAAGACTCTGCTCTATGGAGTAAAAGTAAGTAAATAATATAATAAATTATCTGTGTCAGTGATATAAAAAAAGGATTTTATGAATTGTGTTCAATGCGCGGTACGAGCCAATTCTGAAATATGTTGCAGGTTAGACTGAGCCCTTAAATATTTACAAAATTGGACATGAGACTGAAGTCAAGTGGCTTTATGAAAAATTCTGATCTGTGGTTTCTTACAAACCAACAGATCATTTTATTCCCCTTTCCCTGAAAGAAATCACGTCTCTGAAATTTTAGAGGAAAGAAATTAAATACCTTCCACATACATATTCTTGGAAAAATCTTACTAAATCTTTACCTAGAATTTTAGTACCTCTACCTGTGTGCACGTGACGGGAGCAGCTGCATTTTCGAAGGGATTGCGGTACACTGCGGCTTCCCCTTAGCTTCTCGGTATATTTCAGGCATGGAGGTCTTCACTCTAGAATTTCCACATACGGCGTTCTTTACGACGTTAATGAAGACTATGTGGAAAGCTTTTTCACAATCCGTTTGTATGTGATCTGGTGTCGGCGAACAAATTTTATGTCGCATTTTCCTAAAATTCCAGATGTGTTTAGGAATCTATAGAAAAAAAAACACAATTTTACGCAAAAGGGCAGAATGATAGATCTTGGTGTAATTCAGAGTATGAAATCATCAGTTTAGCGTATTCGTGAATATCAGTGGAAGAAAGAATACATTTTTAAACATTTAAATATATTTGTTTTTCAAATATACGTATTTTACCGTCTAAAACACAACATATGTATATCAATGCATTGATGAAATACCAAATACATCAGGGCTACATGTTTCGGCCGCAAAACAGCCATAATCAGGCCAATGCAGAACATACACAAGGTACAATATAAGCGTGCAGGCCGGTCAAAGTGGCCGTGCGGTCTAAGGCGTAGGTCCACGGCCACTTACCTGCTGAGATCGTGGGTTCGAATCCCACCGGGGGCATGGATGTTTGTCTGTTGTGAGTGTTGTGTGTTGTCAGGTAGAGGTTTCTGCGACGAGCTGATCACTCGTACAGAGGAGTCCTACTGACTGTGATGCGTCGCTGTGTGTGATCTAGAAACCTCAAGAAAGATGAGGGCCTGGCCCACGTTGGGCCGCAGTGCCACGGAACAAATGTATAAGCGTGCACTCTATGGGATTCCATATCGTTCACCACTAAGTTAAAATAATTGAGCATCCAATTGTACAATGAAAAAACCAATTTAAAATGTAATTAATTTTGTCACTAATAGTACTACAAATTTCTGGTTGAACGGAGGTTATATGGTGGTCTTAAAATTACTTCGTACTGTCTGTCCAAACCAGAGTATCGAATGAGGCTTTGAATATTAAACTGATTAATAACGTACAGGTAGATTTTTCAGGTATTTTATATATTTTTACATATTTTTATATTTAATATATTTTATATATTTTTCACCAGATTAGGAAAAAAAATACGTTATACTGTATATTCACGGAATTGTATTGAAATATTTTGAAATTATTTGCCTGCAGAATTCAACGTGACGTCAGTGAGCAGCGGAGAGTTTCGAAAATAGAGGATCACATTTAGAGGCATCCCCCCCCCCCGCCGTAAGGGCGTAAATAAAGCTTTTGCCAAATTTCTATAAATGCTTATCCGATTTTGGATAAAATATGACAGGGGATAAAAGCTTATTAAATTACTGCGCCTGTCATAAAATTTGATGCGGTGAAAGTCATGCTTCACAGGCGTTACTTCAGATTTATGCCGCGGTGTAAAATAGATCTCAGGTCTTCAGGGATGTTACGCGGATTAGGTTCGTGTTTAGACACCGCAGTTTCGGGACAGCTATCACTGCCGTCCTCATGAGCCAAACAGTCCAAAAGAAATCCTTCTACTTGGACTGATAGATTGTCCCGAAACGTCGGTAAATAACTACAAACCTACGCTCGTAACGTCCCAGAAGAGCCAAGATCTCATACTTTACTTGGAAGCTCAGTAAATACACTAATTATTTGGTTTCTAAAAAATATAATACAAGAAATTTGCACATAAGTCTGTTAGGCTTCTCTTCTCAGCCAGGAAATCCAACCAAATTGCATTTTCAGGAATTGAATTTACCATGAGCAGTGGTGTTAAAGGTTCAAAACCCTGACATTTCCCGCCGTGTCGACTGGTGTCTGTATTCCAGTCAACGTGATGTGAAGTCCCAGAATAATTATTATATTCACACTGAAATTAGCGGTAGTCTCATTCGGTTACCATAGAAAGGGCCACAGATTCCTTATTCCAAAACTTTCCGCTTTATTAATTTATTTGTCCAATTTTTCCCTTGTTGAAAGTCCAAGTTTCGGAAAA
>Ga0123355_10010460_pt1 | contig 14224 bp, 5 predicted proteins | sample TergutEmb28metaG_3_FD_89872 | JGI IMG/M metagenome (GOLD analysis project Ga0123355, IMG submission 89872) | Embiratermes neotenicus P1 segment gut microbial communities from Petit-Saut dam, French Guiana - Emb289 P1 | ecosystem: Host-associated > Arthropoda: Insects > Digestive system > Gut ...
CTATTTAATTTTAACTAATGTAGGACTGCATCATAAGATGTTTTAATAAATATTCAGTGCAATTTAGTTGGCTCCTTTTATTTATTACGTAATTCAGTTGCACGGAGGAAAAAATGAAATTATTCATTTATTTCATTTATTCCTTATTCTCCAAGGGACGTCCCCCATGTGACTATAATGAATTGTAGGAAATATAATAGTCTACGTACATTTGTGGTGTGCCTTTGGCAGATACGTTTCTGATCAGATGCGCTATGCTGTAGGCAGTATGGTTATTATCAACAGCGGGAGGAAATAATGCAGCTGTAATGTGGCAATGCAGCGCATAGCTATTAAGGAGCGACAGAAGAGCGTCTCTTGTGACATGACAAAGCCTTATAGAAAATGAACAATAGAATTGTCTCAGAATGGGCTGGAAATTTGATTTGGTAAGAAGAAAGTTGGAGATCACCTTAGGCTATGAAAACTGTAATTCACATAACTGACTACAACGAACCAACTCGCAACGACGTTTTCGTTGAATAGTGAACTACATTATGTTACGTCTGGTGACGTAAGATAGAGGTCAGTAGCTCCGTAATATAAGCGTGCGAGAGATGGTACAGAATTTGAACATATATTTATTAATGGTTTAAAACATATTTGCTGCACGTGTTCTATCAAAAGCCTATTTAGTGACATAATCATGTTTTCAGTCCAAATTTTTCCCATTAGCTGCAGTACAACATTGTCAGTCATTTTCTTCCATCATATTGTAACGTTCAACAACTATTCTCTCTCGTCTTGACTGTCAGGTCTTCTCCTGCCCTTCGCTCTCTTGCTTCTTTGTCACTGATTCATCTAATTTATGTGTGTTTGTGTGTTTTCTTGCGTGCGTGTGTACACAACCCCTTGCCTTACACAACAACCACTTTCCCTTATGTATTGCACTGTCTTCAACCCCTTCATATCAAATTCAAATTTCTATATTCGCAAAGTAGCTTTCACCCACAAAGCGACTTCTTTACTATCCACCTTCAAGTATAGAACTTAAATCTTCACGTGATCCTTTTATCGTGTCCTCGGATTTCTGTTTCCCACTTCTTTTTCTGCCCCGAAGAAATCCAGCACCACCTCCTAAAAAGATCTCTGCCGTAACGTCTGTATAGTAGGGTCCAGAAACTTTATTCCGCGTCTGTTACTGCCTTGTGTATTATACAGTTGATTGGTGTGTAAGGATAAAGCTGACTGAACCTCATCACCTGTTCGTGTAAACTTAACAATTGTTTTACGTTAAATATGCTCATATCGTACTGAATAAGTTATTATAAATAACAGTTTAGCTGCCGATCCATCGTTTTCAGCAACCATGTGCTCAAAATAAGTGAAAATTTATGCTGGGTTTCCCTTAACATCAACTATACGAAAGTAAAATTTTATACACTTCTTGTTGTGTATTCTGAATAAGTTTGTACTTAATTAAAGTAATTGTTTCTAAAAACACGGTTTAAACATTGGTTTATAAATTAGCTAATTATGTACAAAGGTATTTGGGGCTCAGTGTAAAATTATTACGTATGCTTATAACCTTTACCATTTCAGTCATGACGACCGCTCATGTCAAACTCCCTGAAATCCTGCTGGTTCAATCCGGTGTTTGTGTTTCCGCTTTCATCAAAATATCGTTGCGTAATATACCTTGAAGTGTCAAAGTCTTATAAGTATAAATCATTCACTTCTCCCTTCATTAATTCTTTCATTGTGTTGTTTACAGTGACAAACACAATTTCGTAACTACCACATGCATTGCTCTTAAATGTCTGTCATATGAAGTTCGTGTGGTGCACCGGTTAGTGTCAGCAGTGTGCTGAGTAAGGACACTGCCACTGCTCTGTCATCAAGTCTCACAGAAGTTAACTTCTACCCAAGCACTTTAAACCCTCAGCACTCTACCGTAATTACATTCAACGCGTCCTCATTTCCTCCAACAAACTGCAACTGCATGAACTGTATGTAATTGCACATTATGTACCGAGCTCTGTCAAATAATCTTTGGCCTCAAGAGCTCTGCTACCGCAAAGTTCATTACTTTCAGCGTGGTGGTTGGACAAATGGGCTTCGCTGGCACTTAATCCTTTGTGTATTTGCTGGACTCGGTTCGGGAATTTTTGAATTACTGTGTTATTATTAGCCTGACGTATCAATAGAATTAAACTCACAACAAATATCCTTCAGTGCTAGAGTAGATACGATACTATTTACTGCAATTTTTAATGTGGTATATGCCTTTCCATAAAATAAATCACATGTTCATTATTTCCAACACAACGTCAGTCTCTTGAGAACATGACAGTGTTTATTCTACCAATGATATTGGTGACATTAATTTGACTTTAGTGGTATTGTTACTTTGTCCGAATTATTTTGTTTCATCGAAGGAGAAAAGTTGAGGCGAGCGGTTCGCCTCCCACTGTCCTCAATTCATGCTCTGCCTTGCTAGTGACAAAATATTTGAAGATATCAGCCGTTTGGAGTCGGTACGCTATTTCGTACTGTTCCCGTAATTGTATTGCGATGGAGTGCAACAGATTACGGTAAAGAGATGCTCATTTCCCTTATTCCAAAGTCAAATTGGGACTTAATTAGGTTTTGAGGATTTGTTTCAAACCCTCCACCCCCACCCCCGCCCCCCAGAAATGTACTCATGTTGTTCCAGATGCAGTCTTGAGAATTTGGGGTAAGTGGGAGTATTTCTGGACATTCAGGGATAGAATTAGGCAGAGAGGTCTATTTCGAATGCTCATGACAGGGAAACCTGTATACTGTTTCTGCCCAGGGGCTAAGCATTGTTAATATCAGTTATCTCAGTTGGCTTTCTCTCTTGAACAAAGGTTGTTTAAATTGTACGGTTTCCTTGATATAATCGGCTAAGGCAAGACTACGTAATACCCTGTCAGGAAGCTCTGTTTACAGAAGCAATCTCTCTGAATTACGGAGGTAATTATACGTATGTCCACGCAAGGGACAGAATTTTTGTGTATTAGTTGTCATTTTACAGTAATTTTAATGTTATACAAATCACTTGTGCTGTGATTGCACCACAGTATGTAGTTCATGGTACGCACACCTCCTAGCTGACGCAGCATAAGGTAAGTCTTGTGACCAGTCAGGATAACTGGAAGGATACATGGTGTCAGTTCTCACAAGGAGGCTCGACACAATGGACGTGTGCATATTAGGTGCAAAGGGCGGCACTTTGTTCCTTTGTTTCAAGTTAGGCACATAGGGGAATCCGCATTGACTGGATGTGTGAATGTTAACACTGCATAAGGCGATAGCATTCTTTCAGTTTCTTTGTTTGAGTTCACGTGGAACCAGTATTCACTACAGACCTGTGTGTGTTAGCTCTACACAAGATTGCAACACTTCTCAAATAAAGGTGTTAAACTTAACGCGTGGTTGTATTTTCACAGTATAAACCGCTGATTCATTTGCAGGGGGCAAATATAATAATTGTTCAAAGAGAACAACTTAATCTGAAGTGCACAGTGTTACTACGTACAACAAGGATTCATAAGGGATGTAAATAGTGTCAGAATTTAAGTGACGCTACAATAAGTAGGCTTTATACGTATATTAGCAGACTTAAACCACATAAAGGGCGATACATTATTTGAATTGACATTTAATAGTATATTTCAGTTGCAAGATAATAATGGTAGAGTGAAAATTGAATTCTTGTTGACCAGTAATTTATTAGGAACAGATTGCTCAACCTTCATGTACTCGTACCAGAGCGAGACAACATACCATATGCGTTTAACATCCAAACATTATTTCGTCTATAGAATTTATCTGTTGCCTAAATTGTTAATGCAAAACATCTGTTAGATTGTAAAGAGTCGGGCTTCTTGATGGGCACTCCCAGTGCTCTCTTTGAGGTAGTATGCAGGGTATACACAAAGGAATGGTGTTGTTATAAAAGTTAGCAAGAAACTTATTTCTCACCGTACACGGGCACAACGTACACCGTCAGCAGCAGCAACTGTCCAAGTTTCTCATGCGCTACCAGCAGCTCGCTTCTTATGCGTACTGCGGGGCTGCGGGGCAAGTTTCCAAGATGGCGTCGCAACAGGAAAAGGCTTTCTGTGTGCTCCGTTTTGAGGTGTCCAGATCTGTGATTACAGTGCAGCGTGAGTTTCGTGCATGGTTTAGAAAAGACGCACCTGCCAGGAAACTTGGACAATTGCCGCTGCTGACGGTGTACTTTGTGCCCGTGTAAGGTGAGAAATAAATTTCTTGCTAACTTTGAAACCGCACCATTCTTTTGTGTATACCCTGTATATTGTTTAGACGAAATTCTTGTTTGAGAGGATTAATGGAGAGTACTGTTTGCAATATTTTGCAGTCATTAGTCTCCAAGAACGCAAGTAACAGCGTTACAGTGTCTCAAGTCGGACACATTCTAGGAAACAGCAGTTTCAGGTTTATGGGCCGTAAAACTGATTGATTCGACTCTAAATCTAATTCGCAAGTAAACTTTTATCGTTTATTTATCATAGTGCATCGAATGATTACTTCATTCACTGAAGTAGTTTAGAAGCTTAAAGAAGCGTTATTGAAAATTTACTGGAGTAACAGGGCTTAGACTTGTTCTGAAGAGTTAGGGTAAATATCAAGTATCATATTTTCCTACAATTAGTAAAGTTAAAAACGAATGTTGCTAAATAAACAGAAATAAACATTCATGGATATCGCAGTAGCTAAGCAGTTAATTTCCAAAGAAGTTTATAAACAAAGTTCCTGCAGAAGCGACGTTCTTCAGAAACAGATAATAAATCACTCAAGAAATTCATCCCATTAAATGGAACCAGGGCTGTCATTACCATGGTCAAAAAACCGTCCACTCTTCCCTACTCAGAATTAGACGTGTCCAAACTAACGTCTTCCATCTACTTTTTCAATATCCGTTTTAATATTATATTATCATCCACTCCTATGTATTTCAAGTGACCTGTCTCATTAATATCTTTCCATCAGCAATCTACATGCATTCATCTTCTCTCCCTGCGTTCTACAAGCCCCGCCCACCTCATCCTCCGTAATTTGATCACCCGAATAATAATTGTCGAGGAGTACAAATCGTCAAGCTCTACGTGATGCTGTTTTCTCCAAACTCCTGTTGCTTCTTACCTCCTATACTCTGATATTCTTCTCAGGATATTGTAATGTTGACCAGCTACCTTGCCGCTTGCAGATTAAGTCTGATCGTTTACTTGATTAATAACCTGACTTCTTACTGAAAGCAGTCTAAGATTGTTGTGCATGTTTATCACCCTGTCATATCTAAAACATAAATCATAGCTTCTGGGTGGTGATTGACGTATACAAAACTGTAACCCAAGTTTGACCTCTTGTTTCGTGTTGTGTGTCTGCGCGCGCACGTAACGGAAGCAATTGTGAGAACATCAATTTAAGGTGAAATATATATCTAACGTAGTATTATAGTTTCTGTTCTTCACAACGTATTTAATAGGGCGATAAAATTAAGCCATTTGATGGATGGGACGTGCAGCATGCACGAGAAGTCGAGAATTACAAAATTTCGCCCTGAAAAATTCTGAAGAGATGAGGCGACTTTATAGAAGGGGCTGAACGGTGGATCGTGATATCAAATTCTGTTTATGTCAGGATGGGGGAGATGGTGCTACTGCTTTTCGGCGCTGAATGACGGAGCAGCCCTTTGATCCGGAACATTGGTTCCTATCTTCTAAACGACACGGCATCGTACTCAGTGAGAAGGGACTCTTAACCTAGATACCGATTGCACCCTTTGGAGTTTGAGATATATTGAAGTAACGTTTACAACTTCAGTTTCTTTCATGGAGATAACACCGTGCGTTTGCATTAGAAACACCGAAATCTTAATGTTGTTTAGGTAAATTATCATTCTTTATGCTGGAATTTGTACGAGTTTTTGGACAAAGCAAAGTAATCTGTAATGATAAAGAACTATTAAATAGCTCTATAATTCAAAGAGTTAAACTACCTTTTAATAATATTCGATACAATGGTTTATTCCGTCTTAACACAATTATAATACATTAGTTTCTTGGCTATATGTTCCGGTTTTTTACAAAACCGTCTTCAGACCAATGTTAAAGTTATGGACGTACATTCAGTGTGTACGTATGGGATCCCATAGTGTTTACATAAAATCATAACAATCATGAAAAATTTCCTTTTAAAAGATGCAAGTTTAAGATCTAAATAGGGTATATTTTATAATTAAAAAGACACACGTAACTATTCTTATGAGTAGGAAGGTACTGCCATAGTAAACATTATGTCAACATATTTATGTATCGAGTTGATCTAACACACTCAGTTAAATGGGTATTCAAATAAGATACGGTTACACGTAGTTAAAACTAAAAACTATCTTATGATTGTGCTTAGATGTTGCAAAATCTGCAATAATAGTTTTTCGCACAAGTATAATCTGGTATGCACAACCAGTCTTGTATGGGTTCTGGTTCAAGGAGATGTACACCCACGTAGTATGAAAGGTATTTACTAATCTATTAAGCTTTTATTAATCGATGATTTGCATCCCATTTTGCTTTCAACGATCAATCGAATTACCGTCTAACACAACTACTCATGTGTGTAGCCTACTGTAGGCAAGCTACACGTTGCAGTCTTTTCGGGCAATCTTCAGGCTTTTATATAAGATCTTAAAATAAAAGTAAATTGTGAACTTGAATACGTACTTTTTGTGAGATCTCATATAATATGTTTTTATTAAAATTTATATTTTAAAACGTATTCGTTGTGGCATACAATGTAGAATATTTTAAAAATAGTAATATTTAAACATTTATTTTACATATTTATACTTCTGTATAGGTAAGTTTACTCTTTTACCTTTACTTTAAGTGTTTTTTTAGACAAGCCCTATGAAGGTCCTGGACGACTGAAATAGCTTGCTTAAAGTACACAAATGTATAGTCGTGGTAGAGGGTGATTTGACTCATTGACTGTTTATGGCTTATTCTACGTGTCACTCGAGGGACACGTGTACACGGCAATAAATAACAAATTCTTCTCCCATAAGATCTACAAATTCCATAACATAAGAATGAAATGTTAACTTTCTAAATGTTCTCTGCACGACAAAATTGGTTCACCTCATACTGTATCCCCCACTTTTTATCACACGAAAATATATGCTTATACCTTTTCTAACAAATCGATTTAGAATGAGTGGATTGTGAATATCCACAAAGAGAATAGTTTCGTATGAATTCTTTTCTATACATACGTCGGCCTGTAAATTTGAGTAAGAAAGCTGTATCTGCGAGCCTTATCGATTGGTGGCGGCGCCAGTCAGCCTACAGCGTTTCCAGTACTCCGCTGATTCACACAACTCACACTCACTAAGAACCCATGAAATGTTCAGAACAGTAGCAAGAGAGCCACTTTCCTTTCACACCGCAGTTCCAGGTGAGCTGGTTTGGTTTTATGTAAATTTCGCACTAGAGTCCCTGATTGTACAGACGACACTTTATCTGGTCTATAAAATCTAAAGCCATTGGTCAGTCTAAATAAATTATTGCAGTGACGGTGGTCGGTTTCAATTATTGACAAAATTTGTACTGCAATACGCCTGCTTGCCAGCACGTAAGCAGGACACAGAAATAATTGATAATGCGCTACACAGGATTCCTATAAACCCACGAGACATTTGTCAGTGTATGTGTTGCGACCCTTATGAAAGTACAGGATAGAGTCATAACAATTAAGTATTAGTACTTTATTTTGAATTAATCTAACATATATTTCCCCAGAGAAATTAAGTTTGGCCAAAGACAAAGATACATTCGTAAAATAATATGAAATGCCAACTTGATGCAGCAAGGTAATTTTATTGATTTATTCTTAGCTCGATATGTTTCGGGTACATACGCCCATCATCAGGAGAATTAGATGTTGAGCTGGTGGCCGTCGAAAGAATGCATGTAGAATAATGAACTAAATACTCACCCGGGTAGAGTTCACCAGATTCTTCATTAAAATTTGGGAAAGACGAAGTATTGTGCGCGCAAGTTAGTTCTACTAAATTTCATGGCTGGGCAAGACGATATCAAATTCAAAACTTGTAAATCCTTCATCCAGACATGTCAGACAAATCCACATTTTCTGAACTGCGTCTTTAAGGAGCAGATTCTTCTGGGTTTCTGAACATTACTGAAACAAAATGTCAGAGCACAGTTTGAAGAGCAAAATAATCACCTAGACCCCATAATCTTGTCTTTTAAAAATCGAGATTAAAAATATATTGGCTACTTATTGTGATAAACGTGTGGTTCACAAACTATTACTGTATTAATTGTTTTCCGCACTGATGCTGGAATGTTACCGAGTTTGCAGTTCCTACTTGAAGGATCTTGTTTTCTTTCACTCGAAAACGCACCTTCTTATTGTGCCATGATAGTATATCCCTTCCTCACTAATCGCTTCGTGGCGACCAGCCAGCCACCTTGTTCACCTGACCTCGTTCCAGCCGATCTTTTTCCGTTTTCTGAAACTACGCTCAAAAGAAAAAACTCTTATAACGTCGAAGAGCTCAAGAAGAACTTAACCGCCCAATTGAGTGCAGTTTGTGGACAACTTCGATGACAATTTTTTTTAAGCTTTAGAAAGATGGAAAAAGTTTGGTGCAATCATCGGAGATTACATTTAAGGGAAAGTAAAAAAATATATATTTACACCTTATATATGTTTTTAAAGATCCAATCCCGAAACTTTTGATGTGATAAACCATAAATAAGAAAAGATAAATCTTTATGATGTTCTGATTGTTAATTGGCTCAAATACTGAAGGGATACTTATGGCAAAATACAAACTTTTGAGTACTAAACAGTATCAGTAATGTTGAGTTCAAATGAAAGTTAATAAATGTTAAAGGCAATTTTCACGGTTAAATATTTCTTTGTTTCCCGAAGTTCAAATTTAATGAATGAAACAAAGGCGGTATAGAATCTTATATCCAGCGTTCATGGAAGGATGTTTTTGAGTGTATGTTCGCCTATTATTCTTACATTCTAAATTATTTGACCGGCTTTAGGAATGTTTTACTTCGGGAATATAGACCAAACACTGCCTTTTGAAAGCGAGTGTCTTTCACAACTGCATTATTAGCTCTCACATCGAACATAATTTAACCCCCTAGACGTTTTAGGATTTTCTAATAAATTTATTTTTGTACAATTTGAGAAAATGGTTTGGAATCGACTCAACTTCTAACAGAAATCAATACCAGTGACATCTGTTGGTGGACAAAAGCGGCCGGTGCCTAGGCCTGACAACCTTACCACGTTCATGTAGCAATTGTCTAGAAATTCTGGAAGCCTCAACACCCTACAGCCCTCAGATCCTGTCAAGGTCTGTAGACGGAATCCGTTACCTGTACAATTTGGGATGTCATGCGATGACATATACTCTCAGACGACGTAGTCACTTCGAGTGTTATTAATCTTAACATGATTTTGACCTACATTCTTCCACATACGAGAGATTTTCAGTGCCTGAGTTATGACGTTATTCAACATATGGTCCTTGTAACGCACATACTTTCACCTGTAACAGAGTTTCAGTTTCAACAGGTTTCTAACACAAGTTTTGTAACATTTGAGCCTTATTAATTTCTGATTTTATAAAAATATTCTTCTAAAGGATTAATATTTAGTGTAATGGAAGGAAATATTTTATGACTTAAGTCGGCTGGTATATCCACTGTCTGATTATGTTTGCGAAGTTTATGTTTGTCTGTAAATGATGAAAAATACTGTAAATGTACTACGAATAGTCACAAAAAATGCTAGTGAATTCGTTCGTAATCTGCGATGTCACAATATATCAACACGTAATTGAATCTCCCGTGGTGATACTGTTTAATTTATTTCGAATTTGAGCAAGGGCAAGTTGCTCGCTGTTTTATTTCCCTTACAGTAATAGTAGGAAATTACTTCTCTGTCAGCTCGTTTTACAAATAAACATTGGCGACTGATGAAACACTTTGTGCATGTTGCTTGCTACCTACATCTCAGAGATTTGCGTTAGGCCAGTAACGCGCAGCAGACAGATACCATTCAATGCACAGAGGATGTACACAAATATAGATCAAGCAGACACTCGCATGTTTGTACACAACAAGCATGCTGGCATAGTGTTAAACATCTGGATGCATTCGGTACGTACATTGCAATCTTCAGCTCCTTTGCAAGTTGTTTTGACTTCTGCACAACCTATCATTCGTGAAAAACATTGTAAATTAATTGATACAGGCCAGAAAAGTACGTATCACGTGACACTAAGGCGCGTTCATGCTACCATTGTTGCAGTGGAAAGAAATAGATATTGCACATTTTGTGTGTTTACAGCCTTAGTTACTCAGCATGCAATGCCCACTGTGACAAAATGTACCGGTTGGTTCAGTCGAAAGCTTTCAGATGCTCTCTGCCAAGGTTTGTTTCTACCTTCTGGAGATAATACATAGAGAAACGGAATTCGAAACTTTCGTGTGCTTGGGGCAATCCTTTGACTTTCTCTATAACAACTCAATTACCTGGTTGCGAGATGATAGTTTGAAAATTTGTGTGAGTAATGCAATGTATGAAATGTCTGAAATAAGCCACTGTTTGACGTATTACAACGGAATTATGTACAACAAAGGAAAATAAGAAAAGTATGTGTCAGTAAAACGTTCTGGGAAATATTTTTGTCAACTCTTGTTAAATGTTTAATTATGTGCCTGGAGTTTTTGGGCAGGAACAAATAATATTAACTGTATTATGTATTGATGGAATCACGTGTGCAGGTCACGCCATGACGGTTACCGCCTGAGTTAAATTGGTCGTTGTTCTGTCACTCTGTTTGTAATTGTTCAGGTTGAGGTCGTAATGTGTACGGAGTTTGATGTCTATGTGATCGTAATATAAAGAAACAACTAGATGCAACAGGCTGGTGACATGGAAGAAGCTCCACTTCTTCCATGTCACCAGCCTGCAGCATCGTCGGTGCAGTATACCACAAGCTGTAATAAACACAGTCTAGTGCTCCTGATGATTGGCGAAATTATCGCTCGAAACATGTTGAGCTGATGAAGTTATTAATAAATTGTAATTGTTGCATCTAGTTGGTTGTTTATATTATTGTATGTGTACGGAGTGTTTATATATGCAATTGTTTATCTGTTTACAGTTTGCCTTTACGTTAGTGCTGATGGTTCATTATAACTCCCACTGAGATGTATGTAGATTTGCGTCTTAGGGTAGCTTTATACTTTCCTTGCAGCTGTTAGAACAACGTTTTGAGGATTTGCATTAATGACAGTTGCGTCGCTCTTGTTTCACACATTCTCATAACTGTCATGTTTGTTTTAATCTGGAAGATGTTTAACCTTTTAAAGCTTACTGGTTATGCTGGTTATGTGATGATACAACAAGTTTAACATTCAAGAATAGTACATTCTGTCTACATTGTATTTATGTGTTTTGTATTTATCTGAGAACAAACAGCGACTTGTGCCACTTACAGCATAAACTGATTGGTTTTTTGGACCGAGTTGACAAGTGTTTACTGCACGGTACGAACTTGGTCTTTAAATAAAATAGTCTGCGTTTCGTCTATGGGTGTAGAATGTATCTTGAAATGTGTGGATGTTTCAGTCGCGGACAACTAAAAAGGGGTGGTCCTAGAGATTATTGGTCGACTGGAGTGCTGCAGCCCATCTACTTGATAAAATACAGACTTCAAACACATGACACAAAACTTCGGGCATGGACATGTTTGTTGAAAAAGCCTTGTTAGCGAAAATAAATAAGAAATTTTATTTGCAGAAGTTGAAAGAAAGAGAGAAAGGTATCAGCTAGAAGATTTACGGCCGGTTTGGGGTTAGATTTAAAATATATGTTAGAGAAGCGTAAATGTATGATCGGGATTCAACTTCCTGTGTGTGCTGATCAATATCGGACGGACCCATTTGAGTAGGTTAGAAGAGATTTCGGAGTCTGTAACGAGTCGGACGTTTTTTGACTAGAAGATCGAATGTTACTGTCTGAAGGTCTCTTCCGTATAAAGTTGAAAATTATTTATATATCTGTATTAACGTAAGACTTAAAAGTCATTCTCCGAACCTTCTGCAGCTGTATCCTCAGGAGTTCGCTATTTATCATCATTAAATTCGCATGTCGTCACGTAATTTCAGGGATATTTCCTTGCAAAAGACGCCATAATTAGATAAATATGACCCTAGAATTATTCGAGGTTTGGTCGAATATAATCTATAAGCAGTCTGCCTCTTTTGTTCAAACAGTTGTTTGCTCTGTCATTAAGGTTTCATACAGGCAACAGTCTAAGAGTAGCACATGCCATTATCTCGTCTTGTCTTATCACTTGCGACAGTTGTGTACTCGGTACATTAATTACATCGTTCATTGCTTCTCTCTCAGCCGTCCGTCCAGCCATGTCGCTGGGTTTCCTGTCGTTCACAAAGGTTCAGCATCTTCTCGGGTTAACCGAGTGCTTCTGTTACAGTACTCAGCGCGCGTCGACTGCTTGCACAAACATTTGCCTTGCAGCAGTCACCACAATAACTTCCTCACACCACTCCCTGACTTGGTGAAACTTTATAGTGATGCGACTTGCAGTGTGCAGATAACCATTCGACGCTGCGGTCTCAGTAGTTACCACGAGAAACATGTAAGGGAAAAGGTAAATTTCGGACAGATAACTTTAAAGCTAAGCACTTCTGTGGTAACTTCATTAGTAGCTTCTTAGTGTCTCTCCTTTAGCGGCAATCACCTTGTGTCAAGCGTTCTTTCTGCATGTCCCACATCTGTGTGAAATAGCATAGACCCAATTTTATTCGAATGTAATCTCTAATTATATATGGCCTGACAGCAATAATAGCACCTATGTGACTGAGAATAATGCCAGATTGTCGCCAAAAATTAGCAGTTGAATGATGTTAATGGATAAAATGGAAATAATATTAATGTTGATGCAACTAAAAACTTGGTATTATTTAGGCTAAAATTAGAACATTTAAAATGTTCCAATGTTAGTTTGAAGATGATCTTACAAGTTCGAAAAATGTAGCTAGATCAAAGAATAATAAGGTTTTAGTTGTGACAACGCCGGTATTATTTCCATTTGGCTATTAACTTACGATACCCAAGGGGATGTACAAATTTAAATTTTGAAGCATTCTAACTTACGAGATCTTCACATTGTTTTAACGGTGGAAAGAAGTGATCGTCAAGTAAATTTACTTTTTCAGAAGCTAAGGAGAAGAGACAAGAATATAAATAATCTTAGAGGCGGAATTTGTATGTATTTTGAACGACATATTCGCCGTGTCATGCTATTGTGCACATCGTAAACAAACCTAAAAATGCATATCAAAGCTTCTTTCTGAAAAAGAAATAAGAATACAGTTCTATGATTAATATAGGAAAGAAGTATAATATGCGTTTAAACGCAATAATAAGCTGATTTCATATCAATATATAAAAGAAGTATCTTCCATAGCATCGTTGCCTACCATTCTTTTTGTCTGTTGGCTGCTAGGATGCCATACACGGCACAAAACTACGTATTTGCACCGTTATGTCGTTGCATAGCAAATATATACGGTATAATGTCTGTAGTGTCTTACGTGGAATTTATAAATCGGTATCACGTTGTAATATGCCGGCGCAAATGAGACATTCTTTCGATATTAGAGCTTAAATTTATTGATAAGGACAACTGGATGTTTAAGCTAAAATTTAATATAAAATATATATAATACAGTCAGATACAAATTTGTATTTTATTAAATTATATTAGATTATAAATCCAGCGACTTGTTTCGGCCCTATTTGTGGGGCCATCTTCAGGCTGATGTTTAGACATGTGAAGTGTACAATTGATAATGCCTTCAATTTACGAGATCTCGTATAGACACTGAAGAAAGCTGGCTATTTGTTTCTTAGAATTCATTCATTGGTATTCAGCCTTGAAGGCCGGGCTTGGCAGGAACCAGAGCCCAGTCATGTGACCGGTATGGCTCTCGCACACTGCATCCTGGGCAAGTTCTTGGGAGTAGTTTGCCATTGCTTTCCCCCGCCTTTAGACGTTCCCACTTTAGCCGCCAGGTGCCTCCGTCCGCAACGACGCGAGAGATCCTAGCAGCGA
>Ga0123355_10010461_pt1 | contig 14223 bp, 9 predicted proteins | sample TergutEmb28metaG_3_FD_89872 | JGI IMG/M metagenome (GOLD analysis project Ga0123355, IMG submission 89872) | Embiratermes neotenicus P1 segment gut microbial communities from Petit-Saut dam, French Guiana - Emb289 P1 | ecosystem: Host-associated > Arthropoda: Insects > Digestive system > Gut ...
AAAAAAAAAAGGAAAAAAGAAGAAATGAAAATATGAGAGGAGGAGAGGAAAAAAACAGTGTGAGGAGGTGGGGGGGGGGGGGGGGGGGGGAGAATGCTTCAGAATACAAAATGAATGGAACTATTTGAATTATAAAATGAAATGCCAATGTTTGTAATAACACTGATAATATACATGTGCAAACATGAGTACAATGTACTCCAATGCAATGTATGTATCATGATAGTGATGAGTGGGTTTCCTTATTCAAAGTCAGATTGATCCATTATGGTTGTGGGTTCTGGACAATGGACTATTTTGCCTCATAAGTTTCAAATCAGCAGCAACTTTTGGAAAAATGTTGAATCTTCCCTATATATATACACTGGAAAAGAACCAATCCTTCCTCTCTTTCTTTCTAATATTTCATCTCTAACTGAATGAAAGCACTTTGAATACACTGAAAATGTTGCTGCTCTTAACTGACACTGCTATGAAGCATAACTGACTGAACAGAAACATAAATAGGAACTTCAAAGGCAGATGAGGAGAGATGCTGTGACATTATGATGCAAATATAAATATAGTGATGAAAGCTTGTATTAATGTTACTTATCATTTTATGTGGGTGTGACATATGCTGTTGATGTTGGGTTTGAGAATAAGGTACAGTGAACACTATCTGGACCAAACAAAGGGGATGTAGTATGAGCATGGAGGCAGTTACATAATAGAAGCTTCATACTTTGTGTAATATTATTAGGATGAATAAATCGAAGGAGGTTAGATAGGTAGGATATGTAGCATACATGAGAATAAAAGATATGCATACAAAAATGCAGTCATAGACTGTGAGGATAATATACCATCCTACAAGACCTAGCAGCAGATAGGATAACATTAAAATGGATCTTAAAGAACATGAAGGCTTGGACTGGATAAAGACAGCATCAGTGACAGGCTCCTGTGAATGTGCCAAAGAACCCTATGTTCCATTATGGTAGGGGACAGTCCAGCTGACTACTAACATCTGAAGGAGACTCCTCTCCACAGAGTTTTTTTGTTGGGCTGATGCTGCTATGATGCTCAACATGTAAACTGCAGAAATGACAGGCAAATTATATTTTTAGGCAGTACATAAGAGGGAACACACTGTAACAGTGACAGCTTTCAGATAGATAGAAAATAATTGAGCAGTGTAGGGTTATCATCTGAGAGAGATGTACCAAGTAGAGAGTTGATTCCTGCAAAACACCCGAGTAATACACATATATTTTTAAAATGGCGCCCTTCCTGCTTCACACAACAACCACCCAAAAACGCATCCTGACATGGAAGTAAAAATGCTGATAACCATGTGTAGTGTTTCTGTAATGTATTCATTATTTTATGCACTTATTATTAACATGCCCATTATTACAAAGACTAGATGAAAGGAACAAAGGTTTTACAGAATGTTTCAAAAACATAAATGAGTAATTATCTACAGAAAAGTAATGCATATTTAAGACACCAGGAAGTAAAACAGGCTGGTTACTGCAGTTGTAGTACCATTCTCAGCATAGAATTAATGTTAGTCACTTCAGTGATCTGTCGGCTTTTCGACAAGGATTAAGCTCCATGGAGTGAGTTAGTGTTTTAATACTTACCTCAAAATAATTTGTTTCAAAATGACTTATAATCAAACATTTTTAAATACACTGAAAATACATGTAGTATCCCTGACTATAAATTTTCACACTGCTGACATTCGTACAACTGCACAATTCGCTAAGCATCATGGTCACTTGCACCTTTCACATCACCAGTATGTGGTGGGGCAAAACAGTATTGGCATGGTGGTTTGTGCAGGGGCAGGACTTATGGACAAGCAAGAAACCTGCCGCAAGCTGGTCATGGATTGATCCCACATTAGTTAACAACATTGTGCCAGCTATGTTTGGTCATATAGAGTCGAATGAAATGGGGAATTATTCATGAATTTTGCAAAATGTTAGGAAGGGTTTGGGCATGGCCTATTTGGAGACACTAGTCCTGTATTTATCTATAAAGACCGAATAATTCCACAAACATTCCCAGAATGGCCGTTAACTGTTTTGAGGTTTGAACTCAGTAGTCCTTCCCTAACAAGCCACAAGTCTAAGTGTGTCATCGCTGCATTAAGCTGCTCAGTAAATTGTGTGTGGCTATAGAAATACATGGGAAAGGGCGCTGTTACATTCTAAGTGACACCAGATTGTTGGTCTGCTATTAACAAATTCTTAAGTGTAGATTGGTTCACATTAAATAGAATGAACTAGCATCTTCAGTGAAGACACAAATCATGCCAAGTCCTGCAAAATTTAAACAAAACTTAATACACTAGAGTCTCGATGTAAGGGGTTGCGACATTTCGTGATTACCCATTTTTAGGCGCATTCGCAAAATTGTGAAAAGTGACCATAGCTTCATTATGCCTGTCCGACCCCATGGAACATCACAACTCCCACTGGACGGATTTTCATTAAATTTGGTTATTTTCGAAAATATGTCGAGAAAATTCAAGTTTAGTGAGAACCTGTACACGGAGACCAATATACGTTTTTGGACATATCTCGCACAGTTCTTAGAATGAGAAGTGTTTCAGACAAAAGTTGTAGAGAAAATCAAAATACCCTTTATGTTCAATAATCTGTCATTTGCATCCTAATTTCACATTTGTTCCTGTCCATGAGAGAGGTGGTTTGTTCACAAATTTTGAGAATATCGTCCTTCCAGAGTCCTTCAAATGATCATATTTCAAGTCACTTAACTGCCAAAAAATTTTGAAGGGTTTTGTGGAAATTAACTGATGCCCTGCAAGTCAGTTAGCTTAAGCTGAAGATTATCTAGTGCCTTTTCAACATCAAAGGACAGAGCAGAAGGTGACAGGACAATGGCACTTCTGCTTTCCTGAAGTCTATGACAGAATTCCTCTTGCAACTTACAAAGGATATCACTTTAATTATGTGCGGTTTTTACCCAAGACCATTGCTAGAGACTTTTTAAAAGGTTGAAACAAATTTAAGGTTCATATTATATACAAAATTTCCCAAATAGCTGTGGGGGCCAGGGAAAATCCTAATGGGGGGACCAGATTCAGTCCATGGGCTACTGTTGTTCATTTGTGGTTTAGCATCATCCAGGAGGTTTAGTGACAACCTGCATCATGTTTGGAGTGTGAAGAAAATGCAGTGCATGTGTATGTCTGTACAAATTAATTTACATGACAGAGGATATGAAGGCAGTTACACATACCTACTTGGTGACTTTATTTAAATTACACAAGCACAGAGTTGTTTATTTAATCATTACAAGAACTTTTTTCTTAAATGATTTAATTACTGTCTACAACTACTACATACTTTAGACCCCCTAATCACAAGCCCTTCCATCCAGTGTTCTGGGATAGAGGAGCCTGTGACCTAACACAGAATAGAAAACTTAACAACCAGAAAGGCAGGCAATACTCTTCACAATTAATTGCATTCACAGTCTGTCTTATCATATAGATACTGTAAATAGTTTTTAAAATATGTTGTGTTCTCTTTGGTTAACGCTTTTCACCCACATAAATTAATATGACACTAAAGTACTGATATTTTAGCCAATAATAATCAGAACCAACAGAACATTCCACATATAACAAAATCCAAGAGAATGGAGTCAGAATGTGTATGACAATCTTACTGAGCCAGGAACACAACCACTAAAGATTCTTTTATTATTATAGAGGTGCCCCAGTGAGTTATCTCAAATTACCTAAAGTGGCCGCAATCCTTCAGCAACATCTGACGAATCTCAGACTCAGCAATTATACTAATGCCACCATTTTTTAAGGGAAGAGGAGGAGAAAGAGAGGCAGAAAGAGAGAGGGAGAGGATATGCAGGTACTACCTTGAAAAGCAGCCAGTGAGATTGAAACCTGGGTTACAAGTGCTGCATACAAGACATTAATACCTACATACTGCCTGAAGCCAATGCTTTGTGCATCCCAGGTACATATGCCACAAGCTATTGGGGAGACCTCTCTCTTGAATGTATGGCAGTGCTAACTGCAGTACACACCTTCTTACATATATTTTGTTTCTCATTGTGCTCATGCACAAAATATTCAGATATATATATACACAAACACACATATAAATATAAATCTGATTATTCTACAGATGCATCAAGTCTTCAGAAAATAAAATGGTTCAGTAATTTACCACAAAATAATATGACAGGTGCATCTTGCATAACAGAATAAAGCTCAAGAATGTTCTGTGTTCAGAAGGTACAATTCTAATTTTCTCATACGTCAAGTAATCTGGGAACAGGCATGATATCCATACTATCATACATATATAGATGGAGGGGCAGATGCCTGCAGTAGACCAAAGACTACTAGAATTAATTCTGTCACAATCCACTTTGACAAAAGCAGTAACCTTTCCTTTCTTTATCCTATATCTACACCATCTTTCACTTAAGAAGTTACATGGGATGGAATCGATGTTCAGAAGTTTGATGTGAAATCACAGCCATCATTGATTGTTGATATTCTTTATAATGCTATTACAAATTAATTTGTATTGAACAAACAACATTCACAATTTAATGTAACTTCTGTCTTAAGCTATGCCATTAATTATTGTTGGATAATGATCATTTGTTATAGGAACATATTAAAACAATAATTTGAAAGGCAACGGAAATGTATATCCACCCATATCGGATTCTAGAAAGTTGTAAAAGAAATCAGCAGTTGTTATGGAATTGACATTACATTTTACATATAACATTTGGATATGAAAATAAATGGTAACTTCCGGAAGTTAATATACTTTTAAGCAGAACATGAAGGAAGGTAAAATGAATTTGGCTGTTGATTCATTCTTTTTTATATCATTTATATAAAAAGTTGCATTTGTTCCTACTTATTAAATTAGAAATTTGATGTGGCAACTAAAGAAAACAAATGCAAATTGCTTATAGACACAAAGCCTGAAATAAAGATAATAATAATTCATACCTTCATCATTGTCAAATTGATAGTGCCAAGGAATTTATGAAATATTGATTATTTCAGGATAAAAGTTGAATTCCGTTCTATTTCCATTCAATCATGTTATTCCTACTCTACAATTTCCCAACTTCAGGTACTGCTTTAAAGTTTCACAGCTCTTCATTTTACTGCAAAGAAAATATTGCATTATTCTAAAATTTAGCATTTACACCATTGTATTTGTCAACCAAAGAGAACAACATTTAAACAAAGTCAACTAATGTGCCAATGTTCACCAGGAACTTGAAGTACACTGGAACTTCCAACTCTGATATATCACCAGTCTCTTAGAAAATTTTCTTTAATAATAATCTTTATACATCTGATATTATTTACACTTTAGACAACAAAGACACTGAATTCACACTGGTAGATTAGAACAACACAAGGCAACAATACGAGCTTTTTCAAAGCTCCACAGCTTTTCTTTTAAACATTTAAATAAGACATGCAAGAATGTCTTTGTAAATTTATGTTTCCAAAGTTTAGAGTCACCAAAGACTTATTTTCATTTTCTCTTGAGAAACCTAGCACCATGTATATTTTCACTTTCATTTACAGATTTGTAAAAGCCCATACAATTCTAAACGGTTGCTACACCTGTCTTGAAGCAGTGCCATAAACTTGGAAAATAAGAAACTTTTGCCAAACAACTACTGCAACAATGATTACGTATTTCCAAAATCTAGAACTTCCAAATACAGTATAAAAATCTGCAATATGTAATATTTAAAGTCTAGTGTCATGAAAATGTTTCTTTTACACTTACAGAAATAATTTTAAAAAGGCATAGTTATGTTTACCAAAGAGGAGAAACAATGATAATTTTAACCATCTGTAATAGTCCTAAAATTACTTTACAATACTGACAATAATTGAAGCATACAATGACGGACACTGAAAGGATTTTTTCCTCCAAAAACACACCATTTGATTATTTTTTATTAAAAACCTGTTTTCTTTCTTTGTACTTCACCTGTTTTAATTTACAGCACCTACCTAGGTCAGGGAAAATATATGGTAATCATCTCAGAAAGGGTTCATCCCTTTAATACTCTTACCTGACCCTTTCGCTTATTCCCACTTTTAAGGACGTCAAATAAAAAAAAAATTAAAATTCACAAAAAGCTAATTATACTTTTCACACACTGCTCTAATACACCATTCAAAATTAAGTGAGCTAAAAAAAAAAAAAAAAGAGGAACATCAGTATAATTACACCTGCAGTACACTGGTAACTTGTGGACTGATCTGAAAACTGGAATCTTCTGGTATTTTTATTATTTAGTTACTGTTGCAAAAACACTTAATTATAATGTAATAATAATTATAATATTATGTAATGAATATATTACTTCAGTTACATTGCACTATGGTAAACATCTCATCGGAGGGATGAAGCCATCGTCAATTAACCACCGCAACTCAGAAGTTCTATGCTAGGTGGTACTTTGTTCAACTAATGACTTCAGATGTTCAGTCAAGTTTGGTGATGTTGTAAAACATCTTCTGGTAACTTGTTCTGTTAAGGCAGTATAAGGATACTTTGGTTGCGAAAAATCGCTATGGTAACAGCTTTTAGGAATTACTTGTTGCTTCTCCAATTTTAAACTAGATACCTCTGTACTTTTCTTTGTATTTTTTTCATCTTCTCTGCACTGACCACATATATTTATGGACTGGTCTCAGATGTTGACCTGTGTGTTTGCCATATACTGTACATCACCTTCCAGAATAAACACTCTTTACCACGAAGTATATACATCTCTTTTTACATCTATCCTAAACTTAGTCTCACTTTAGCCTTACACATCCGTCAGCTTAGCACTGGCTAAAATGCTAGGCTGCAAGTACTGTATTGTGAATTTCCATATCTGTTCCACCTGTTGGCATATTGTGCATTGACACTGATCAGTGACTTGGCCCTTGCCATTACACTTGTACCCAGTCATATTCCACCAACAGAAATGGTAATGGTAACTGATTCATCCCCTCATGCTGGAAACTTCTGGACACATATCTGACCATCTGCCTAAATAATTCACTTGAAACTCTAAAAACTTGGAGAATACAGTCAAGAATTTTCTTGCATTTTTAGGAAGCAGTATCACATCTTGGCAGACAGTCTTTCAAGCCTCTTTTAAAAAGCAAGAATAAGAAGGCTCAAGGTCCAAGTAATTGCCATGTATTCCCACTGATCACAGTGTTTGATCACCGTGCGGTCAAAATGCCATTCTGCCGCCTTCGATTGTCACAGTTCAATCTTAACAATTGGTAGGTGTCACTACCGAGCGAATCGATGTACTATCTCTGGATTGCAGAATTCAGCAGGAACGGAACGTAGAACATTTTGCTATCCAGAAGCAAAGCAGCTGCTGACTGAACCTAAGATTAAATAAATGTTAAAATGAAAATAACACACTGTTTGTGGGTGGAAGTTCTGTCTGTAAGTATCCATAGAAAATATGAAATATGGTATGTGTGAATGACTTTCATTCAAAAGAATAAGAGTGTGCTTCCTGAATGGTGAAAAACAAGTGAGATCCTTCTTGTAAAGGACTAACAATGTTCCTTTTTAGAGCCGCATGTTTACACCTAGGACCCTCCCACACCTCCCTGACTGGCTTGACACCCTCTCTGAACATCAGCTATCTGTGACTATTATGTCTATATAACACAAGACTTTTTCCTGCCTGTCTATTCTGCTTGGACTGCTGGACCCTGAAGATGAGTGCACAACAATCCTTCAAAATATTTGGAATCACTCACCCGTGATGCAGCATCATATCCCAACACTGTTATGATAACCTCAAATCTCACAAGAAGTGATTATTATTCTTTAGGTCTAACGTCTGTACAAATTTCAGTTGTGATGAAGTTCAGTTGGTATTGATTTCTACACATTAGACATGGGTTGTATATCTATTCAGGAAGTAAATTTGAAACAAACTCTATATGAGGACAGGGGAACACATGCCAAGATTAAAAAGTGAAGCTAAGATATTGCAAATTAACAAATACTAAATTAGGGTGGAAACAAAACCCACGTACATTGTGTCTCTGTCACTGGTATACAAATTTTACACACACACACACACATGCATGCATGTGAAGTTGGTCATCTGGGAATGTAAGCCATAAAGTCAATCCCTGTGTATAATATATATTTATCTATAATGCAGCAGATTTAGTATGTGATCTATGGTTTAATGCTATATGATAAATTATAATCAATTGCCAGTTTGGTCACCATCATACCTCAGGCAGTCGGACTAGCAATTCGTGGAAGCGGGTGGGTTGCTGGGGGAAGTGGTGCTCTTCAAAACTTCTAAGACAAGTCATGTACCGGTCTTGAATAGTCTCAAGTTCACCTGAATCACCTCGACCTGAAAAGAAAAGAAAACAAAACAAAACAAAACAACAGGTATAAAATTATGTGTATACAATGTTGACCTATGCAGATTGATTAATGATGAAGCAATTTGCAGAAATACCCTGAAGGATTAATCTGCAAAAAATTGTCATGGAACTGATAGCTGAAGCTTGCTTGTGTTAAAGATAAGGCATTGTTCAATTAATCACATATTACCTAGGACAGTTTGTAAATATACAATTACATAAGTACATATGTACATAAAACCTTGATAGTTATGGTAATTACCCTGTTTTTGAATACTTGTACAGCACCTATACACAGAGCCTTGCAATAATTTTCCATTAATTGAACTTGTGAGTGACCACAAGCACCCACTGAGATGTGTGAGTAGTTATTCAGAAGCCAGTATCACCCTTATGTCAAACAGAACAGAATTTTTGGGATTAAATTTACAAACACTTAGATATTATACCATAAATTAAACCTCAAAATCAAGGCATCCAAGCTTGACTGTGTCTCAGCATCACATTAATTGGTCATGTGGATATGTAATTTTGATTGCAGTGTTGGAAATGTCTTGCAGAGAATCACTGTTTACATTACTGCAGCAGCTGTGTAATTGTTTTATTCCCCTAGCCATGGAAGAACAAAAACATTCCCCCTTTCCACACAAAATATGTTTAACTTTGTATACAATTATAAGACAACCTCCTTTTTCAGACTGTGAATTAGGAAACAGTTTTTGTCTTATATTCAGGTAAATATGGTATGACATCTTATGTTTATTGGACTGTGCATCATCTTGATAATTGAGTAAAGAGAGACCAACTTGATGTCACTTGCTTTATTATTTCTTTACTTAATGCTCAACATGTTTCGGATGTTAATAAATCCATCCTCAGGAGCTTGCGACTTATGTGTTGGTTATTTTGTGGGTTACATTGATCTGGTTCGATGTGTATTGGAGTTACATTGTGGTATGGCTGTGGTGGTGTGGTATCCGTATGCAGGCTGAGGCACTAGTGCCTCAGCCTGCATACAGATACCACACCACCACAGCCATACCACAATGTAACTCCAATACACATCGAACCAGATCAATGTAACGCACAAAATAACTCAGCATATACATTGCAAGCTCCTGAGGATGGATGTATTAACATCTGAAACATGCTGAGCATTAAGTAAAGAAATAATAAAGCAAGTGACATCAAGTTGGTCTCTCTGTACTCAACTATGGTATGACATATTTCAGTGTCAACAATAGAAACAGAAATGCAACACTGAATGATTGTTGAGTTTATAAGGAAATACGCATAAAATTACTAAAGACTGTATTCTTAATAATGGATGCACTACACTCTAGTTTATTATGCTGAATGATTCCATTTCTTTAGGTTAATGTACTCTTATCCATCAGATCTGTTCACTGCACTAAAAGCCCAGAGTTCACATGTGCTGTCAGAATGGACAAGAGCTTTAGCATGTGACATGTACCTTGGTTGAGCATGGCAATGACTTTCAGGCACACATACTCTTCCATGCGAAGTTTTATCCTGCGGAACATGAGTGTCACATGTGTTATCTTTTCTATCATCTGACCCACATCCTGTCGCAGCTGATCAATCGAGATCGGTCGCCCCATCATTGATGTAAGGCATGTCTGAAGTGTTACCAGGTTATTGGAGACCTGTAACACGATCGATACTAAAGATTAATGCACCCTTTCATATGCTTAGGCTATATCATTCTTTATGTTAAAATTAAGACATAAAAATTTAAATGTTTTCGCTGTTAACTTTGCACAGTATGCAATTCACTGCAGCATAGATTTAGGTAAGCTTGTAGCACAAGTACCATACATCTGCTTTTGACTAACTTTGACTTACAGGAAATCGTTGGTTGCTAATGTGCTACCTTTATTCTGCAAAAATATTACAAGTCCATGAAGAGCCCTGACACTTCATTCTGGTGCACGTGTAATATCATTATACTGAAAATGATGTATATTGGACTCAAGAGATTTGTGCTGGAATAGTATACTTGACTCATACTTTTTTATTTTCTTGGGCATAACATAATTTCTTATTCCATCATTATTTCTTCCTAGGTCATCACCCTGCTTCTCATCTTACCTCTTGTGTAAAGTCTGCCTCAGTCCCATCACTGCTGGTACTGCCTAACTTGTGTGCTCCATGAATTGCCTGATATGCTGACGTTGTCAGCACCAGCAGTTCATGCCACTTATGTGTTAGCAATCTCGTATGGACCTGACCAAAAGAAATATAATACTGAATCCTTGTGCAAAAATATACAAATATTTATAGAAGTATATGTAAAATTCCATGTAATGCACCGACATCTGTGAGAAAATAAGAACATAATAATTTTTGTATATATGGAATATATACATTACTCTACTGTATTCCAGTATGTGCAATAATGTTGGTACAAGCAAACACAAGAATGAGATTCAAAACACATTCATTTTCGTAATCTGCCATTTGTCTGGGTGTGGACAGAAGCCGCGGTAGCAAAACGCATGCAATAAAAGAACGACTTACACTTTAAGTCTGAATAAATACAACCTTGAAGCATCTCATGCATTCTTTTTTCTAACAAAAAATTGACTGATTTATCCAAAACTGCTTACTACACTCTGAAAAATACATAACACAGAGTAAGCATCAGTAACTTCGTAACTTTCAGATATTAAAATTTTAATGACATCAAATTATACATAATCAATTACATACCACTTTGTTATGGACAGCAACACCAAGTTTTAGGGACTACAGGAAAATATTTTACATTAGTTGTTGACTTGGTGCAAAAGTCATTCTTGAAATTTTTGAAAAATAATGTGGAGTAAGACCACCTGTTGGCAACAGCCAAGCAACATAAATGCATGACATATACCAATTGCTGTATATACAGAGTAGTACCTCCTGATGATGAGCTGTAAGCCTGCTCAAAACATGTAGAGGTTAATTATTGAAATAATTTTAAAGTAAATAGTGCAACTAGTTGGTTCTTATTGTACGGATGTATCACAATGCACGGTCAACAAAACATTAAATATATCAGGATATTATACTTTGTACTTGTCCTAGACATTGCAAAGCTACTTCATGCTTAGTGTGTGCAAACCATGAACACACATTTTTGTGAGGACTGTAGGTGCTGTACTGCTGTTAACCATTTAAGCATCACAGCAGAATTATTCCCATAGTAAAGAGGCAGTACTAGTGAGTTCATTAAACACAAATATATTTTGGAACAGTCTTAATATGGGTGTTCCACATGAAATTTAATCAGGATTCAATTGCTGAAAGACTCAATATAGTATGTCACCAAGGCCATCTAAAAATGGTGGAGGTTTATTTACATGTCAAACACAAACAAATCTTCATTTTGTCCAGTGTCACGTCTGTGGATATTGTTTTTTAGAGTATCACAAGAATTATGAAGGGTTCTATAACATTATATAAAATATAAAATTGTTTAAATTTCACTTATACCTATTTATGGTAGTTAATTTGCATATAAATCCTAAGAGGATTAAATTGCTAGGGGCTAGTGAGTGCCACAGCACAGTTTTGAATTGCAGGCAGATAAGGGTAGCTAGAGATATATTACATGCATAATCTGCAAACAGCCAAGATCAACTGGTCTACCAGCTTGGGGTTGTGGGGGTGGATGGGGTAACGACCCATCAACACAAAAAAAACTATCATGTTACAAAATTTCACAAAAGGTAGCGTCTAATGGCTGGCTTTGTTGAATGTGATAACTAACTGCTGGATTCTACAAATGGCGGGGAATTTCTTGATTAGCTGAGTAACTGAGTTAGCTTCTTAAGGATTCTGCTTCATTAGGTCAGTTAGACTATGTTCAGTCTAACAGAAATGCAGGAATACATTATAACCAAGAACAACACATTTTTTCTGGCTGTAATGAATGTTTCTAAAGCACCTACATTACTATAATTTATACTGCTGCTTGAAGTTTCTTTTTCTTCAATGAACTAACCACTTCTAAAATACTGGATTTTCTCAGAAGTATAGAGTACAGCTTGTGAAGAAATTATCACCTTAAGTTGAGGTCCCACAAGTGATTTCTTTCCCTGACATTTTCACCACCATTTTATCATGTATTTTCCAAGTCCCGTCCAAAAACTACAGTTCCACTTATTGTTTTATGTGGGTGTGAAACACCATCTTTAACGTAACAGAAAGAATAAACATTAGGGTTTTTTTTTTGATAGTAGGCATTCCAAGGAAGGTCAAATAACAAAATAACAGAGAACATTACATAATGCCATGTTGCAAAATTTTTGTTATTCACTGATCAGTGTTAAGATGGTTAAACTGAAAAGGATGAAATATGCAGGACATATAAGGGAAACAAGAAGATAAATGGCTCTACTAATCTGGGTTTCAGAACATATTTACCTCAACAGGCAGCTCCAAGTAGAAGGGTAACCTCTTTGTCCATTGTACCAGCTTATAAACTATAGAATCGCCAATCTGGCACAGTTTGTCTGAGAGGTCAGACTTATGGTCTAGCAATTCATCCAGATTCTGCAACATTGCAAAATTAATTTAGGATATCAGGGAAACAAGAAAATAGAATTGTAATGGATGGTTTCACCTGCCTTCATTAAACAGGCTTAATAATGCCACATTCTGCTCCACAGTACATTGTGAAATCTGGAGTACTTCACCACCTAGCTACTGGAAACACAGTTGAAATGTCTATGAATTCAGGATGCACTGTTTTTGCCGAAAGCTCAATTTCAAAGGATATTGGTTATGCAGGTATAATGAAGTCTGTCTTCACTGAGGAACACTGAAAAGAAGAGTGTAAAACACACATACACACTCATAGAGAACCAAAAGATGTTATCTCTAACCACAGAAGTGGTCTTAGATGAGGACTAAAACAGGTGGAATACTATGTCTGTAAGTTCATGGAGACCATTTGTAATATTTACTGTAAACGGAGCAAGACTACAGTCACTGTAATAAGTAAATGAAACAGGTGTAGAGTGACTTTTCGGTCACCCTATATAAATCCTTCTAAAACCTAACTTCATCAATTTTCTGACAGGAACATTCATGATATCAGATTTTACCACACTGTAAGATTTATGAATGAAAATTTCAAAGACAATACAAAAAAAAAAAATTACCCTTAATGTAGCTATGTCCTGGAATTCATCGCAGTCTATTAGTGTTTGTATCATGGTCAGTGTTGCTTCAATTGGAAATGTCCGGTCTCGTGATGAGGTCACAGCATTATCCAATCGCTGACGCAAGTGTACCACCTAATGGGGAAAAAATATAGATTTAACGCTAGCTGTGAATGTCTTTGGAACTAAAATCAACAAACTTATGATATTTAAAGTAATTTGAATTTCCACGGTGCTTCAGTTATCATCATTACATCTAGAGTTACGAGGACTACTGACACAGTTATATGATGGGAAAATGGAAAAGGAGTGAAGACCAGAATGTTTAACAACTACTGATCTCCATATACTGGTGCAATATGAGGATGCAAGTACTATACTTACTTACTTACTTACTTACTCCATGGTGCAGAGTCCTTCTTGAGAAGCTAACTGGTTTGCAGCTAGTCAAGAAATTCCCCGCATTTCACTGAACCCGAAGGCTCATTACCGCACTCACAAGCGTCCACCACCTGTCTCTATCCTGGGCCAGCCCAATCCAGTCCATATACCCACATCCCACCTCCTGGAGATCCATCCTAATATCCACCCATCTACACCTAGGTC
>Ga0123355_10010462_pt1 | contig 14223 bp, 9 predicted proteins | sample TergutEmb28metaG_3_FD_89872 | JGI IMG/M metagenome (GOLD analysis project Ga0123355, IMG submission 89872) | Embiratermes neotenicus P1 segment gut microbial communities from Petit-Saut dam, French Guiana - Emb289 P1 | ecosystem: Host-associated > Arthropoda: Insects > Digestive system > Gut ...
AAGTTCGCCGACCGAATCAACTCATGTTGTTACCGACAATCCGAGTGGTTCTTCCGAAAATGTTTCACCGATTTCGGATGGCATATCAACCGAGCATGGCGGTACAGCCGCAGGAACCGTCACCGCACCTAACCCTGTGCAAGATGTTCATGGCACAGCACCACAGGCTATAAACTCAAGTGACCAACCAGGACGAGAGCCCCCCATGGACAGGGCGCATACGCCTATGAATAGTGATAAACCAAAACCGGTGACTCCTTCATCAAGCACAACAACGACACCTTCCACACCACACACACCTTCTGGTACATCGCCAACAGCAAGGGTGGCTACACCGGTAAGCCCAGTATCGCCTAACCCCCAACCGCCACAGGCTACATCAGGCGCGAGCCAAGGAAGAAATAAGCAAAACCCGACAAGGCTTGACAGCTCAACAACTCCACCAAAACCACCTTCCACAAGAGGGCCCGGTTCCTCAAGAACTAAGGGAAGGCGCAAAAAATAATTTTGTGCATTAGAAGTATGCTTGCATGAATAAAGAAAACCATTCAATGCAAGCACTTATTTATCATCCGTAACATAAAAAGGCATGTTTGTAGCGATTACAGGCATGTCTTTTTATGTTTGCCGGTTTGTTCAAATCCAAAAAACGAATAAAGGAGGAATGACGCTGATGGCAGAAGCAGCAAGCGGAGGCGGCGCGGCAAAAGCAGCTAAAGCAGTTTCAGAAGCCGCACAAATGGCAAAAGCAGCAGCCAGCATAGCAAAAGGCTTCGCCGCAGGTGGCGTTGGCGGCTTTGTAGCACTAGGCAAGGAACTCATATCAAATCCTAGAGTAGTAATGAAGTTGATCGCAATCTTAGCAATTATGCTCTTGTTGCCGATAATATTACTGGTCATGTTACCTGCCATAATTTTCGGCATGATTGCATCATTTGTAGCAGGCGTATTAACTTCAATCGGTAATTTCTTTAGAAGCTTACCTGTAATCGGCGCAATAATCACTTTTTTTATTGGTCTTTTTGGAGGAGGCGGCGCAGTTGCACCAGAGACATATGAGTTACCGGAACCGATTCCCTTCTATAATGCCTTTGATACAGCACATATTATGTACAACCTCGAAGAAGCCCATGAAATTATAGGTGATACCCACTTGGCCCACTACTTGGCTATTCAGGAGCAATTGAACGGAGTAGTGGCGACTTTACCATATGGAGACGAATTTGTTGTACTTACGCCAGGGGCAGGAAACATGTCTGTCTTTGGTACATCATCAGTTTTGGGTATGTACGCCGCTGCTATGCACTATGACGTAATAGACTCAAGTTTAGACAATCTAAGGGACATGGTGGGTACCGCTGGAAGCAGTAACCTGTTTTCCTTAAGCGATGCCGAGATAGCACAGCGAGAGAGGGAGATAACTCCATTTTATCCTGCAAGCCCGCCTTCTGTTACCCATATAGAAGACCCAGAAACAGGCGAGATAACAACCCCTGGGTGGGTATGGTCTGACAATATAGAAGATTACAGACCTGTTGGTTGGCTATGGGATTCTGAGTCAGAGACATATATCCCGCCGCCGCCAGAGTTAATCACTATTAATGTACACACATTTACAATTGCATATATAGGAGAAAGTGTATTTGCTGAGATGTTTGGGATAGCCGACGACGAAAGGATTATGATTTTCGCAAGAGAGTATGCGATGAATTTGATGATTCTTTTAACAGATATGGACTTAGGCAGTGCGTTCAACATGCAGGAACCCGGAATAGTCGAAGGTTTTTATAGTCCTTTTCCGGGTATGAATTGGCAAGTAACATCAGCTTTTGGCTGGAGGATACACCCCGTAAGAAATGATGCCGATTTTCATACAGGTGTTGATTTGCGTGTTCCAAACGCACCGGATGGACGGATGTTAACAGGTACACCCATAAGAGCAGTTGCGGCTGGTGAAGTAGTGTTTTCCGGTTGGATGGGTGGTTACGGCAATACGGTAATTATCAGCCATGGCGATGTTAGAGGAAATGGGACTTATTACAGGTCATTGTATGCCCATAACTCCAGTAACAGAGTCTCCGTTGGTGATGTAGTAGCAGCTGGCGATGTTGTTGCTTATGCCGGCACCACCGGCGTATCGACCGGTGTGCATCTGCATCTCGAAATAATCCGAAATGGTGAACATAAAGACCCGCTTACTTATATAGGCGCACCCCCCGGTGGATGGACATAAAAAAGAAAGGTTGATGATCAATGGCCAGAGATAAAAAAAGAGAGCACGATGACGACACCCCTGATGTTTATTTCATACCCCCCAATTTCATGCAATTTGGTGGTCTGGGCGGCATGTTTAAGATAAGAAACGGTATTGAAGCGGCTATAATCGCCGTCCCCCTTGCATTCCTTATGTGGAATGTAACATCCGGCATGTCCATAGATGTGCGCCTACCGGTGATAGTGCTTGTTACCTTGCCGCCTGCCGCTCTTGCCCTATTTGGATTGATGGGCCTTAGCTTTGGGCAGTTTTTGTTGCTCTTTATAAAGTTTTTGTTCAAGCGCAAGATAATAGGTCGTGAAGCATTCTACCAAGCTGCATCTGACGAAGCGGATTGGGAGCGGTATTGGGATGGTGAGGATGAACCTCCGCCACCAAGTCGTTTCGCCACTTTAATATCTCGGATATTTCGAGGTAAGCAAGCTAAGTTAAAGTCACTGCAAATTGACCCGGTGAAGCGAAATAAAGGCAAGATAGTCCGAATAGGCTTTGGAAAGTATATGCAATCCTCGCATGAAGCGGCAGTTTATCTTCCAATCAGGAAAATAAAAAACGGCATTATACACACCACAGATAACAGATACGTGAAAATTCTTGAGGTAACACCCATTAACTTCAGGATGAGAACCCCAAGAGAACAACGCAGTATCATATGGTCTTACGTGAGCTTTTTGAAAATTGCGCCGATGAAGGTCCAACTAAAATGTGTATCAAAAAAAGCTGACATCGAAAGGATTATCAGAGGTGCGAAGGATGACTTAGGAAGAGAGGCCAATGAAAAATGTCGTGAACTCCAAAGTGATTACATCAATTTACTATATGATATAGGCACAAAAGAAGCGGTATCACGCCGCTTCTTTTTAGTTTTTGAATACGAGCCATATCAGCGAGCCAGAGATGTAGAAATAGACGCAAGGAATCAGTTAGATGGTGCTGCTAACACTGCACGCTCCTATTTAGCCCAATGCGGTAACGAGATAATTCAACACGATAACCAAGACGACTTCACTCTTGATGTGCTGTATCAATTACTAAACCGCAGAACCAGCGTAGATACATCTCTTGCACAGCGTAAAAGGGATGTCGTTATGGACTATGCCCAGACATATGGAAAGATAAATATTGATGAAATCAACCAGATGGAATACTGTGCGCCTAAGTATATTGACCTGTCTCATATAAATTACATGAAGATAGATGGTCAGTATGTGACCTATTTAATGGTTACGCAAAAGGGGTACAAAGAACATGTTACCGCTGGGTGGTTGTCTTTATTCGTCAATGCCGGAGAAGGCATCGACGTTGATATCTTCCATAGCAGGGAGTCCAAGGAAAAGGTGCAGATGAGCGTAAGGCAAGTAATGCGCTTAAATAAGACCCGCACTAGGGGCATCGACGAAACCAGTGGCAATTATGACACCTTGGGCGAATCCATTGGTGCTGGCCGCTACATTAAAGATGGTATGTCAAACGGCGAGGATTTTTATTATACAAACATGTTGATAACCATAACGGGGCCCACCAGGGATGTTCTTGATTATTTAGTAAGGGAGATGAAGAAGCGGCTTGTAGCCCAAGATGTTGATGTTGTTAAGTGTTCACTTAGGATGGAAGAGGCTTTCTTATCATCCCTTCCATTAAACATGTTGGACAAAAATCTAAAAGAGTGGACAAAACGAAATATGCTCACGTCAGGTGTAGCTAGTTGTTATCCGTTAACGTCATATGAGATGTGCGACGATAACGGCATATTACTGGGCATTAACAAGCAGAACCGAAGTCTGATAATGGTGGATATCTTTAACTCGAAAGTGTATAAGAATGCGAACATGGCTATTATGGGAACAACTGGGGCCGGTAAATCATTCACAATGCAGCTTATTGCTACACGTATGAGACGTAAAGGCATTCAGGTATTCATCTTGGCACCCTTGAAGGGGCATGAGTTCTATCGAACATGCAGCTCAATCGGCGGAAGTTTTATCACTATCTCACCATCATCAAATAACTGTATCAATATTATGGAAATACGCTCCATAGACACCGCTGCGGCCGAGTTAATAGATGGGGACATCGCATTAGAACGGTCTTTAATGACATCTAAGATAATGCAGTTACACATCTTTTTCTCGTTACTGATACCCGACATGAATTACGAAGAGAAGCAATTGCTGGATGAAGCCATTGTCTGCACTTACCACAAGTTTGGGATATTCCATGAAAATGAAAGCCTGCGCATAGACCCCGACGACCCAAACTCTAAGTTCAAGCAAATGCCCATTTTAGGCGATCTGCACGCTGTCTTGATGGAACGTGATGAAACCAAGCGTTTGGGTAATATCATAAACCGACTTGTATCAGGCTCAGCCAGCAGGTTCAACCAACATACCAATGTAAACTTAGAAAATCGGTATGTTGTTTTGGATATTTCGGAGCTTAAAGGGGATCTTCTTACAATAGGAATGTTTATTGCTCTGGACTACGTTTGGGACAAGACCAGGCAGGACAGAACCAAGGAAAAAGCAATTTTTTTGGATGAAACCTGGAAGCTCATAGGGGCCTCATCAAATAGGATGGCTGCTGAATTTGTACTGGAGCTCTTCAAGACAATACGCGGTTATGGTGGCAGCGCAATATGCGCAACACAAGACCTAAACGACTTCTTTGCCCTGGACGAGGGAAAATACGGCAAGGGCATAATTAATGCCTGCAAAACAAAGATTGTTCTTAATTTGGAAGACGAGGAAGCTGACCGGGTACAGGACATTCTTAACCTTTCGGAGTACGAGCGACAGGAAATTGTTCACTTCGAGCGGGGCAATGCACTGATATCAGCCAACAAAAACAACATCGCAGTTGAGGTTCGCGCCAGTGAAAAGGAAAAAGAGCTTATTACAACCGACCGCAAAGAGTTGGAGGCCATCGCAAACCGCAGAGCGGAAGAGCGAGACCAGGCACAACTGCTTGCAGACGTTGAAGCGATTACTTCTACCAAGCATCATGTAAGCTAATGTGAATGTAGCAACCAATTAAGGTTCATCAACAAAACGGCAAAGTGTGCAATCATTGACCTTTGCCGTTTTGCGTTGTAATGGCGACTGCACATGCGCAATATGCGCCAGTATGCGCCAATATGACGTTTAAAATCACACAGCAACAATGTATCAATAAGTTAATGTGCCGTTATGCGCCATATTGCGCCACATTAAACATATCAAAGGAGGACCGACATGAGCAATAGTGAACACAACCCTATGCGTGAAAACGTAAGCACAGGACAAACCACTACGGATATTCCCAAATGGTTCCATGACCATCCGGATAAAGTCGAACCCGATGATCCCACGGTTACAGGAATCAAACGAAATAAACATATCCAAATGCAAAAGTGCAAGGCAATCCTAAATTTTATATCGGAAAACAAAGGATGTGTAAAAAGAGCACACTTGGATAATATCTTCTTCTTCCCTATCAACCGGTGTGTACAATATCTAATTCAGAATAAGCGGCTCTACAAAATAGGAGACGATTGCTTGGCTCTCAACAGAAACATGAAATCGGATTTTAAATATCTTACATCCCTGACGGTATTATGCGACTTGTTCCGCAGAGGAAAGATTAATGAGTATTCAGAAGCCGAGTATCCAGCGCAGATATGTTTCACCACCGGCGATAGCGCGTTTTGCGAAATTATCTATGTCCAGCAAGGCGACGAAGCCGAGGTTCGTTCAAGAATAAACCCCAACTTAAAACAAGAGGGTGAAGCACCCCCCGATCCGCTCCTTGTAACTAAGCATATCTTTGTCGTCGAACATCTGAATCAAGCAGAGAAGCTTAGTAGCTTAGGGGATTTACGGCTGGCTCTTGTTCATCAAGATGGCACAGTTTCCTATCATACAAAGAAGGTGGGTGTTTAGTATCTATGCAAAGTATGTCACCAGATATAACCGATGCCTTGAAAAAGGTAAAAACACTTACTGATGATCTGGAGATGCTGCTTTCATTAGACACTGCGCAATTTCCAGAGGGCTATTCAGAAGCATCACAAAAGATTGCCATAGATAGCGAGCAAATTACAAAAAAGTTAAGAGCGTTGGTTTTCAACATAACTTATATGCCAGCGCATGATTATATGTTGGCAGCCGCAGACAATCTGGGTATAAAAATCACCAACGAAACCCCTCTTGGTGTCCAGCAAAGTTGTTCTTCAAACGGCAGAGATAATGCTTTACCTGGCATAATCACAATCAAAATTCCTGCCATGCTGCCAAAAAAGATGCACAGTACGTCGAGGCTGATTACCGAACCGCTGTATGCTGCACTTAAAGACTTCACAAGCCATAACACATGCTTACCGAGATATGGTTGTTGCATTATTTGCGTTGTGCATGTTTACCGAAAGGATTTAGCCATCAAAAACCGTGTCAGGGACTACGATAATCTGGAGCTTAAACCGGTTATTGATGTTATAAATTTATTCCTATTAACCGACGACACCGGCATTTTATGTGACCATTTTTATAGCACGAAACTCGGAAGTGAGGATGCCACGATATTTACAATCATGGATAAACAGCATTTCAATGAATGGTTTTTACAGCACATTGATGCTGATTTTTTGGACATCTAAACTGCTAGAAAGCATATCCAAAAAAACAGAACTCATTTTTGAAATTCATGGACATATGCTGAGGCACAAAAACGCCGAAATCAAGTGGCTTGCAATGTTTTATTGACCCGGAAATTTAGCGAGATTAAGAAGCGGGGAGTAAATCAAGCATAAAAACAAGTAAATGCATACGCCTGAATAGTCCACTCGCAGACGAATCCTTTTCCGAGGAAACAAAGAGGTAAAAGGAGCTTGTAGAGAGACCTAACATCCACCCCGCAATGGGTTGGTGAGATATCGGCAAGTCAAGGACGGGAATTGTGAAGGGAAGGGCGGGAGTTTGATGGGGATGATGGTATTTAAAATCCACATCTAATGCTAGTCAAAATACTATGCAGATGACTCAATTCCACCCCTCGCAGACTAATCAACTGATTAAAAGGATGGTGATAAAGTGTCAAGGCCGAATGAATTACAACCAGACCTGTTTTTACACCTGCTGGCAATCAGCGGCGAATATCCGAAGCACAACCTATCGGCAATCATGCCATCAGAGTCATATAGCGCAAAAGTGATAGCGAAACTGACGAAGGAAGGTATGATAAGGCGGATATACCAGAATAAAATGAGAGCCTATCGCTTGACTCAGGCGGGAAAGCAATATCTTCTAGGGAATAACCCAATCCGGTACGAAGGAATCTTGACGGGAAGAGCAGAAACCAATCATCCTCCGAGTGACCCGCTACGACGCAGAAGATTATGGCAAATATCTGAAACACTGGTGCTTATGTATAACGCAGGAATAGATGTATTCCAAGATATAAAACCGGATGTGTTTGGATGGAACAATGAAGATGTACCCCATCCCCTCGCAGACGAATCAGGTTTATCCATGCAATCGGGGAACCTTGGTGATATCCCCGCTGCTTCGCAGGGTCATTCCAATAACCCAGCCGGGAAACAATCCTCTCTATTCATCTCGCGCCCTTCGTTTTACACTTCAAGGGAGTATAAAAGGGGTGGCGGGGAGATGGGTGTGGTGGTGGAAAGGATAGGCACGAGGGATTCAAAGCACCTTGTCAGAGCGATGACTGAAAAACCGGATGTCGTTAGGGGCTCGCAGGGTATTGGGGTGCTTTTAACCCCTACAAAGGTTATCAATGTATACAATACCAGTGATGCCTTAATAAATTGGTCGCCGGGTGTAGAGCGGAAATGGCAGTACGAGATGCAAAACACAATATGCCGAAGGTTGTTATCTGACCAATACCGCAAGGCTGAAACCGAAAGCCTACTAATTGGTCACAGCATGTGTGTGTTAGGGCAATATTTGTCCGAAATGACAAACCAAGGTCGAATGGGCAAATTCCTAACAGCTACTTGTGACCCACTATACTACATCACGAACGACATAAAAGGCATTGCCCAGTTACGTTTACTATGTGATGACCACCATATGGAGCGAATAAACAGGATGCTCGCAAAGGGACTTCAACCGAAAACAATCCATTATCCTATGGCCCATGACGCTTTAACAGATGACAGGCGACCAGTTATCTTCCTGCACCTGCCAAACATTCCAAGGTTGATACGGTTTAAATCTGGCCTAGAGCAATACAACAAGAAAGGCGTGGTATATGGCTTTGACTTCCACCAAGAAGTGCTTGGTGGGTACTTGGGGGAGAGTGTGGAGTATAAAGGTTTGAAGTTTGATAAGGTGATAGATTGGCTTTTAGGTCCCCAGGGGTAACGCCGGGTCTGTTCATGTCATATGACAGCACTACCGCTATAACAACATATGTAATAAATTGTATTTATTTCGAGATAAGCATGGCTAGGGTGCTACCTGATATCTATCATATCTGGTGAAGCAAAAGCCTACTTATCTTTTTTAATTGGAGGAGTTATGGATATCATAAAAATCGTATCGGATACACTGGAGAAATATACAGCCAGGGATGTTGTTGTAATACCGACTCACAACAAAACCGATTTATTTCAGTATCTAATCGTGGCAACAATAGCAAATCCAGTCCATATGCGGCACATAGCGCATGAAATACTTGGGCGAGTACGTGAAACACCATCGCATGAGGAACCAGGTGACGAGTGGTATTTGGTTGACTTGCAGAGCGTAATCGTTAATATTTTTTCTGCGGAAGCTCGTACCCGATTTGATTTAGAAGGACTGTGGAGTGGTGATGCACCCCAGGGGGTACCGGGAAACACGGACGGCTGATGAGCTCATAGGACGAGCTTGACAGGTGAGAAAAAAACACAATTGACAGCCAACTCTTTATACTATAGAATGTCATTGTGTGAAAGTTTAATTTTCTCGTTCTTCGCACTATTATGATGATTTCTCTGTGATTAAGCCCCCCGGCGAACTGGGGGGCTTTTTGCATTGAGGGGTTCTTAAAACCAATAAAACAGAAGCGAGGTGAGATATGTGGAAACAGAGGGGAAGCACATGAAACGAGTGCTGTTCTTAACAGTAAGCCTGCTCTTATTTATATATATAGCAGGAGCAGTAGCGGGTCTATCCCAGTCTCTAAGTGAGTGGAGTGCCGCAGGCGGCAACCCGATTCGCCTTTTACTTGGGGACATGTTTCAAAGCGAGGATGACCCGGAATTATTCATAGCAAGGGTTTTCAATCCTATACACGCAGTACGTATGCTTGGCGTGAGCCCCCACAACATACACGGGTTGATCGTGGCTGGTGTTCTGTCGATACTCGTAATTTTGTTCCTATTCAAACGAGGGTATGTTAAGCGAGGTACGCAGGATCATGAGCGTAACTTTCTACAGTCCAATAAAGGCACCTATGGAACTGCCGGATGGATGACAAAGAAAGAAATGCATGGAGCACTCCAGATTGCTAAGAACGCAAATGATATACCGGGTACGATACTAGGTGAAAAAGTTGGCTATATTGTCGCCATGCCTCAGCAGTTCTTTGAGGACACAGCGGAAGCAAAATCATCAAACCGCAACGTGTTAGTATTCGGTGCTGTCGGAACAGGCAAAAGCCGAGCATATGCAAGAAACGTAATATTTCAAGCTGTTAAAAACTACAGAGACTTTAATCGTCGAAACTCATTAGTAATTACTGACCCATCCAGTGAACTCTATTGCACTATGGCACCTTATCTAAGGGCAAACGGATTCACTGTAAAAATGTTTAACCTTGTAAATCCCGCATATTCGGATAGCTGGAATTGCTTGAGGGAAATCGAGGGTACCGAACCGGAGTTGATGGCCCAGTTGTTCGCTGATGTTGTTATCAAAAACACTCTCTTAGGAAACAAGCCTGACCCATTTTGGGACCCCAGCTCAATTGCACTTCTAACTGCGTTGGTGCTGTATGTAGGGCTGGTATACGACGTTGAAAGTCGTAACATCGGCGAGGTTTTTACGATTACGGCACTGAAAAGTGTTTCGGATTTAACAGAAATGTTTTCACGACTGGAAATTACTCATCCAGCAAGAATTTCATTCAGTAGTTTCGCAAAAGCTTCTGAGGCTGTCCAGACAAGTGTTTTATCAGGCTTGGCTTTAAAATTGAGGATATTTCAAATTGAAGCCTTTAAAGAAATAACGCGGTACAACGATATAGACCTGGAGTTACCTGCACTTCAGCCATGTGCATATTTCTGTATACCTAGTGAACAGACATCGGCTTTTGACTTTATGAGTTCATTGTTCATCTCGTTCCTTTTTCAGAAATTGGTGCAGGTAGCACAAAGAAGCCCTGGCATCATGATGCCGGTACCGGTTCATCTGCTCTTAGATGAGCTGGCCAATATCGGCGCTATACCAGACCTAAATCTCAAAATTTCAACAGTCCGAAAATACGGCATTTCTATGAGCTGTGTGTTCCAAGGTATAGCACAAATGGAAAGCCGATATCCAAACAATATGCACTTGGAGATCATCAGTGCATGTGATACACAATTGTTTTTGGGCTGCGCCGAAGAAATAACCGCTAAGTTTATTTCTTCCCGCTCAGGAGAAATTACAATCGGTGTTGAGAGTACCGCCAAACACTTAAACACTATACGCATCACCGACTGGACTCCAGAACATAGGGAATCTGCATCAGTGGGCAAAAGGTTTTTGCTGACACCAGATGAGGTGCTACGGCTAAAAAGAAGCGAAGCACTTGTTATTCTCCGGGGTGAAAAAATACTGAAGGTCAACAAATATGACTATAGCAAGCACCCGGAAGCAAAATCGCCATTCTTAAGGGACTGCACCGTTCAAGAACATATACCAGAGCATAAAAAAGTTTCTGAAAGCGGAACGGTTCCACGACCAAGGCGCATTCATACGCCAGAGGCAAGTGCAGAATCAGCGACCGATGATTTTAATGATGAAGCAGGTGTGATGCCTGGGCCTGGGGATAGACCTGTGGTAAGGGCCACTCCAATATCAGTAGCTATGCCGGTAGATACATCTGCTTCGAGGTCTGAACCGGTTGTAAGCCGGGAGAGGCAAGGACGAGTTAGCACAAAAGCACCGGATATGGTACGCGATGCTGCTCGCCCAAGCAGAAGACCACAACCTCCCCCCTCTAATCACGGAACCACAACCGGCAACGCTACAACTCCAGAACAAATCAATCCTGCCCCGTCCCCAGTTGAGACTGGAGGAAGCGGGGAGAATGGGGGTGATATGAGAGCTGGGAGTGTTATAGAGGACAGGGGTATATGTCCCGTTGGTGATGGTAGAGATGGGATACCGCAACCTATGCCGCACTACGGAAGCATAGATACCGGAATAATAGATTGTGACCCAGATGTGGATGGATTTCTTTCGTGACATCTACACACAGACAAAGGGTCTTTATCGAGATAAAGTTTTTTATTAGTTATTAACGAGAGGATGATAAAAATGTGGAAAAACCCCTCTACCCTTGGGTTTGCGAAGAGCGTTGGACTATCAAACGCCAAAGGTACAATTCTTGGGAAGTGTAGAGAGATGTTTGTAGTAACCGTCCCAGAGACAGATCCGGCAATGGGTCTACGCTTAGTGTTATATGGTAACGAGGAATCCAGGGAAATGCGCAGTTATAAAGAAACCACGATCCGTCAAGCCATGCGACGTAGAGAGTCAATAATTGTATCAGACGCATATGGCTATCTACATGAACGACTTGCTACAACCTTACGAGCGAACGGCTACAAGGTTTCAATATACGATCATAACAACCCAGATAAAAAATCCTTGGTGGACATACTGGACCAAGCAAGCGAGATATCTAATCATAAAAGCATATGGTTCATACTTAACACCCCACGAAAACAACCAGGGAAACAACAAACAATCAATATTGAAAATATCAGTAAGCCGCGCCGCTTAACAGGCACCGCCAAAAACAGGTGGTGTTTTTTTATTGGGCGGATTTTTCGCATTGCTAACGGCACCAACGCAAATAGACCAGAAGATAGTTATAGGAGACGCAACATCCCTATAACCGTCATTCTGCGTGTTACCGATGTAATAAATGTTCCGAAAACCGATATAGATGGGGCCCTAACACAAGCCATTGGTATAAAGCTACATTTGTTGGCTCCAAATATCTTGCCGGATGAAACTGAATATCCGATCAAGGAAAAAGCACTGTTGGATAGTTGCGATATCCACGTAGCTCAAATGGAATGTGTATCCAAACCGACAAAGGACTACCTTACTAAGCTCTTTGGAAGCAAAAAACTGCCGGAAACAGGCACTATAGCCCGTGCTGTCAATACCAAAGGCGACTGGAAATGCTGCAAAATGGAGAAATTTCAGTCGCCTTTTTACGAGCAATACATCGAAATTTAGAGACATTCCGCTTTGCGAGCAAATTAGTGTTTGCAAATGTGATGTATATAAAAAATCATGGAGGTGGCAAAATGCCAAGACCGAAGAAAAAAGAAGAGATGCCTTTGGAAGACCCCGCTATGGAAACAACCGAAGGTGTCAGTGATGTCGCTAACAAGGTCGAAGATGAGACATCAAGCGAAGAATCCACGGAGTTACCCAAAGTATTGAGTGATACCTTGGACGACGTGCAAACATCTGACCTGGTTGCCGACGACGACGCAGTAGTAAGCCCCCTGGATGTTGACCAGGATGTAGAGATTCAAACCGACGAAAACAACTTAGACGATTTCGACGGTGAAGAGGATGTAGGTAGTGTAGGAACTGACAACCCAGAGCCATCAGAAGCACAGGGGCCTATTTTAAAGGACGAAGATTTTGATGAGTCTAACGATGTAACAACTTCAGAGCCTACGCCGCAACAGCAACGAACACGTACCCCAAGCGGACCAAGAGGAGGCATTGTTACTCATGAAGCCGGTGGCACGATAAAACAATCGCGAGAAGAAGCAACGGCTAAACATGACCTTAAAGGCTCCAGCCTACATGGCACGACACTGAAAGGGGAGCTAATCGGTATTGACATGCTTGGTAAGCAAACTGTGTGTGTCGTCGATTACAAGGGTATGCGCGTAAACATCTTGCCAAAAGATATGGGAATCAACACGCCACGCCGTTCCGGTGAGGATGACGATTACTATAATACCCGTGTCAACAGGCTTTTGGGCCGCATGATAGGTGCGGTGATTGATTTTGCAGTGTTATCAGCGAAACCGGTCGATGATGAAGAGATGGAAAAACGATTGGGGTGCAACATCCTCTACATGGGCAACCGCAGTCGAGCCATGGTGCGTAAGCGCCGCAGGTTTTACGTTAATGAAACCGCTGATGGCTTGCCGCTGGTACGCCCAGGTGTAAAAGCCGAAGCGCGAATAATTGCTGTCTCTGAAGGCTCTATGTATGTTGATGTACTGGGAGTTGAGGTGCCGATTAGGAGTGCTGGGGGAGTATTCTGGGGCAGTAACCCCGTAGACTTACGTAATAAGTATTTTGTTGGTGATACCCTGGCTGTCATGGTGCATGACGTTATGTTTTATGACGAAGGCGACACTAAAAAGGCGGTAAGTCTTAAACATAATCAATCCGATTATATGGCAAAGTGTGCCGATAATATAGGCCGCTTGCGCATTAGGGCAGACATCAAATCTTTAACCCGTGATTTGCACATGGAAAAGATTGAGATGATGAGCCCGAACACTCGCTACATGGGAACAATTGCCCACATCACTCAAGATACAAACGTAATATTCGTAACCCTTAAAAATGGTGTAGAGGCAATTGCGCATGAGTGCAATGACCCCCGTGAGCCACAGGTAGGTGACAAGGTTGATTATTTCGTTCGCAGGGTTGAGCTTCCCAATCCCGACAGGGAAAGGGGTTCCGTTCTCGGAGGAATAGCTAAGATTATAAAGC
>Ga0123355_10010463_pt1 | contig 14223 bp, 12 predicted proteins | sample TergutEmb28metaG_3_FD_89872 | JGI IMG/M metagenome (GOLD analysis project Ga0123355, IMG submission 89872) | Embiratermes neotenicus P1 segment gut microbial communities from Petit-Saut dam, French Guiana - Emb289 P1 | ecosystem: Host-associated > Arthropoda: Insects > Digestive system > Gut ...
GGGGGGGGGGGGGGGGGGGTGGGTGGGGGGGGGGGGGGGGGTGGGGGGGGGGGGGGGGGGGGGCAGGGAGAGAAAAAAGAGAGAGAAAGAAAGAGGGTTTTCAAAGAACAATTGTTGCACTGCCAATTAGTCCACCATAAATCCTATGCAGACTCCATGGTGGTAGATGTGACTAACTGCATGGGCCATGGAATGGCCAGACAAGCTACAGTTCTTCCTCAAAGAGTAAATAAGGAAAACAGTGAAATGGTGAGGGATGCTGTGGTGTATGGTAGAGAGGCAACAAAATTTCAAAGGACCCTGCTGCCTCTTTCATCAAATACCTGTGTCTTCTTACATGCTGAAGACAAAGAAGGCAGGTTCTCTGAAATTTTGGTACATATATACACAAAACCACACAGCATCACATCCAAAGAAGATACAATATTCATCAGAACAGATCTCAACTTCAACTCAACTTCACCTCATGGACATATGTCCATGAGGTGAAGTTGAGTTGAAATACACCAAACTAAAACGTGGTGAACTGGAACAGTGGGGAATGCTACTAAGCCTGCCATCATGCAAAATGGTCACGGTGAAGTGTGATGCAAGTTGCCAGATAAAATAATGTCCTGTTTATTTGTAGTTGCAAATACTTGTTGGGTTTCAGTGTACTGGCTTCTTCCTTCTACACTTGTACCTGTCTAGCTAGATCCAAAGCAGCTGGATATGGATGAAGCCGGTAGCTCTTCACCAGTAGCTCCAACATTTCTGGCACTAGAGGTCTGCAGTCATCCAGCAGTGTTGCCAACGCATGCTTTACAGCTGAGCATACTGCCTGCAAGATGGATCATCATGTACAATGACTATTGAAGGACAGGGCATCCATATTTACAACAGTCACACTCAAACAATTTGTTCCAATTATGCCAATATATTAACCTTAAAAAAATTAAACACATAAATGTTTGACACACATTTTATAACCAGACTGTACAAAAGATATGGGTGTAAAATAAGACATCCTCATAACAACTAACAATGCAAAATCATTACTGCTCCCTATTTCTGGTCATATTCAAATGCCCTTGTTATGATTGATCAAAGACTTCCAGGCCCATAACACACCAAGATTTTAAAAGGCAATATTAAGAGAAAAATATTTCATTCACACTTGAAGTCCGAATTCACAAATGCTATTCAACAAAATGGCAGTGCAGTAGGAATTTTCTACTGGCCATAGAATCACGTAACATCTTTGTCACTTACTGCCACATTTATCATTACTTTTGTTATGGTTTGAACTTTCACTTTCTTCAAACAGTACATCATCATTATCGTCAAGGGTATAACATACACCACATTTCTTTAAAGATTTCACAACTGTCTCCTGTTTTACAGTACATGCCACTAAATTTCGGCATCATAGGGTTCCTCTGCCTACTGCATTGGCCACCAGAAGTCAGATTTTGGATGACAGTCAATAAGATTTTGTCAAGGATGTGAAAAGAAATGATGGGAGGTCTGTTTTTAACAGACTCCCAACATTTGCCTGGCAATGCAAAGAAGTCTTAATTAGAGTGGATGGTCTATGGATCGATTCAAAACTGAGATGTGGTGAATACGAATCAGAAATTTTAACCACGTGACCCTGACATTCAGTCATGCATATTTCTGTTTTGCTACAATCCCTGCAGTTGAAGCAATAACAGAATGAAAATGAGAATGAACTATGAATCATAATCCTGGGGTCAAAAAATAGTTACTGGGTCACATTTGCTGGTAACTAGTTTAGCACTCGGCATCTGGGAGCATTATTTTGGAGTTCTGGTAATATTACGCAGTTACTTATGGCACAAAAGAAATGGCAAACCATATACGAAGAAGTTATGAATAATCTCATTAGTGAGTCACAATCATCTCGTAAATTCTGTTTTTTTTTTTTTGCCACCATCTTACGCCTGATATACACATTAGGAAAAGGAGTAAAATAATTGAAAAATATTTATCTCACACCACTAGTCACAGGAGTCACTCACAGCAATAGGCCAGCAAATAGTGATCCACCTCTTTCTGGCAATCAAAATATTTGTAGAGCAACCAGCTCTACCAAAACTTTTCAACTCCTGATCATGACAATAATGAAGTGAAAGAACTAAGTGAACTACATACCTGCATCACATGTGTGTCAGTGTACCACTTCTCTACAACAGCCTGCATAACCGGCAAGATTCTTTGTAGGACAAAAAATACAGGCTGAACCTGTTCACTGTTTCCAGATCCAATTGACTGTTGCTGAGTTCTCTGCTGCGATGCTGTTGTCGTGGTGCAAGTTCCCATGTCTGAACCCTCAGACACATCAGGTTCTAGCTCATTTTCTGTTCGTGGTTTGATGTCTAATGTTGCAAATAACATACTCAACATCTTCAACCGCAAAAGAATTCCAGCCTTTGCCAATGCACTGGGCTAGAAGCAACAGATACCTACTGTTAGCACTCAGATGCTCTTATACAAGTTCAACATTTTTAAAACAAAAACAAAATATGATCTGTTGTTCTGTACAATGACAGATTAGTGACATACAAATGCTCAAATGCAGAAAACATATATTCAAAATCTGTGCTCTTTTAAACTTTAAGTGACCTGCATTCACATAAACAAACACAAGTATAAAACACAATCCTGAATATTCCTTTTATACATTTAGGAAACAAGAAAATGTATTGTATTTTTGAGACATGCTGCACATAATGACTTGATCTTCCACAAAACGCCGTTTATTTCACAATTTTATCTTTTTCTATTCAAATAAAATGTATTTCATAAACCTTATGCTAAAATTTACATACCAGTCTGGTCATTTAGAGATTAAGTCATGATGCCAGGAAAGACAGGCTACTATATTATAAGTTGCTAGATTAATAATCTATGCAGAAGCCAACTATTTTGTTGCATACTTTAAGATTGAGACTCTTGTGACAAAGGCTTTACTCCTTCAAAGCAACAAAGAGTATTAGCATATACAAACTACCACACGGCTCTGCTTCATTTTGAACTGGCCTGTAATGTAACACATGTACATATCAGACACTGTAAATTTAACTTCATGGTTTTGGGAATCACAGAAAAAGGTGGGATTTCTTGTATGGACAGCCCAAAATAAGTACCCAGCTGTGAGAACTGGAGAGTGTGTAAGTATGGCTATGCAGGCTTTTGTTTGGCTCGACACGGTCCAGTTCAGAGCAATCCGGTTTGGCACAGCATGGCCTGGTTCAGCGCTTCATACGCTAATTTAAGACGGCCTTACATATTTATATACCAAATTTAAGGACACAATCTCCTGCATTCGAGAAAATATACTACTTTTACAGATTTTATACAGTCTTTTAATATATAGGTTATACAAAGATATGTAACAATGAAAGTAATGACCTACCAAATGTTCAGAAAGTCTGGCAACCAAGTTCATCTCATGTTTGTGGGCAAATATAAACTTTTCATTCACTTAGGGAACCAAGTATAAAATGTGTAAAACTGAGAGCAACTTTACTTGCCTCAAGTGTAACTAGATATTGCAATTCCTCCACATATGGCATGAGCAAGTGGTTCAAGTAATTCATAATGTTATCCACAGGAAGAACAGCAAGGACTCGACCAACTGTATACATAAGTCTCACACATTCACCCAACTTCAACTTCTCTCCTCGAAGAGCTTCCTATTAAGAACACATAACACAGTAAATGCATCTACCTCTAGCACACAACAAGAATGCGAAATAGTTTTGAAAATGTTCATTATAAATTACATTAACCTTTATCATACGTGTGTCCTATAGTACAGACACAATTTGTAAGGTCAAAAATAAGTGAGCACTTTATACTGGATGCACACACTGCAACACAGCAGTCTTTGTGCCACTGTCTGTGCATGCTGGCATGTGTATGACTGATCACTTAGTCTGCAAATGTTGACACAAGCATTCAGGATTACAAAGTTACAAACAATAAACAGTATCAAAAAACACTTTATCAGAACTGGGTCTGATTTCAAATCCCTAGGCCTAGTTACATCATACAAACAACATGTTTCTTGCCACAGTAACTTGTGAATTTTACCTACGAGGGCAGTCCATAAAGAAACCAAACTTTTTTTTAATTTATTGTTTTACTTACAACTTAATCAAACTTGTCTCCTTCAAAGTACTCCCTTCCACTCTTGATACACCACTCCCAATGTTTTTTCCAGTCCTGGAACGCGTCCTGGAAAGTGTTTTGCAGGATGGCATGAAGGTCCTGCATCGAATTTTCTTCTATCTCCTCTACTGTCTGAAATCGGCGACCTTTTACTGAGAATTTCAACTTTGGGAACAAGAAAAAGTCAGCAGAGGCCAAAACTGGAGAGTAAGGTGGCTGGGGGAGAACAGCTGTCTCATTCACGGATAAGGAGTGATGTGTGAGCAGGTGCATTGTCATGGTGCAGCATCCAGGTGTTGTTTGTCCATGTCGCAGGGCTCTTCCTTTGCACTGCCTCCCTCAAACACTTCAGAATGTTTAGGTAGAACTCTTTATTGACTGTCTCACCACGTGGAACAAACTCATAATGAACGATAACCTTCCAATCAAAAAAAACTATCAACATCACCTTCACATTTGAGCAACTCTGACATGCTTTTTGTGGTCGTGGCGACAATTTTCCCACCCACTGCGACAACTGCACTTTTGTTTCAACATCGTAGCCATACACCCAAATTTCATCACCTGTTATGACATTTTTCAGAAAGTTTTTAACAGCATTCGAACGATCAAGCAGCTCCTGACTGACAGCAACACGATTCTCTTTTTGTGCATCTGTCAGCAGACATGGCATAAATTTTGCCGCAACACGATGCATCTAGAGTTTGTCAGTCTAAATCAGGTGGCACAAACTTTTACAAATTCCTACTTTTTCAGCAACTTCACAGGCAGTTAGGCGACAATTTTGACGAATCACAACAAGCACTTTCTCAATGTGATCGTCGTCCATTGATGTGGAAGGCCATCCAGATTTGGGGTCATCTTTGATGGACATTCTGCCTGATTTGAAATGCTGGTACCACTCGTGACATTGCGTACGGTTCAAACAATCCTCTCCATAAGCCTGTTGCAACATCTGAAAAGTCTCTGTAAAAGTTTTTCCCAATTTGAAACAGAATTTGATGCAAATACGTTGTTCCTCAAGATCCTTCATTTTTCAATTTGAAAAAAATTGCTGAAAGTACTAAACACACACTCATTTAAGCATGTGTACCTCGATGATTAATCAACATGGTGTGATGTTGCTAGTGTCAGAATAAAGCTTAAAGTCTCCGCTACACACCACAATTGTCAGCATGCTACGCACGCTCGCTGGCTCACTATTTCACAAGTTCGGTTTCTTTATGGACTGCCTACATACATACCAGGACAGAATGAGGAGCCAGGATAGCACAGATGGTATACTGATTGGATGACAAACTGGATGATCAGGTTAGGGGCAAGGGATATTTTAACAAAATGTCCACCTTAATCAGCCTCCTATTTGTTGGATACTGGGGGTGCTTTCATTTGGGGTAAAATGGCAGGGATGTGAGAATGACCATTCATGTCGCAGAGTCACTCACCCCATATTGAATTCATGGAGTGTACCGGGAGAACTGCACTTTTACCTGGGATAGATTGAAATAAAGTTTTCCACTTTATCAGCAAGTATTTCAGAGCATGACAGTTAGCCAAGTGAACTGAGAAGAGGAGAGTTCCACTCATCCTTAACCTCTGCACTAAATTGAGGTAAATGATCAGTTTTACACAACAACTGCTTTATCCCCAGGCAAGAGCCCCCAGTGCCCTGGGAGGGGCCTAGAGTTGGCATTTTGTAACAGAGCAGAGCATGGAATTTAGGAAGAAATTAATATCCTGGCCAATGGCTGTGACTCTTGCACCGGTCATCAAGATAGGATGAAACAAATTCTTGCACCATGCCTCAACCGAAAGCATGCAAATGTTAGCAGCTGAAAGTTCTTTAGTTTATCTAGTAACTACACAGACAAGAAAGAGTACTTCATCAGAAGATTACAGTCCCTCAAGTAGTCAACTAACACCATGAATCAGACAACACTCATTCAACAAGTCCAAAAACTCCCTGCCTTTTATAATTCCCAAAGTTTCATTACTGTGTTCATAACTTCCAGCCATAATCCCTGTCCTGAGCCAAATTAATCCAGTTAACACACCCACATATTAGTTATTTAAAGATACACTTTAACGTTACATTCACACCTTTGCCTGTGTCGTTGACATAGTCTCTTCCTTTTGTTTTTCATGACAAAAACTGTGCTTGCATTCCTCACCTCTTCTGTGTGTGTTACATGCCCCACTCAACCCATCCTCCTTAATTTTATCATTCCAATAGTAGGGATATGAGCTATGGCACTCAATGGTACAATAGGTGTGGTTTTGCCACCACCAATGTTGCTGTATCCCTCACATACAGCTCACAGCCCAAGTCTGGTAAACTGCCTGTACACAATACAAATTGCCCCATTTTCAATCTTCTCCAGCTTTCCACTATTTCGTCCCTCTCAGGTTAAAATACTGTATTCACCCTCTTCTCAGCCACCTTCTATGTAAGTGCTTCACTCAATATGAGAAATTTCAACAACCATATAAATTAATGGGTAAAATTACTTTATTTATTTTTATCTTATGCTATTTTATAGCATATAGGGAGACAAAGATTATAAACTGAGGAATAGCATACATTCCCTGAACTTACTCGAATTTTTTTCTTTTTTGAGGATACCTTTTATTTGATAATGATGTTCACAACTACTGAAATCTTTACACATTTTCAGTGTACTTACTGGTTCTTGAATATGAGTTTGCCCTGCATTCTGGTATGATGTAAACATATTCAGTAAAAGCCAGTTAATTAACCAGAAACTACTCAAGCCCATAACATTTCACAAACCCTTCGGCATCATAATTAAGTGCCCAGTGTACTCAGCAAAAGACCCACAATTTAAATGGCTGCCTATTACTTTGCATATTCTTGGCTGACAACTTTAGGTGTTGTTCACTTTTCCCAGGCTCATACTGCACATGGACAAAAGTTGTCTCTCAACACCAAAGGCCTATTCCATCTACTGGCAGCACACACCAGCGATTCCATGGGCCGGGCAAGTGTAGTTGGTATAGTGATTTGCCATGGACTGCACAGTCTGGGGATTGAATTCCAGCAGGGTGAGATTTCTCATGCCTGACCAGACTGGCCCTGGGGCTCGCCCACCTTCCTATACAATGCGCACCAGGTTATTCCTGTGGGTAAAGTGGTTGGAGTGCGGTGTTGACCACCCACCCCATCTAGCGCTGACGTTAAACAAAGAATAGAGCTATACCTCTAGTCCCCCTCTGTGCCTTCAAGGCAGGCTATAGGGTGAACTTCACTTTACTATTCCAAGAGTTCAAAAATCAAAACTTGATCAAGGAAGATTATTTACAGGGTACATTTATATATCTAAACAGTTAAGGCAGCAACAGTAAAATGTGTTTTAGTGTCTTCTTGGTTTTTTAAATTATATATACACCATGATATGTAAAGCATTTATGAAGAGAAAGGCAATGTACATGTAACATAATATGGAGGCATATTCATGTAATCACTGTTGGCAAGGAGAAGCAGTAAGTACCACACACTATGAATGTGTGTTTGTATTCTTGATTTAGTAACCCAACATGCAGATCGCACCTTTTCTGTGCAGCACTCATACTGTCATATGTGGCCTGTCTGGCTCTACCGTGTTCTTAAACAGTAATTCATTAATAGCATAATTTTCAGAAAAAAAAAAAATAGTGAACATAAAATGTGTTTTGAACTTCTCTACAACTTTTGTCTGAAACAATTCTCATTCTAAGAAAAATTCAGCAAGTTATCATCATAGCAATTGCTCTTTGCAATTTTGTGAATGCACCTAAAAAGCTAATAGACAGTGTGGTAGGGGAAATGGGACAGGACATCAAATGTCAAATTAGATGGTCAGGTCTCTCCATGAGACTGCTAGATACACTAAGATATATATTACATTTAATATTCTCACATCTGGAAAACTGCAATATCTGGCAACCCTTTTGTCCTGGAGGTGCAAGACAAACCAGCATATACACTACTTAGTTGATATGTGTTTATTTACAGACTACTCTCTTTACTAGCAACAAAACTTCTACATTTTTCTTTCTAACATTTACATTTTTAACATAAAGACCCAAAATTAAGATGTCCCCACTGGCAATCCATACTGGCTTGTCTGAAATTTTTAATGCCATTAAAAGAATGGTAATATGACAATCCTTTGTTTCAGATTATTCTGAATATAAAACAGACAATATTAGTTTTCAGGCTTTTACTGCAGTTAGCATTCACACTGTAATATTCTGGGCTGTGAAGCACCTTAGTCTTGCATGGGGGTATATACAATTCAAAAGAACATGCTGGCTGCACCTCCGGAGCAGAAATGAGTTTAGTGTGTGCACAGCTGTGATACACATACAGGGTGATATGAAAAATAGTTAATCAGAACCAATGAGAGGGCAAATGATAGAGATGGTAAGTTTTATAGGACAGTGGAATTATGCTGGAGAAAACAAGTTACCTAGTTCAGGAAATGATGAATGAAGATCAATTAATAACACTATACCTGGCTAGCTTGAAGAATATGATGTGCAAATGGAGCCATGCTTGTCTGACAATCCCGAGTGAGATCCTTCAAAGCCATGGTAGCTGATGGAGCAAGATCACTACTACCCAGTCCAGTGACCAGCAGAGGTACAACATGGCTCAGAACAGATGGATGTGCGTTGATCCACTCAGCATACGCCCCTGTAATGTTCACAATGAAGCACTAATGAAATAATCCATTTCAGTCACATTTATCACATTCAAAATAAGGTATAATTCCTTTTATTTTAATTAAAAAATATATGTGACATTTTAGATTCAGTGCAGGGTTGCTGAAGATTTAAGGCTTCTGGAAAGACTTGGAATGCTTGACCCTGAGGGTGAAGGCATTATGAAGTTTCAATACATAATATATTATTTACCCAACAACACAACATAACATCCCAGAAGACCTGAATCTTCAAAAATGGATATCAGTCTTACCTTTGTGTAATGATGAACATCAATAATTCCTGTGAAGTTACATATAGATCTAGCAATTAAGACACATGCTGAAACTTACATGTCCACATAGCTACACCACTAATACAAAAATGTTTCAGAAGTCAAAAATGTTTAGTTTTCATTACCATTCCTGCCAAACTCATATGCAATTTACAAAAAACACAATATTTAAGCTATAGCTCTACGTTTGAGGTACATTTCGTAATGATGCAACAACACTCAGCAGACAAATTCATATTTCTACACTGTAGCATCCTGTCACATTTTAATATGTTAAGTGCATTATTATTTTTTTGTATGCAGTGGCGCATATGGGTGAAGAGAGGGGGGTGTATAGGGTATTGCTGGGGAAACTGGAGGGAAGGAGACCGCTGGGGAGACCTAGGCGTAGATGGGTGGATATTAGGATGGATCTCCAGGAGGTGGGATGTGGGTATATGGACTGGATTGGGCTGGCCCAGAATAGAGACAGGTGGCGGATGCTTGTGAGTGCGGTAATAAACCTTCGGGTTCTGTGAAATGTGGGGAATTTCTTGACTAGCTTCTCAAGAAGGACTCTGCACCATGGAGTAAGTAAGTAAGTATACAACTGCATTAAGTTGACGGCAGTGATGTCATCTGATCCATTTTGCTCGTTATGAATAAAGCTTTGCATATATGAAAAAATAAATTTGAACAACCAATCCACAACTTGGATATGCTAGGAAACCCTCTATCAATAGTTAAAAGAACAGCAGCAAGCATGTTCTTCTAGCAACATAAAACAGTCATCAGCTAAATCATTATACATCACATCACACCCTGTGACTTTTCCTACCAGCACATAAAACAGGAAGTGTCCACCAGACTCCTGTAGTCAACACTAAAGACTTTAAGAACAGATATGTAGCTGCTGTAGCATCATTTGATGTTGACATGCTGCAGCATACTTAGCTTCAACATTGTATGTGTGACAGATGGTAACCATCTTGAATGTGCAATGTTAAGAAAAAAACTTGTCTCCAGAAAATAACTTGTCTCTATTTTTTCATAAAGATGTCAAAATAATTTGAATAAAGCCACACAGATGGATGTGGTGCAATGGAAAACAAGGATAGTATGATCTGTCAGGTACTCTGTGAAACTCCTGACAATTTCTCTTGCAGATTATGCAAAAACAGCATACCTATGCCTTTGAATGGAGTTTTCTTTTTTCCACATATACAGATGCAAGGAAAGTTTACATACCCCTTGTGCATCACAGACCCTTACCTCCGTGTTCACCATACAACATAGCATAACAATCCACAAGACATGACTCTTCTACTTTCCTCTACTTTGAGTATGTCTGTTTTTATTTTCATTTGTTTATTTCCTCTGTGCACTGTTTGAGATGGAAATGGCAGTTTCATAGTTGTGATAAGTCACTGTTTACAGTTTACCCTCTTCTTTACTATTAAGGCAGGTAAGCATATTATATAAAATAACTTACCAACAGCTTCCAATGCTGTGATAACTACTCGAGTGTCAAGCTGGTGGTATGGCAGGCGACGAAGCGCTTCTAGAAATCTGGGTAGATGCCTCGACTCATCAACATCAACACATTCAGCTATTGCTTGGAATGCATGCAGGCATGATTCCAAGGATCTCCACCAAGTTCTTGGATCACTGTTACACTTTTCCAGAGCCTCCTCTAATTTTCCATGCAGTAACTCCAACAAGTTATCACGTAAAATACTATAGCAATACATCTGTAAATGATACCAAAATCTGTAAAATTATACATCCATAAAATATACATCAGAAGTCATAGAATCACAGCATTGCAAGCACGTCAGAAATCACAGAATCACAGCATCGCAAGCATGTCAGAAGTCACAGAATCACAGCATCAATAGCACGTCAGAAGTCATAGAATCACAGCATCGCAAGCACGTCAGATGTCACAGAATCACAGCATTGCAAGCACGTCAGAAGCCATAGAATCACAGCATTGCAACTGACATTTCAAAACCTTAGAGCAAATCCAATTAGTTTTAGCTGATTTTAAAGCTTCATAATGAGATGTTTGATTAATTTAATAAAACACTAAACAGCAAATATCTCTTCAATTTAAGTAATACGTGGGTCAAGTTAACTTTTTATTTTATTCCTACTCTCACACAAACAACCGACAACACGTACCAGCATTATACTATGCGTGATTTTAGACTTCCACTGCAACATAGATGAGAACTGAGCTCCTCAGGGATATATACCACTCTACGCTGCATAATATCCCAGAAGAGCACAGTTCTCAGCATTATACTACATTTTGAGATGTCAAAATTATTTACATTACTTTTAAGAAAAGTATAAACAGGCCACAGAAGCAATATGTTCTGATGATTTTATATGCCAGTATAAGAATCCTTTAAATATTCACATACACAAAAAAAAAAGCATAATCTACATATAGAATTTTACATGGTTTATAAAAAATGCTCATTCTAACATATCTATACATAATGTCCAAAAATGGTTTAAAAACATATACTTTAAATCCCTCTCATACCTTTCAATTATGTACACCATAAAACAGTACCGAGGTTTAAAAATATCAATGCATACATGGCAACACTTATTCTTTTTTAAGTTATCTTCAAGCTAAGTAAACAAAGGATAGTAGTCTAACAGTGCAGCCAAATAACAGTTTGTTACAGTTTCGTCAGACAGTATGTTTCACACGGCAAGGGACAGAGACTGTCACTCCCGTGGTACCATTATTATTCCAATGATACCATTCTCTGTCAAAAACCAAGAAACGAAACAAGAGAGGAAACGTACGTATAATGTAATACTGTGGTGTGTTCTTATCTTGAAATGTATTTTTCACTGAATTATTTGTGATAAAGAATGCATCTCTGCATCAAAGTTTCACCTGGTCAAAAGCAATGAATATTCAATATTATTGCTCTATGTGTCTATCTTAATTATGTGGCATACAAATCAAACACTGTCTGCAACATATTGTCTATGATCATCTATGTCCTCTCTGGCTGTGCTGTATTTCATGTAAAGGGCAATTATATGACATGTAACGATTCATTTTCTATGCAATTTTTATCTGAAACTCTTCTCCATCAAGGAAGAACTCAGCAAGATATAAAAAACATACTTAGGTTTTCATGCAAAACTCCCAAAATTTCTGTCTATTTCAGCCAAACTTGAATTTTCCCCATAGATTTTAATACAAGTCCCCAATATCAAATTTCATGATAATCATCTAGCAGGAGACACACTGTTCCACACAGATAGATGGACAGTCATGACAAGGCCAATAATCCATTTTCGTAACTTTGCGAACATGCCTAGACGTACCTGTGACGTTTAGTCTGGTAGCAATATAAATGCAGGTCTCCCAAAGCAACTATGTTAACAGCTGGCAGTTTCTTGTGGACATATTATAAAGCTTCTGTGCATGCACATCAAGCAATCTTGCCTCCAGGTCTAGTATATTATTTGGAGTCACATTCTGAATGCATACCTTCTTCTTCTGGACAATGAAGGGTTAAGGGTATCTTTCAGTGATGAATTCTGGTTTAGAAGCCAGCTCAGGTGGAAATGCAACCACATGGCCTAGCATAATTAATGGACCAAAATTCTCACAGCCTTTTTCACATCAACATATGCAGGAAAGCACAATTTTGGGATATCAAATCAATCCATAATTCTGTTTTTTATTTGGCCTGGTGCATATGAACCTAAACTGTGACATATATGCTATACAGTGCATACAAATGAATCAACCAAAACCTGAATATTCCTCCAGTTTTATTGGTTTCATGGTGCATGAGCCAGATTACAGCATTATCATTCGAACCTATACAGACCATCAACTATAATCAAATTCTGAAGCAAAAATGCAAGCACTATTGGGCAGAAATTATGGAAACACATTTCAGTAGCTATTAGGAATCATTTGTCATAATGGAGGCACCACAAGAGGCCCTTCTTTTATGCAAAACTTCACCATTTACATTAACAAAGTGATGGTGCCATGATTTTTCTCACTGCACCCAAGATTTTGTAACAAGCCAGATTCATTCTATCATGGGTACACTGTTCAGCAACTATAATTTATTAAGCAAATTTTCTGACTGACCACATTCACACACCATGGTGTCGGCTATGTCTTGTCGGTAACATCGCAGGAGTTCCTTCTCCTCACTACTCCATGAATCTTCTATGGCAGGAAGCATGGACTTATACAACATCACCTCAGCCAGAGTCCTGTACACAGGGGACAGAAGGGCCACGTACAAATGGAACTGCTCAGGTTCTGAAGCAATGATGTCATCCTGTTGCATCAATCACTGCATTAATTCAACATACCCAACCATTGTTTGCCAGAAGCACTAATCTTCTCACTGTCTACAAATACAAACAGCACTCTATTCAAAACATCACACAGTCATTTCACACAGAGAATAGCTAAACACACACACACACACAAACTTCTTACCAACATTCTGAAGAAAGAATATTTTCTTTCATAATTCCAAAAGTGATAATACTCCAAAACAAGGCTGCTTAATTTATACTAACTTGCTAAAACCCACTACATGTCTAAAACAACTAGAGTGGCAAGGTTTATTCAGATTTGTACAGGGTGCGGCAGAAAGAACACCCCGATTTGGGAGGGATATAGCTTCGGGTGGGGAGCGCATACGGCGGTGGGGAGCATGTCGTCGAACAGCAGTGTACGTGCCGTTTTCAGTGTACACCATGACGTGGTTGGGAGAACATCGAGCCTTTATTGTTGAGGAGTTTATAAAAAATGGCGGGTCGCCGGTAGCAACACAGTGTGCATTTTGCATCCGCTTTGCGCTTGGTCAACGGGAGGCTGTTCCTGATAAGAAAACAATTTACCGTTGGGTATCAAACTTTAGACAAACAGGACAAATTTTGGAAGCTCTGAAGGAGGCGATACGACAGGAAGTTGCTGCCATTACACCTGAAATGATTCTCAAGGTCATGGACAACTACCGAGAGAGGCTACATCAGTGTATCAATATTCAAGGCCGCCA
>Ga0123355_10010464_pt1 | contig 14222 bp, 6 predicted proteins | sample TergutEmb28metaG_3_FD_89872 | JGI IMG/M metagenome (GOLD analysis project Ga0123355, IMG submission 89872) | Embiratermes neotenicus P1 segment gut microbial communities from Petit-Saut dam, French Guiana - Emb289 P1 | ecosystem: Host-associated > Arthropoda: Insects > Digestive system > Gut ...
TGCGTTTAGTTATCCATGCAAAACTGTGAGTAACTTGCAAGTCTGTCCTTAACTGCACATCTCACATTTTGTCAGTGGTGTGACCTTAAACAAATGTAAATGGCGGTCAGCATGATCTAAGACAACCACTACTTAATGAAGGGTACAAGTCGCGGTTTTACTAAGCAGGTCATTTCGAACCCACGTAAAATAAGCTAATATATGACACATTAACTTGACTCGTTCGCACCTACGTCACCAAAAGTAATTCATTATTTGTGTAGGGACAGCTTTTTTTAGCATAGGGCGTTCTGGTGGATAAACTTGAAAAAATACACCACTTGGAAAAAGGAGCGGAGATGGCAGCATAATATCAAAATGAATCTTAAAGACAGCGGTTTTAAGGGCGTGAACTAGCCTGATCAAGTTCAGGGGACAGAAACTTTGCGGGCTCTTGTGAACGCCGCCATAAATACTCAGTTTCCATAAAATGCGGGGAATTTGTTTTTTAGCTGAAGAACTTTCAAGAAGAACCCTACGCCATGGAGTTACTTAGTTAGCTAATTAGTTAACTTGGTTGTTTGTTAATTAGGTGATTTTGTGAAATACACGAAAATATCACAGAAGAAAGAGAACGTGTTATGTTTCACTCTTCTTGTGATCGTTTTATCCATCCTGTTCTTCTACTATTTCTTCTTCTAATTTTACAGCATCACTTATTATAGTTTCTGCTTCCTTTCCCCTTCAATTCCCCTAACCCCTTCCTCCAACACATTTCTTCCCCCGCCTTCCCCTAACTGTCCTAGCTGTTTCTATTTAAAACAATGACCCATACACGTGCAGGACCTCAGAGGTATAAAATAAGGGGAACCAGTCCAGAACTACATCGCACAACGAAAAATAAATTTCCTTTGGCCACTCACTTTCCTGTATTTCACTTCTTCACATGAATATTTCCTTTGTAACTGTGATGGTTAATTATCACTCTCGTTTGATGTTTCCCTCTGAGGCCGCTTTTACATTATTCGTTGATAAAACTGCAAAACAGTGTGTCTTTTGAACCGAATATAATCAATGTCACAATACGGTTTTAAACACCGCAAAACCACCTGAACACGTTTCTGGCTTCTACTCAGCACCGCAACAAGGCGAAATCAAAATGGCGTGCCAGAGGCAAAGTGAATCAGCGTCCTATCGATATCCGTAACTGCACGTGCACTAATTAACAGGCTATGTTTTCCCTACGTTTGACAATATCTGAGCAAGTCAGCGAACTATAATTCCATATGTAGCTCTCTCAAACGTGCCTATAAATCGCCAGAAGGGGTGCCCTTGCAACAACTCTGACAAGCCTCTCATCCATAATACCTCTCCACTTTTTCGTTAAGTATATACATACGACATGGTATATCATTTTTTTCGGAATATATTCGACTCGGTCTCAAGAGAAGCCGCGGCCTTACTGACGGTCTGTTCTTAGTCCATTTCAGTCCCATTAGGCAACAAACAGGAGTGGTACAGTACGTTCAGATAAGACGAGATCCAGTTCTATCGACTTCACCGAAAGGAAAAAATTCTGATTTTACTCACATATAAGGGTATCGGATTTGAAACTCTATTGACTGTGGATACAACCCTGAAATAAAAAAATGACCCGGATTATCTAGTACGTTACAAGAAATCTTCTCTACAACAGCAGTTGATTTATTTCACTTAAGTTATCTGTATTTATATATTTCTCAGTCTACTCTGTAGTATAAGGGATATTATCTTTAAATAGGTCAGGATCTACTTCTATCGAATTCGCAGGGCACAAACTCTCTTATCAATCACATAACGTACTTTTAACGTCCTCTCATGTGGCATCGACATTAAATAACCTACACTTATTTTACGTTTACGGTTCCGTGTACCGCTGGTCTATATTAATAGCTGTCCAACGAGATGCAACACAAAGCAGTCTATTTATTATTCTGCAAGTTCACTCTTCATGTTTCGGGTGTCAGCCACACCCATTATCAGGAGTACACAGAACTCTAACTACAGCCTCCGGTACTGGTCATATTTTTTGTGCAGCTGCCTCCCTCCAACGTGGCCAAGCTAGCTTAACAAAACAGTCAATTTACCAGTACCATAAGAACTTACATTCTGATAATAAATTACCAACAAGTAAGAAACCAAACCTAAACCATCCCCACCCAACAAAATACTAATCACATTAGGACAATAATCAGAAATATTATAGAAACAACAAATATCAAAGCCAATTAAATAAACCGAATGATATTCAAATCACCAAATATGTAATCATCACTATAAAGAATAACCAAGGAAGAAATAATAAAAACAAATCCCATAAATAATAAAGATATCCAGTAAAGCAAAAAAGTCATGATAATAGATCTGCCATTCAACGTAACAATATTCCAATCAATAAAATAAATCAAAAATTTATAATAAAATATACACCAAAAACAACAAAATCGACCTAAAAGAAATAAAAAACAAATCTAACAAAACAGATAGACATAAATATAAATCTAAAATAAAAATTATTTCATCGGCACCACAAACCAATATTTGGCTTCTCTTCCTTTATTGGTTGGTATTTTATTTGTTTATAATTCTATCGGGTCTTTGTGTTTGTTTTTGTAGTGTGGGGATAGTTGTTTAGTTGGTGGATTGTTTTATGTTTGTATGGTATTCGCCTTTTTGGTTAAGATACCTATGTTCATAGTTCATTTATGGCATCCTAGGGCTCATGTTGAGGCCCCTGTCTGTGGTTCTACGATTTTGGCTGGTGTTCTGTTGAAATTGGGTGGTTATGGTCTTTGTGTGTGTGTGTGTGTTATTCAAGTTTGGCTTTAGCTTTGGTGTTGCCTCCCTCCAACGTGGCCAAGCTAAAAATTATTACCAGTACGGGAGGTTGTAGTTACAGTTTTGTGTACTCCTGATGATGGGTGTGGTTGACACCCGAAACATGTAGACTGAACTTGCAGAATAATAAATAGATTGTTTTGTGTTGCATCTCGTTGGACAATTATTAATACAAACCTATAAATATTTATGCCTGTGGTCCATAACGTTGCTTTACTGAACGCAATCTGCGCTGCTTCGTCAGTCCCAAGTTATTGAAATCCAGTGTATTGACAACCAATGGCATGTAATATACAACGCGTAATTGCGTCGAAAGTTGGAATAAGTGATCTACATTATTTTAAAAAAAAACTACCACCTCGATTTTTTCTTTAACGTCTGAACGTTAAAAACAAATCTCATCTTTCCTGTGCGTGTTGCATATCCTGCCGAAACCATTATCTTAAATTACATCACGTAAATCATACAATGTTGAGGTAACTACAAATTATTGGATTTCTCTAACAATGTTAACAATTCTTCTGTTATTCTCTCTCTCTCTCTCTGTCTGTCTGGTCCCTATATTTTATTCCGCACAGTATCGTCGGAACCGCTCAGTCTATGTTATTCAACACACGGGATAACACGGACCTGCATTGACAACGGGTTCAAGACAAAAAAGAAATAACGACTCACGGAATCTGCAACTTCGAGTCGCAGTATCAGTGTAGATTCAATACTCACTGGCACTCTTTCCGACATAAAGTCAGTCTCCCACATTCTACAGCGTAAGGAAATATTTACGAGCAAGCGGGGCTTTCTGCCTTGAACTGCAAGAAAAAGTCACAGGGCTCCGACTTGTCTTTGTCCAGTTCTTTTAAAAGAAAAAAATAAGTAAAAATTTCACCATCTGTTTTAAACTGTCTCAGCCAGTAAAGACATGGATCAGCTTATGCGACTCAAAAACAACGATTTCTTTTCAGATAAGACAAAGTTTCTTCCGTTCTGCTCGACATCACGATAGGTTCCTGGGCTCGCCATCCCTAATATTTACCTGAAGCCGCTTCCCGTGGACATAAACGGCCGGTAGTTGAAACTGTACATTTACCTAGTGCTTAGTTTAAGAGTGCTTGGAACAAATTCTATAATCCCCTGAATGTGTAAGACTTCAAGGCGTGACGCTTAGGTGTAAGAATAAGTTTATCCATTTAAGATGGCGACAAGACCTTGAAATATTATTTATTTAAGACATAAACACTGACCACAAAATAAGAAATTAGAAATTTCTGACTGCCCTCTTTTATCTCAACAACCTTGGTAAAGGTAACAAATTATGAACCTCCTAAATGTGTAATTATCCCACCCATTTTAACTGCTTCCTACCTAGGCATATAAGTATATTCCGCTCTGCATTTTCCCCTCGAGACATTTTTTTCCACGAAGCGGACAGATAAAATTTAACGTGCATTTCGCATGTATATAAAAGCAAAATTACGTGTTTTGTATTAGTAATTAGGTTTTAGATACGAGGCCTGACAATAATATTAATAAATTATTTTACATTAAACGGATTTTTATTTTTCTACAACACTAAATATTTATTTAAGTGACGAAACAAGGAAATGTGTTTTTTGAACTTGATTCCGTGTGCTGTATCCTCCGAGGAGACGGCTCTAAACGGACGTATCTCAGATGTTGTTCGACCAGTGCGTGGATCCGATTTCTTCGCTTAGAAGAGGCGAGGGAGAGGAGACGACTAAACGGTGTAACTTCCTCACACTTCATATGATGGTCTTTAATAGTAATTAGTGGTCATACAAAAGAAAAGAGACTATTCAGGCACCACAGTTGCCGCCGGACTCGCCAGATGGTTTCGAGACGCTTTGTCCCGGAGATTGCTAGATCGGGAGTGAGTGTATAATCCAACGTAAGGTTTAAAGAAAAGTATAAACGATTCACCATCAGCTGACGTATCCAACGGTCGCCAGTGGCCCTAAATGTTTAAACCTTAACTTTCGCACTCTGCGGTCGCAGCTGGTAGGCCCATATGTGTACAGAAACTTAGGACTATGCCTTTGGCCTGTGTATCGTAAACTCAGAATTACACAAGTAGAAAGAAAGGTATTGCAAAATAATCAAGAGAGATTTACAATAAAAGAGTAGTACAGTGCATATTGGCACAACTATTCAACACGTGATTCATATGACCGGAAGAAAGCAGTATTTAAATCTCAGTTTGTGCTGTGGTACCTGGCTGTCTGACGGTCTGGCGAAAGACCTCGGTCCTCACTGCATTAAAATATTCTAGCTCATTTGCCTCCAGAATTAAAAGTGGAGCTCACGTCGGTGACGTTCCTGGAGTGGTAAGCACGGTGTTACATGTCTGCAGGGGCTTGTACAAAGAAGTGGAAGAACGCGACTTTATATGTGGTAGCCTACACGACACAAAAGGTACTTGGCTAGTTCGCGAACCCAGTTATGCCTACCTATAATATTAATTTGTCACACACACACACACACACACACACACACACACATACAGAAACCCCATAAATTTTTTCGGTGGATCCTAACACATAGTTCCCGAAACTCTATAAAAGGCAGAATTCTTGCTTACTCTAATTCATTCTTGTACCAATATTCTGTTACAGAAAAAAAATGGATCAGTAAGATGTCAATCTTTATACAACCCTCTTTGTTTCACTATTAAAACATTTTTAGCATTAGGAAAAAACTTATTTCTTAAATCACATCTGTGTTTTACGAGAAAGAGGAGTTATCTCACTACAGCTTTCATGCTTTTCTTGAAATCCATATGCTAGTATGCTAGCATTCTATAGCACTAGAAATTTGTCTCTTGACTACGTAAAATTGAGAAAATTTGATCACATTTTCTCTAAGAGAACCCCACCACATTTTAGGAGTTTACTGAAAATATTCTAGGGCCATTCTCATTTTTCGTCCTACAAAAACTTTGTTTTAATTCTTGCTCTGTTATCATTTCTGTAGTCAAAGCCAAAGTGTTTGGCACTCCTCTTATTATTCCCGTTCCGATGTCAAGACTCTTGTAATTGTCTGTAACCTTCACTTACTTTCAGAGCTTTATATATTGCTCTTCTCAATATCTAATTTCTCTAATACTCACTTTAATGCAATCCTTCATCCACTACTCAAGCTCTGTCAAGAAAAAGAAACTTATACTTTTTATCCCTGTAAAGTTTCCTTTTAAATATTGCACAAATTACGACCAGTCCTGTCTTTTTAGTTCCTTTGGATAGCGTCATCACTAAATCTGCTTCCCTGTATTCTACTTCGTCTACTAATTTTCTAGACTGTAAAAGTCTTCTGTAAGCTTCTTTCTTATATTCGATGGACTCTTTTTAGATTCTGATTCCCTGAAGGTAGCCAGTGACGCATCTACTTATTCTTAACATACAAAGTTTTCCAGTGCAGATCACAGCACGGCTTTCTTTACATTTCGCCATTCTTATTCAACTTCGTTTTCTTCCTCACATGTTACTTATTTGTTCAGTACAGTCTCACATGCATCTCTTTTGCTTGAATCGTCTAGCTGATGTTCCTTAATATAGCCGATACTGTTCTGCTCATTAGCTGTTCTCTTTTCTTTAATATAGGCCATCTTTGTGGACATCTAGTATGATTATTCACTGGACAATAAAAACTCCTGACTTCACTACTTCCAATGTTTGTGACATCTCTCGTATAGCACATTAGTTTTTCATTTATAATTAGAAATACAGGTAGAGTTTGTTACTGACTTGATGCCTCCAGATTCCCAAGCAACTTTCCAAATTTCTCGTTGCTGAAAATACGGCTTCCTTAAACTTAAATTTTCTTAAGTCAAAGTTCTTTCCCCTTCAGCCCTTACGTTTTTCCGATATATTCCCAATCAGTTCAAGTTAGAAAAATGGCCTAATCCACCTTTTTTTAATTTCCCATGAAGACATAAATATTTCCCACTCTAGCATTTCCATCTACCATAAACCTAACATAACAATTTCCGTTTGTCCCCTTCACTGACTTCTTTAATTCCCTGTAGAATTCTTCGTATTTACTTTCTGTTTTAGTGTTATATCATCTTTCGATTCGGCCCTACTCCCGTCTAGTTTACCAAAGCCAATCATCTTGTGATTCGCAGCCATTCCAGGCCTTCATTTTAATTTCTTTTATAATAAAACTATCATATCTAGTTGTTTCCTCGTTATCTTCTCGATTGGCCCCAAAACTTTTATGTTAAACCGCCAATATTCCAGCAAGCCATCTTCACTATTTATTCATCATCATCGAGTCTTTCAACAATTTCTTCCTTCCAGCCACTGATTCTGCTCTATCAGAAACATAATGTTTATCTGTGTCAATGTCGAACATTGAGCACAATCCAAAACCTGGAAGGCTAGCAAAATGCCTTATAGACATGTGTCACTTTTCATTAAAGGCTTTCTTGGTTACCGTATCGGCCAAGGACCACTGCCATATTTCATTCCTAGGGCAATCTTCTATATCATTTGTGTCCACCTTCCACCACAGGGACACAGGATGAGAATGGCTAACATTTTAGTCATATATTGTGCCTTTTAAATTAATCACTGCAATGAAGGTTTTATGTAACGGCAGCGATGTAAGAGCATGAAAGAATAATTATACAGTCTGAAACGCAATCAAAACCAGTAGAGGGGAAATACAGAGATGGGGCTGCCTACAGCGTTTAGTTAATTTTCAGGACTTCTAACAAAATAGCAGTACAAAGTAAGAAGCAAGACATGCAATGGGCTAATACCACGCGAAATACGAGTGTATCAGTACTTCTATATGCAAATGTAAAGACTATCTTTACCAGTATGAGCAACAACCGCAGACAGCAGCAAAATCTGTGCTCTTGACTTAGCTTATGGCAAGAGAATTTCTACTGCAAAGGAAAAATCTACACCAATTAAAAAGAGTAAATATTACTTTCGAATATTATAACTCGTAATCTTGTAAGTGAAGAAGGTGAAACATTAGACGTATTCAAATCACTTTAGTTGGAAATCTGGTCTGGAAAAAAATATGACAAAATAAATTGAGTTATTGTTCGAAACTCTGCGAAAAACCTGCCAAAAAATATTCAGTTCATGTTGTAAAATAACAGCTGAACCATTCTACTAACACTTGGACTGGAAAACTAGGTCCTGAAAAGAAAACCTGGAAAGAATGCAGGCTGAATGAAACAAACTCTTCAAAATACTCTTGGTTACATCTACACTACTATTTAGAAAATAAATTATGCCTATTAGAAACAAATTGGGAGAGACCCATATTTTAAAGTACATTGAGAAAGTCAACTGCAATAAAGAAATAATTTGGAAAGTGTGTAGAATAAATAACTGTTTAATTGTACATTTTAATATAGACGCAAAAGCCGACGAGAAATTCAAAAGTCAAAGAAATTATGCATCAGCTGGTTTAGAATCTAGAAATGGAGTCATGTTCCTTTATCCTTCGTCTAACAGAAAGAAGCAAGGAGCTCAAATATAGTGTGGGAAACCTAATCGTCAAACACAAATCAACGTGCACAAAATAATAGGCTGTCTTCACACTATTTAAATATATCTCATTTAAAAAAACTGAAAATCGAAAACTTAGATTATCATATAAATGTTTTGTATCCAGTTTCCAATATCAGCCGTTTCTGGAAACTTATTATATGCTGCCTCACGCGCGTAAAGCAGGTTTTGTATATATTTAATAATTAAAAATTAAATTTGCCCTAAACGTTTAATTTAAAGCCCAAATATCGAATTGGCGAAATCAGTCCGGTAGGTTCGGAAATGCAAAACACCCACAGACCCATAACAACCGATGAAATACGCCCGTGACTTCATTGCTCATATATCTTGGCATTTTAGGAAGAGACACAAACCAACGTGCTATATTTAACCGAAGGCGTCACACTTTCGATGAAACACATATGTATGCTTAACAGCTAAGAAAACTATGGATTACTGAACAGTAAACTAGCAGCTTTCAGGACCGTTTTCATCACGACTGTCCGCCTAACTGCATAAAAAATACGTGACACCTCCAAAAAACATTTCGTATATTATACTGGTGTCGATAATTCTGGTGCATTTCTGTTTAAATGTTTAAAAGTACCGACTTGCGTACATCAGTATGATTCATCCTCACGCCTGACACTAATACATCTTGTTTTTTCTACAGTGTTTCATCTAGTCTGAATGATTGGCTTCACTCTAAAGTCCCCACGCAACCACCCTTTCAACCCTCTTCTTACACAAGGTTCATCGACTATGCACATATTATCCTTTCAAACTCCCTTTAGCTTCCCCGATGTCACCCAGTTACATTTTCTCTCATCAAAGAGTTTTGAAATCAGATCTATATTTACTTTGAAACTTCCCTCGAGGTGCCCTGACTCTTGAGCCTCCCTTCCTTCAACCATTCAGCCTCTCTGACCCTGATGTCATGGTGGAGTGTTCTGCTAGAGTAAGAAATCGTGAATTTGAAGGGATCTGGTTTGCACAGTATTATCTCGGATGTTATAACGTGAGAAACATGGTGGATGAGAAAGCTGTGCTTAATGTTTCTGGCTAATATTTTTATTGTAGCTTCATCCCACTGCAGTGAGATGAGACTGCAAAATTTGAAGTGGAGTTCCGAAATTTTTTCTCTTTTACGACTAGCACAATTTGTGTCCTAGTATGACGTATGGCTGTAAATATTTGTACAACATATTTATCATTGATATGGGAACAATGTGTGTTGAAATTATGTACCGTTGATCAAAAAGGTCTAAAAATTTGGGTGGGGGGGTGCTTCCTCTCCCCACTTTCAAGTCAAATTTTGATCCAGATTAATTTATATGTTAATGGTTTCTGCGTCTACTTCAATAAATATATCCTACACAAAATCAAAAACTGGTTGTAGATATTACTTTCCATATCCGATAAAGTTTTGGGCGACCAGGTACCCCATATATGTTTAATATAATGAATCTACAACTTGTAACTAGCCTTCACGTAACGAAACTCTACACTGACCACTCACAAACCAAAACTCACAATTGCACAAAGCAGTTACGGTACACTAACAAAACCATCTTCATCGTGTATGTGGAGTAGCTGCGGAGATGTAATATCCGAACACAGGGACATATACGAACTCCGCGCAAGGCTTTAATTTCACTAACTTGTAAAAAGCCGTTGACGGCAGGCAGGTACAGTAGCTGCTTCTATCATGACTTGTTAATGACGAACAAATGTAATCATTCTGAGATCTTGGCTGCTCTGCGACGTCACTCGGCGCAGATTGGCAGTTATTAACCGACATTTCAGGGTAACATATCGGTCCCGAAAAGTCAGTAACCAACAGGGATGTCACGTAACATCCCCGAAGAGCGAATATCTCATTTACAATGCGGCGGAATCCTGAAATCACGTACTCATCCTGATTATCTCTGACAGTGTTGGTTTTTTATTGGAAATCTTGCGCATCCCTTGATATTTTTGGTTCATATTTCATAAACACGAGCATTCCCTACAGTCACCATAATTGCGACATTTTTAGTCCATTTATCAACCACCAAAATAATATTCGGTAAACTACGATTTATGCAGCTCCTCTTCATGCAGCTCTCTCTCTCCTCGTGTTGCAAACTTTTTCTTTCTTACGCCCAAATATTTCTTCACTATTTCATTTTCAAGCACTAGTAATGCATGCTCGTCTCTTAAATTTAAAGGCAGTATCCACGTCTTTACACAACAAGGTAAAATTGTATGTTTTACGAACATTCAGATTACAGGGCAGTAATGAAATATCTGACATGTTTCAAAGCATAATACAAAGTCCCCGACCCACATCTCCATGATTCTCACCCCCACACGCCTACATAAATCACACACAAACGATAATTAGGTGAGACAGGCTAATTGGTTACCCGGAAGATATTTGCAGCGTCTAATTCCTGTTGATGTTGAAAGCAGGGAACGAAGTCTGTTTCTGTGAACTTGTTACAAGCAAGCTTTCAGCAAATGGGGTTACGACAAGATGATTGTGGCAGGAGAGGGCGGGGCTAAGAACACAAAGTCGGTTCCATCTTAATCCTTATCAACATCTTGTTACCACCTGCTGCTTGTGAAGCAGACAAATGTATGCAGTGAAAAAGTATTGTTTCCAGAGTATTAAACTTCTTTTTTCTTTCTTGAAAGATTTATTGCAAAGTATGTACAGCGTGTTCGAGCACAAATAACAAACCCGTTCACTTAACCAATTTGAATAAGTATTTATACAAGGGCAAAAGTGAAATACGAGTGAATATAAATTACAGCAGTAAAAACACTGCGACTTAACAAATATCTTATGTGGCCTTAACTTTAATATGTAAAGTGTATTATTTAATAGGGAAATAACAAACTTATATCCGACAATTATGTTTATTTAAAAAGGAATCTTTATTCTGGCATGACACTCAAGCCAATATCTAAATAGAAACGATTCTGATGCTGACTGAGAATACAGTGGTTCTTTGTTGGAATGGGTGCTCCATTGTTCAGTCGGCTACTAATTCATTTCAGTCACAAAATATCAGCAGGATGAAAAACTAAGAATGGCAAAATCAGAGGGTACACGCACGAGAAATGGCAAATCCAGGCGAAACTTTAGCTGCAAGTCCTGAAGGCTATGTTCAAATTGGAAGCAACAGACGAGGATGGGAGAATAAATATTTAATACTTATGTTCAGTAAACTGAGAGTACACTGAATTTATTTGGCTCAAATTATTGACCAGTTGCTGATTCTGCGTAACACCGGAAAGAGCCTTCGTATTTCATAAGAGGCCAGGAATGTCTCGGTTGGCTGAGTGACTACTCGCATCGCAAGTATTACTTCCTCGATGGATGTCTTGATTATAAGTCAGATAAGATGTATTTCCTACACATTATTGCTACTCTTTTATTATTTTAAAGAGCGACTGCTTCGAAAGGAAATTGGTCAATTTTCAGCATACCAATTTTTGTACAAGCAAATACAATATGTCCAAAAACAAGGCTATCTAAAACGGTGTAGTTGGGATGAAGATTTTTGTTAAGCATTCGGCTTCCTTCACCACATCACCGACCAGCCTGGGGAAAGCGAAAGGAACAGAACGTCAAAAGTTTCAAACGACTCATCGTCAGGCTTCCTAATCCATCAATCCAAAACCAAAAACTTTTTAATGCTACTAATATAAGATCCAAATTTGTACTAATGGATCTTTTTAATTACTTATTCAGGGAGATGCAACATTTTGGTAGACGTGGCTGATGGAGAGGGGAGGGCAGGTTAGTTTATTACTTGATAGAGGGAAAGAGGGTATGAGGATAGGGGGTGAAATCAAAGCACTCTCTGCAAAACCTAAGTGCCGGGAAGGAAATCGTTACGCCTAACAACCCTTAAACCCCGAACTACTGGCGTCAACAAACTGTTACTCCTCCACACAGTGTCTTTCAAGTTCATTTTCTGGCCGATGTCCGAATTAGAGGGGACGATGAAAAGGGTGCCGTCAAAAAAAATCCTCGAAAGCAAGGGTAAAATCCTATCAATTAATCTTATCAACTCTGGATCTCAGGAATTCCCCGTCAAACGACTAATATCATAGACACAAATAATTCTAGATGTAATACTTTTGCACTGTTAATTATTACACACATTAGTATCATCATATTAGTTTTAAACTTCTGACAGTAGTAGCAGTAGCAGTAGAAGTAGTAGTAGTAGTAGTAGTAGTAGTAGTAGTAGTAGTAGTAGTCGTAGTAGTAGTAGTAGTAGCGGTGGTGGTGGTAATAGTAGTAACAGTAGTAGTAGTAGCAGTAGTGGTGGTAATAGTAGTGACAGTAGTAGTAATAGTAGTACTAGTAGTAGTAGTGGTAGTATTAAGATTATCAGTAGTAGTAAAATTAACAACAGCAGCACCATACACATATGTATACATACACGCACACAGATTATGTAGTCAAGAGAATTGCGCTCTTCTGGGCTGTTACGCAACCACTGCCCGCCGCGTAACAGCCCAGAAGAGGGCAGCTCTCATCTACTTCGAGGCGGAAGCCTGAAATCACGCACAAATGTTATAACATTCATGAAGCATTCTCCTAACATACAACGTGCTCCTTAAGCTCCATAGAAAAACAACAATACGTACTTGCAAACCAGTCAGGTTATATAAAACGTCTACCAATAACATGGCGATGCACAGTCGCAAATGAAGAGCCGATATGGCGAAACGTAAATTACAATTCAACAGTGTTACATTTTTTACAATACTGCCTCTTCAGGTAGAATATTTTCGTTGAATAAGAACAAGGGCAATAAGAAGAATGTGGAAGAAGGGGGAAGAAGTAAAGAAGGACACCAAAGAAAAAATTTATCAGTCGGAAGTTCAGTTTGGGAAAAGAAACAATACCAGACTTTCTGCCCTTACATTCTTTGTGAAATAAAAATTGCCCTTCTTAGTATGTGACCCATCTTGCGAAAATAGGATCTAGAAAAAACATTCCATCCATCGTCTTACACCCCCTGAAGTGGTTCAAGTGTAGTTGCAGCGGGGGAGAGGAGGTTTGGATTGGAAGGAACAGGCACTGATTAACTCCATTTCGTTTAATTTAATCCCGGATTAAGGGGATAAGAGAGATGCAGTTCCTTTCCCCGCACCATCTCACCTTCCCCTCCCCATCGCCATCTTAACGCCCCTCTTTCACAGACTATTACCCGTTTAAAGTTTATTCAAATCTATAAAACAGTGCACTACCGCTTGCTTGAAAAGTACATTATAAAAACATGAGGTATAATTTGGAATGAACCTCTTAAAAATGCTGTACTATTGACATAATGACACCCCGCAAACAAGAAAAATTCTTTTAACATAAATTGGCAGTTCCTATACTTTGTCAAAACCAAGAAATAAAACAATTCAGAGACATAATATGCCGCAGTGATAGTTTGACATTTTTCTTCTCTCTACACTATCCCAGTGTCAGCAGATAAATATCGATTCGTCCTCACAGAAAACTCGAAGAAACCCAGGGACAGTAATGGCCATGCACTCATTTATTTGTGTTCGTAGAGTAGGTAATTAAATTGAACTGCCATTACCGGACTATTAAAAAAAGTGTTAGTATAAGACTGGACCGAAATCGAAATTAAATGAATTTCCAAACTGTTGTTGCATTCTTTATTGTTGCACCGTGCATTTTGTAGAATCATTTCAATCATCACACCAACTAATACACTTACATAAATTTCACACTAAATCATTTGAAATCGCTCCAACATGATTCGATCCTAGGATCATCCTCAGGGAGCCACGTTGTTCCTTGCTAAAGTCATTTCAAAA
>Ga0123355_10010465_pt1 | contig 14222 bp, 14 predicted proteins | sample TergutEmb28metaG_3_FD_89872 | JGI IMG/M metagenome (GOLD analysis project Ga0123355, IMG submission 89872) | Embiratermes neotenicus P1 segment gut microbial communities from Petit-Saut dam, French Guiana - Emb289 P1 | ecosystem: Host-associated > Arthropoda: Insects > Digestive system > Gut ...
TACACTGTGGAAGGGAGGAAACGTTTTGCCTATGGTTGCTGCTGGGTGCTTTTTTCTCTTTATCTCTTTATCTTTTTGTATTGTTTGGCGGAATCGCATCTAGTAAAGTTGGATGAGGTACTTTGAATGAGTATCAAGTGATTTGCCTGATTTGACTTCATTAGTACCTAGGATATCATGACCTAATATTCACTGAGCAAATGGAGGATTAGATATTTACAAAGGACGATAGTTCATCTACTTGAACATAAGAAATAATAACAGAATCTTAGTACTTTCCCTCATTACAGAGAAGAGAGAGATATAAATGTTCAGGAAGACCATATAGAAGGTGGCTTTGAATAAAATCAGGCTTTAGCATACGGAATATCTGTCATTGTTAAAGACAAAAACGGCATTGCTCAGGACCACATAGGCAAGGACTGCCTGTAGTTGCTGGAGTACATATTTGGATAAGTTCATGTAATTTTATTTTTAGGTTAAATATAGTGTTTGTAATTATAACTGACATTGCAACATTATTCATTTTATAGTAAATTGAAATAAAAATGTAACATAGTGTAACACAACCACCAGCCAAATGTAATTAGAACCTAAGATTCAGGTTTGTTTAATATTAGTTTCATATGAGCAGACTGCTATCACGTACGTGTGGAAAAATGACGAGGACACGCTGCGCAAGTCTCCGAGTCTGACAACACTCAATGCGTATCTCATCTCAAACAAAACTGAAACATGTCCCATCAAGTCGAGCTGGAGAGGTGAGTGTGCAGGCCCAGCATCATTTAGCATGTGTGTACAATGAGCAGTGCTTTGAAACATACAAACCTTAGCTTGTAACCAGCATTCTGTGTGGATATATAGGGGGCCAGATGACTGCACGAAAGATCCCGTATGGTCATGATGCATGTGTCTTTGTGGTACTTGCCCTTTTTGTATTCTGTTCTATTCTAAGGGAGGACATTATCAGTCGTACCCTTTCGTTCCTTCCCATTTCTTTTCCCACATGCACAGTCGTGCATTTTTTCTTATATAAATTCCTTGTCTGCTCTAAATTGGCTTATCCTATACAGATTATATGACTCCAGTTTGGATCAAGGTTTTGCCATGTTTGAACCTGATATGGATGTAAATATTTATCTAGTGTTTTTAAAATGACAGATTTAAGCAATTATATGAGCAGAGTGTCTCTACAGTGAATGTAAGTGCTCCTGAAAATTAATTTGTTTAGAATGGTAACTGATCACCATGCTTCACAAGATATACAGCAGTCTGTTTAATGGTACCTTTTTAACTAAATGTTGCATGTTCCTGTATGAGTGCCAGAGTGGTTCATTTACTGAAATTCTGTATTGAATGTGTGATAAATTTGAAACTTTTAAGCTAATGTTTTGTATCCTAAGTATTTAAAGGAGACTAAATTCATGTGCTAGTGGATAAAATGAAATTTAGTGAAAATGTGAAAATATTGTAATTGTTATAAATGAATCTTCAAAACATAACCTCCATGTGACTCTTTGCCACCACTGCAGTTCTAGTATCACTTGATTACCCATATGGTAAAGTTAAATTTGTATGCATACTGTGCACATCATTAACACATCAGAGTTGCGCATCATTCATTCTTGTCATCAGTGCTAAATAGAGGCATGTGGTCAGCATGCCCCAGCCACTTTACCCTGTGAAAAGAGCCCATTGTATCCACTGAATAGGAGGCTTGGTTGGTTCCAGAAATGGTCTGGACATGGTGGAGAGGAGAGATATCCTCGCCTCTGCAATCAAAATATGCAGATGCAGGCCCTTCACCATGTACCAAACCTTGAGAGTAGGGCCTATCTATAAACCCTGCACCATTTTGCATCATAACCAAATAAAGTAAATTGTAAAAATGAATTGGCAAGTCAGAAAGGTTGCATGATGGTAGTTCAATTTTTGTTCATTACTTGGAAGTACTCTGAAATTGTGGCACTTACAGGGGTTTGGATTGATGCAAATTTGTTACATTTAAATTGTATTAACACTTTAATTTGTAATAATGAAACAATCAGTACACATACATTAATATAACTGGGTGAGGAATGATGCATATTTCTTCAAATACTTACATATTTTGTTTTAATATAAGCCCTTATCAGAGGTTTCTAACACATTTTCTTCAGGAACATGTCAAGTGTCTTGCATAGTGGTATGCGTATCAGCTTTTTGCAAAACTGTGTCCACTGTTTAGCCCAGAACTTCAATGGGATTCATAGTTCTCTGCAGTGCACTAAGCACTACCACAGCATTTGTGATCTGTTCTGTTATGCCATTTTACTCTTCAGGAACTTTTGTTTCCATGTTAGCATTAGGCTAACTAACTTCATGGAACATATCTGCTGTTGAGACCCTGAGAATAATCAGCTGGTGAAGAAATTCCCTTTACTTTTTGCGTCCCAAATGTTCATTTGCCACGTTCACTAAATCCCAGCAATGGATCATGTCTTCAATCAGCTGAATCTAATCCACACACACACACACACACACACACACACACACCATCTTTCTTTAAGATCCATTTTAACAGTGTCACCAACTCTACGCTTGGATCTTCAGGATTTCTGACTAAAATTTTGGTTATGTTTCTCATCTTGTCCGTGCATATTACATATCAATAGTAGTGTTCTTATTTATGGACCACCTCCAGTTCTAATGTAAATTATTCAAGAGGCTGCATTGACATAATTTTTCTTTACCTGTGACTAATTTTATAATTAATGCCATAAACATAAAACAGAAGAGAATCTGTAAACGTAGTGAAGCACAGTTTTTTAAAAATCTTGTGCCATGAACTCATTCTCATCCCATCTCACTACATAATACTACCATACATAAAAGCTTCAAAGTCACCTGCCTTGTCTGATCTCCTTTGGAATTTAATTTGCTGATGTCTATAATAAATTCTTTTCCTGCTGAAGAGAATTTACAGTCTTGTATCATAAGGGTAAAACAGATGTGTTTCTGAAGTTCTTAAAATACAGAAATGCATATGAAGATGCTTGAAGTTAAATACAATTAAATTGCATTTAACAGCAGTCATTAAACACAAGTGTTAATACAATTTTATATTTTATTTGCTGTGAGAACGAACCACATGATATGTTGTATATTGACTGTTTTGACAAGAAAAATGTGTCAGTATTCATTGCCCCAGTTGTCAAAGTGTGTTGAAAGAGAAGTCCATCACCACATCTCTGTTGTTAGTTATTTTCTAGACCAAACATGTCAAGACCTGTATAAGGAAGAGTAATCAGTTTGAAACATCAGATTATGTTGAGTTTGAAGTTATATGTGAGGCCCATTGTTTGAAGGGTTTGTAGCAATGGGAAATTGTGCAAGGTGTTAAATGCATGAAAGGTGTGCAACATTTAAAGTACTGATTGAAAGAAATGTTTAATTGCATGTAAACTTCACCTTTTTGCAAAAGGTTCGAGATCTTTTCCACTTTGTTTTCAGTTTTTAATGAGTCTCATATCCTGTTGTTTCAGTAGTCTATATTATTTCTTGAATTGAAATGAAAATTTTTAATAAAAAAAAAAAAAGAACATTTTCTTGTATAAATTGATTATAAATCCTGTAAGTGTAAGTTACTGCAGTTGCAGATTTTACAGAATCATTTGAATGACTTAAATTGGTGTATAAATGTTGTTAGAATATAATGTGTGGCATTTATCATATGAGAATGGTGCACAATGTATGATGTTAGTGAACTACACTGGAAGCAAAGGTCTGCTGAATACCAAAAGAGATATTCCTATGTGTAACAGAGATCAGTGTACCTTTTATGTTACACTGTAATTCTAAGTATGTATGTGTATGTGTGTGTGTTTGTGTGCATGCATGCACACACACACATGCACAAACACAGCTTTCCCCCCTGCCATGCTTGTAGTTTCAAATTCAATTCTTGGGCTTCAACAAATTAGCACAGTACAGAGGCTTGCTAAATTTGCTCTATGTTGAAGAATAGAAGACCAACTTCATGTCACTAGCTATTTTATTTCACTTCTTATGTGCTCAACATGTTTCGGACATTATTATATCCATCATCAGGAGCTTGCGACTATTCTGTTAAATTACCACGTTGGTCGTATTGTTCTTGGTTCGATGTGTGTTGGAGTTTCAGTGTGGTTGGGTTGGAGTGGTTTCCATGTTGCAGGCTGAAGCAACCACACTGAAACTCCAACACACATCGAACCAAGAACAATACGACCAATGTGGTAATTCAACAGAATTGTCACAAGCTCCTGATGAAGGATATATTAATGTCCGAAACATGTTGAGCACATAAGAAGTGAAATAAAATAGCTAGTGACATCAAGTTGGTCTTCTATTCTTCAACTATCACAATGATGCACAGTCCAATAAACATAAATTTGCTCTATATTGTAGTTTTCAATTAATTTTACTCTTTTTTTTTTTAAGTGATCAAGTGATTTTATGTTACTCTTATATAATCTGCTTATGAACTTCTTGGCAGCTTGTATTTATGTTCTTAGGATGGTTTCTTATCCATTTTTTAATGTTATATTTGTGCACATGACACAGTGGAGTTGCCTGCTAATACTGTCAGCTTCTTTGCTTGTTATACATCACACGCATGAAATTACACAGGGCACACTATTCATAATGTGTTAGTGTGTTTCTCCTATTGCAAGATTGTGAAGTGTGTGTGTTTGAACATATGGATTTTTTAATGTTACTCAGTATATATTCTTGTATTTCAAAAAGTTTTTAAAATTACTGTCAACATTTACATACTCAAGTACCTGCAACCATTATGTTCTTTCCAAAAGTTCTTCCATTTCCCAGTATTGCAGATGCCCTGAGCATACATCAGCTTGCATTGTGGCAGTGATGCAATAGTCCAGAGGCATGAACCTGTAATGCGTTTTTGTGTCATTGTTTCAAGGCAGAGAGGTGGCCATACTTGCAGGCAGTTAATATTAACTGACATTTCTACATGATGAATGCACGGAAATATAAATCTTTGAAATTGCTTCCAACATTGATTTTCAGCTCTGTGTGTGTGTGTGTGTGTGTGTGTGTGCGCGTGCGCGCGTGCGCGTATGTCATAGAAACCTTCTGTCATGATGAATTACATTGTTGTAGTCTGTTTTACATGAAATTCAAAAAACAGTTTGGTATGGTCAAGACCCCTTTCCAGGCATTAATTGTTTTAATTTGTAATTATCTGTATGTTTTAGTATCCTATTTTATTATGAGACCATGAGACCAGTAGCATTGACATGATAAGGATTTACAAATATGTAAACAAGTATTATTTACTGAAGTTGTTGTTGTAAGAATCAGCAGGAATTTGATATTTACAATGAGTCTAACGTGTGTAAGACTGTTGCTTATTGTGTCAGTAATGACTCTTTGTTTAATATGTTGTCCAGTCTCAATGATAGCCACTATCTTTGTACCTCTCACTGTTGGATTTATACATGAAATGCCTTGATTTTTTAATAAATAGTGTCTAGCAGACTGTAGGTAGTATGGCATGTAATGCCATTTAGTCCAGTAGAAGTGTACCAGTGTCTCACAGGAACCTGCTGCCTTCATTGTATACCCTAATGATGGACACAGCAGTAGGTGTCTCTGAAATGCCAGCACACTTCTGTGAGACAACATGGCATCACATTGCAGAAGAAAGTGTCTTCATGGTCACTACTGGGAGAACCTCAAATCTTACTTGCATGAAACAATCCACAACTTCGGTTTCTGTGATTGCAGTAAGGCTGAGTGAAAGAATTGGCATAATGCAGCCGAAGGATTGAAATGCTTCAGTATTATGTTTATTCTGTAAGGTATATTTGATTTCTGGTGTTGTACAGTTTTGTTGCAAATATATGTCTTCGTGCTGAACTTGCCTTTACTTTTACATATGATTCGTACTTTGAATGGTAACATTATATTTGCATTGGTATTATTTATTTGTATAGAATAATAATAACCATTATGAATGCTGTGCCATTAAATCTTTCTCAGTTCCTGCATTACATGATGGATTTTGTTGACATTTGGTGTGGGAAGTTGTGGAATTATCATTTTAACTCCACACTTTCGTGGCATTTTCCCAAAACACATTTACAATTTTACCAATTTCCTAAATGAATCAGGAGATGTGTGCACTTAATCAAAGCTACTGGTAGAGTAAAATGATGCTTGTAAATGCCATAAAGGCATATGGGGTGTGTAGATATTGCTTCATTCATTCTTAACCTTGACACTAGATGGATGTGATGGTCACCTTTGTGCCTCAGGCTCCTTATCCGCAGAGAAAGGGCACCCAGTACTTTCTGTATAGTAGCCTGTCTGAATTCGTTGTAGAAGGGAAAAATCTCTTGCCCCTGGTGGGAATCAAAGCATGATTCCTTGGTTGTTCTGCCCATAGTGTGCAGCATCATTACTGTACCAACTGATCTGTCCCAACTTCCTTAGTTGTACTGAGAGTCTGCACTGAGGCAAGTTCATAATACTGCAGAAGAAATGAAGTGTACCTGTGCAAGTTCAACCAGAACAGAACCAACAGCAAAAATATTCTGTCACTTCTGATGATTCTGTCACTTATTATAGCATTTCTGAGGTATTTGTGAGGAAGTTATGTTCAGTTTATGCAATTTCATCATCTTTGTTTTTTTAAGCGCATCTGTTGCGTAAATCAAGGAGCACAGTATTTTTTTCAAGGAAATTATGTAGACATATTTACTTTTTTACAGCAAACCACATAGTTTCACTAATATGCCCTTTAGAACAGACACTCCAATTAATGTGAAAATAATGACAATAAAATGCTTATATCATATTAACATTAATTTATTAACTCAGCTCAGAAATTCAACAGCAGCCAGAATTCAACGTGTGTTACATTACCCACAACGCTACTTATAGTAAGTCATGGGACTTGGACGAATGGCACAGTGTTAAAATGTTTTGTGTGTGATTCGTAACTGGTAGGTACCTAGTTAAAATCCTAGCTGGGGATATGCTATGCTGAGAATGTCAGTGGTTCACTTGAATAAATTCTGAAGTAGGCCAAAAAAAATCACATGCAGGAATGGATGCAGTGTTTCTCTCTGCCTTGGTAAAACAATGCGATTCATAATGAAGCTCTTTCATTTAATGGATATTTTTCAGGTAGAACTGTAACAGTGCAGATGCATGGCTTCATATTTCTTCTGGTAATGGTTATCAAGGCTTGTTGTGGTGATGGCTTGGTCTTGCTACGTCATGTCCTGATCCTTTTCTTGAAGGTGCCTGTACACCAGCTGTTTGACTGTCTTATCAGAGTGACAGTTATTTTGGTGTTTGTTAGTCTCATGCATTTGGTGGCATCATAATCCACTATTCAGGTGAAAATTCACATTTCCATTATGGATGTTAAGTTTTGCTATATCTGTATCATGACACTGACCCTAGGTTGTGTACATTTCTGATGTATTTTTAAATAACAAAATTTCAGTCATCCAGGATAACTTTTCTATGAATTTGTAACTGTAAATAATATAATAAATGATTTAGGACCTCTCTTAACCCTTTGGGGCCAGAATTAAATGCCCGAGAGTATTCTGAAAAAGCAGGGAATTTAAATTATTGTCATTACTGTGCATGTTACTGGCGACAGTTTTTGCTGGCTTTGGTATTCTCAACTACACACTGCACGTGAACTGTGGTCATTGTTTGACACAGAAGGGTTAATCATTTTCACAGTGATACTCCATTGCATTGTTTCATAGTTGCATAAAATGCAGATTGGTATGTTGGCTTGTATAATGAGGGGGCACACATTATCAGAGCTCAGTTTTTCAAACTTTTGGGTGGTTGGGATCATATTACAGCACTTTGTTGCAGGTATCTTGATTCTGAATGTACATAATTTGTCATTGTATGCCTTTCTCATGTTCAAAATATCACCCCCATATCCACACCATACATGGTTTTATTTTGAATATTACAATTGAAAAGTCATCCACATTACAATTTCCACATGGGGGTATAGCCCCCATAATAAATGTTGTTGTACAGTCAGTATATCTGAGTTTACCTAATATTAAATATTTGGAAAAAAATATAATTTTATTCGCACAATTGTGTGAACTCTTAAATTTTTCTTTGTCATTTATATAAAAAGTAACAGGAATATTATTTTGTAGTATTTCCAGTGTGAATCACCAGTACTCTTGTAGTGTGGATTTAGTACCTTTGCTAAAGCTTTCTCTCTAACAACAGTCAATTACAGTGATTCATATTAAGTTCTGCTTTGACTTATTAAGGTTGAACTTTAGGTCTCTCTTTTGTTATCGATAAATGTTCATCTGTACAATTTGTCTTGCCTTTAGCCCAAAGCCCAGTGTTAAAACAAAAAACTGAGATACAAAATAAGTGTTTTTGCATGTCTTGTTTAACCTTAATTCTGTAGCACAGCTGTCAGAGATAATTAACAGCGTTAGAGTAGAATCAACACTCTGAACTATAAAAAAAATTGTATTTTTATTCATGTAAATTGAAATTTGTTTATGGTATTAATAATAATTTACATACATTTATAAATTTACGATGCTAAAGGTGTACATAATTTACTAAGAGAGCCATAGCCCAGTCCATTCCATGTTGTTGTGTTGATGTGACAAGAGAGAAAGAGAGAGAGAGAGAGCCTCCCCTTTCTCTTGCAGTCGACTATGATGAGTCTGATCCTGATGATGAAACGTCGGAAGACTGCAAGTGCTCTCTGTGCCAGAGACGCTTCGAGGAGCAAGGTAACTGGCTATGTGCTGCCCCTTTCTCCTCCCACCTTGCAGCAATACAGAATGACCAGAGTAGCAGTCAAACAAATCGTGGGATTAGAGTTTGCTTCCTGGCCTTGAGTGTTTGTCTTTAAACTCCCCCATTTTTTTATGGCTCACTACTTTTTTGTTGTACCCTCACTGCAAGTTGTAGCAGTGTGGGGCACAGCACACTCAAGGAATTAGAAGGGAAACTTTATTTTAATGTTTTTGCCTCACGCACATATTTGTATCATTACTGGCCATACTGTATTTTTTAATTCTCTTCATTAAAATTTCTTATTTTTCAAATCCAGTTAGAAGTATATTGCAGTTTGAATTATAGGGATATGTGTCATAGCAACATACGCTTATTCAGGAATTCGTAACTGTTTCTTTAGTTAGATATCTGCAGTGATCACATGCTTCTGACTAATGCATGACAGTGGTATCACCTTACACTGAAATTGCAGGTTCCAGCTAACAGTAGCATGCAAATCCTGGCTGTAATCACATTTGCTAATGTGGTGTAAGCCTCAACATTTGAGCTCTGTTATACATTATTCATCTTCTGAGTCCATAAATCTTAACATTCCACTGGGAATCTGTATAAAGTTTTGGCACCTGTTTCAATCCCTTTTCATCGAATATGGATCCTTCAATGAATGCCAAAATCACATATTTGTCATAATTCTGAATACAAAAAATCAAGCAATTTTTTTGCATTTTGGAGTGCATACTGTTTGTGATGTGATCATAACAGATGTCTTGCCCCATCTAACATATCTGTGTTGTAAGAGGAAGCTGTCTCCAGTCAACAAGGAACACGTAAGTGACTTCTGTCAGTCAAGACCATCACATTACCATGCAGTCTGTAGTACCAGCAGAAATGTGTTAAACGTAGACACTGCATCACTGTGCCTTTATTGTGAGTAATGTACTTTGCTTTCTTCCACATTACCAAGCTCAATGGTGTATGGCATGTTGCTTGTGCAGGATGAAGACAGACTTGCAGAAGTTTGAACCCTGTTATTATTGCCTTAAGATGGTGTCTGCCTGACCCCACCATAGCAATGAACATTTTTATTTTGACCCCATGTGGCTTTTTAGTCATTGTATTTCCATATTCACTGCCAGGCAAACACAGTTTGAGTTGAAAGTCAGAGAGTTGTGTCAGATTTGTTTGTAACATTTAAAGGTCCACTGTGTCTTTAAAGCCACAGCACTGGTATTCCTAGTTGGCTGACCATGGACTAAACGACAGCCTAGTACATGGTCTGGGTTTAAACAGGGAGAGCAGAGGATAGTATTGTTATGATGTCTGATACTTTAAAGTTTGAAGTTTATTGACATATTTTGATTTGTCACTGAATTGTTCTTAGGCTATCAACCATGTCAGTGATGGGCTATAAACTAACATGTCAGAGACCTGGTCTCTCCCCATCATCAGAGTTGGTGTGATCAGTAACCACAAATCATGTGTATCATTTCCTCAATCTGATAAGTGATCTTCATAAGTTCACTAGTTAATCAGGAAGAGTATCACATGTGGCACTCCTCATTTCTTGTTGTACAGGATATTTTGGGACTGAACCTGAATAATACTCTTTTGTCTGTTGATAGTCTCCTTCCCATTGCTCTGCCTGATCGTTCCAGGACTTGTCTTTCATGCCTGAATGTTGTAGCAGTCTTGATGATGGGGTTCCATTTGTGGTTTGGTTTGAATCCACCTTCGCTCTTAAAATTATTTCAATTCAGTTATATTTGTCAACTAGTCGATCAGTCTGTCTTTGTAGGTTGATGATCTGGCTAGTGGTTAAATATGCTGGAACTGAATCTGTTGGCCCAATTCTGCCACTGTAGGCATGTGAAGGATCAGGCAGAGCACTGGGAAGATGGCCTTCAACAGATGAAGGGGGTATCCATGACGTTAAGTTATAAGATACTATACCCAAGAAGAGATGACTACCCAATCTGACAGTCTCCTTGGTAGACAGGCAAATCAGTTGAAGACAGTTAGTGGACTGACAGACTAATACACAAGTCACTGAGATGTGTGTGTGTGTGTGACTTGGCAGCTTCTCACCACATGGACACTGATGACAGGGCCAGAGCAGGTCTACCATATGTTCACTTTTAGCCATCACTGACACCACTGAGAACTCAGAAACAGTTTAATGAAAATATGTGCCATGAACACTCTGGTTTTAAAAAGTTATTTAGTTCTGTTACCTGTGAAAACTTTGTGGTAAGTGGATGTTTTCCACTGAAGGTGACATGAAATTGATTTATGGACCCACTGTTTTTGAATTACCATTTTTGGCAGGGTATGTGTTTCGGTGCTCCTCTCCATGAATGCAAATACCACTGGACATTTTTATCGTTACGCAGTATGTTTTTTGCTTCAGTTAGGATGCAGTAAGATTATTCCCTTTGATACCCAGCGTAGTGATGAAAATTTGTATAATTTAGGGCGTTTTGGCTGTAGATATGAGAATGCAAACTTGTAGTAAAGTATAGCATCTTTTCCAAAAAATTTTCATTAAATTTGTTACAAACTTCACATTTCTGTTACATTGTGCCTTGATCCTGCATGTTATGTATGCTGTATTATGCTGAATTGTAAAAAATTCATTTATGAAATTTCTAGAACCTTTTAAATGGACACATTCCATTGTATGAATGTTGCTAACTATACTAGCTTTGACATGTCATGTATACAACAACAAAAGAATAGTGGGTTCTCCTACCTCCTTCAGATTCACATTCTCTAGGTTATATGGATACTGATTATGCAATGGATTTTGTCCAGTTAAGAGGTTCATTCTCATTAGCAGACCTGATTTCAGCAACTACTGAATTCCAACAAGGGATTTATGAAAGAGGTATGACTGATACCACAGTAAAATTCTTAGGATTACTGTAATTTCACTTTGTAAGAAATCTCCTTTTTTTTCCTGAATATGTTGTAAATCATCATAATTTTTGTAGAATTTAGCCTTTAGCATAATATTCCATTCACACATGACATAGGTGAAAGCACTGTCCTATACAGCAGTTAAAGGTTGATTTAAAAAGGCTGTGGTCAGATCATAAATACCCATCTGTGTGTTGTACTTAACTGTGTTGTTCTTTTTTTGCGCCATTCTTTTTGCTGTCTTTGAAGAGGGGATTTGTTATGTGCAATTTTCTTATGACATCAGTCCGTGCCTTTTGTTCACAAAGTTACTGTAATCAGAAAGGACTATATATAATTGAAGCACTACACTTCAATTAAGTATTTGTAACATACAAAAAACATTTCTTGAAATAAAACTATCCTGCCTTCTTACAGCATTCACTTTTCCCATTAAGAAGGTGGACATCCAAAACTGGCAGAAAGTGTTTTTTCACATTAATGAATCAGTCACTCAGTGACTGAATTAAGATTACACATGTTTGTGGTTGCATGATATCATTCTTAAGTGAATGACCTTTTGCTCTACATTGAACATGCTTGAAGGATTACTGAGTATTCAAAATTCTGCTGACATGTCACACTGCAGTCATGCTGTGGAATGCTTGGTGAAGTGGACCAAGTAAAAGCCAGTATGCAGGATACTATCATCTCTTTTTAACTTATACTTAATCTGTTACAGGGAACTACAGTTGCCTTAAAGTTGATCTGATATTTACACGTGACAGAGCATTCTACTTCACAACAGTGTTCATACCAGGCATCATATTGGTCACATCATCTTTCATCACATTCTGGCTCGAGTGGAATGCCGTCCCCGCACGAGTCATGATTGGTAAGCTTACTTTTGTATTTAAAAACCTCAGGAATTTATACAAAGAGCAAGTGTTGTGTACTGTGCCCATTACATTTTTAAAAATATTGCTAGTACATTATGAGCTGCATGTAGCAGAATCCTTGAGAACTTAATAGTCACTCAGATAGGTAGGAACTTTCTGTTTTTTACGGTGCCCAGAGAGTCATTACCAAGACTGCCAGGAGGCTGTGTTCTGAGCCTGATGACTTCAGTCTGTATATCACACCCTAAGATACAACGTAATAAAGGTGAAAAGGGGGAAGTTGTCTCTGTTAAATTCATGAAAGCATATGGGGGAGTAGAGGCATAGCTTCACTCATTCTTAACCTCAGAAGTGGATGGAGGTGAGTGGTTGGCCTCATGCCTTTGCTACTGAAATTTCTCACAAAAGAGCCCCTTTGTGTAGAGGGCTGGTTGGCTGCCAGAGCCAGTTTGGATGTTCATGGAAAAGAGAAAAGTCTCATGCCCCTGCCAGAATTCAAACCCCAGATTATCATGTGGCCTTAGCCGCTATACCAAGTAGGCTGTCTGACTCCCTAAGATGCATCATATTACTTATATTACCCTTGCATGTGGGCCAAGGTCTCTGAAGTGTTCCCTTCAGTACAAAGACACCGAGGCATAAATCCAAAGTAATCCTTTGAAACATATGGAAGCTCTTTATGATTGTTCCATGTGTCTGCAGATTTTTAGTTTAGTACTTCGGGTATGCTAATGACCTACATAAAAGTATGGTAAATATCACCCTAGAACAGGCCATGAAGACCAAGAGGGGGAATAGAGGTATAGCTCTATTCTTTCTATAATTCAGCACTAGAATGATGTGGGTGGTCAACGCCACACCCCGGCTTTTTTACCCCCGGGAAAGAGACTTGATACCCATTGTAGGGGAGGCTGGGAGGGCCCCAGGGCTGGTCTGAATGGGTGCAGAAAATCTCACCCACTCTGGACGATACTTGGGCCATCCAAACTGAATCAAGTTGCTGTACCAACTGTGCTATCCTGACCCACAGTAAACTACATTGGAAAATAGAAATAGTCTTTGGAATTAGTGTTTAGTTTAGTTTATTAGTCCAAAATATTATGCGTATGATAGTAGACTCATCAATTTCTAGCGATACACAAGAAGTGAGATAAGTCCAACAGCAACATAACACAGTATTCTACAAATGTTTCCAGACCCGCCTATATATAGTGTAATAAAGCTTAAATCAGATACACAGCTAATGCAGTCACACAGTTACAGAGCTACAGATTCTTCTACTGAGTAAAAGGAATGCAGAAGAAGAAGTGATTTCAATTCCTTCTTAAAGTACTTATAGCTGTCTGTTTGTTTTGGGTACCGGGAAGTTTGTTATGTAATTTGGTCCCCATATTTATTACACTTCTCTTATATAAATCAGTATTGTGTGATTGGATGTGGATATCCATCTTTCTTCGTGTTTTATGAGCATGGATATTTGAATTTAGCTCTACAAACTTGTGGTGTTTTCTTATATAACATATAACTTCCATTATATATTGTGAAACCAAGGTGAGAATATTCAACTCTCTAAACAGCTGTCTGCAGGATGTTCTGTGCTTACTGCTACCATTGGTCTTATCA
>Ga0123355_10010466_pt1 | contig 14222 bp, 17 predicted proteins | sample TergutEmb28metaG_3_FD_89872 | JGI IMG/M metagenome (GOLD analysis project Ga0123355, IMG submission 89872) | Embiratermes neotenicus P1 segment gut microbial communities from Petit-Saut dam, French Guiana - Emb289 P1 | ecosystem: Host-associated > Arthropoda: Insects > Digestive system > Gut ...
GCATTTCACCTCAGAATATTTTTGCTTTTATTCTTACTCATGAAGTGAAATCAAATTCCAGGTGGTTGACCTAAAGGGTTCGCCTAAAGGCGAGGGTTTTAACCCCAGTATACAGACAATAAAACCGTGATTTTCGCCATAGAGGCGTTTCACGGTTTTTTAGTCAGCTTTGCTTTTTGATTGTTTTGTAACTTTTTGCATTCTTATAAAGAAACTTCCACTAAAGATTGTGTTACAGCTACGTCGGTAACAGTGCCTGTTACTCCGCCTACATCAAAACTCACTGAGGCACTGGGTATATTTATTGTAGTGCTGGTTGAAGGAGGCTTGTTTGCATCAGGGGCATAGTCGTTGGGGTTGAGTCCGCCTTCTCTCGCAGGATATAGAAAATCCCGGCGTATACGCGTAGAACGTGGTCTCATGTCCCGTTCACGCTCCTGCGACCTAACCATTTCTTCAAGACGTTCTTCCATTCGCTGTTCACGTTCAGCGCGGTTACGTTCCAGCTTTTCTTCTTGAATGGCTTCTTCTCTGCGACGGATTTGCCTGATAACACGGTCTACTCTTGAAATTTCATTCATAACCGAACGGCTTAGTGCCATACGGGCATCCCGTTCCAAATCGGGGTTGCGAGTAATTTCCGATAATTTATTATTTAGACGGCGGCGAATTTGGTGGGCACGTTGTCGTGAATCAGTATTGCTTAGTCGGACTGAACCCTGCCGTTGTTGAGGTCTGCGGCGACGTGCTTCCCGTGCGCGGTCAGCAGCGCGGTTATGTGCCTCAGTTAATTTTTCGCCAAGGGTCGAGGTTGAGTCAGACGATTCAGAATCGCCAAATAAGCCTGGACTCTCAGGTAATATTTCAGGCAAAGTTTCGGGGTGAACATGCTTGTCAGATTTTTTCTGCGAATTGTGCAAATTTGGCTTAGGTTGGTTTTTGTTAGTCAAAAATTCTAACATTTTGTCATTCTCCTTTCAGTAAAGTTAAAGTCTAATGCGATATATCTATTTCGGCACGATTATGGAAAAAGTTTAGTACTGTACAAAAACAGAACTTTTTATAGCCTAAAAGTCACTCCAACTATCCCTGCTAATACAATAATAGTAAACGGCGAAAACCATTTTAATTTGGATTGCAATGCCACCCAAAGGAATATAAATAAAACCAAAGGTTTTACAGCAACCCCAAACATATTTGGTAATAGTGAAAAGTCCAGCATTGAAAGCCCTGCAATATCAAAAGCGGCAGCCGCTATCAAGGCAGTTACAGCAGGACGCAACCCCCAAAAAGCATTTTGGACATATTTGTTTTCGTTAAAAGATTTCAAAACTCGCAATAGCAGAATCATAACTACAACCCCTGGTGTAATTAGTCCCATGACTGCGGCTATGCTTCCAGGTATTCCCGCTGCTTGATATCCAGCATAAGTGGCCATTTTTATTCCTATAGGGCCAGGAGCGATTTCCGAAACTGCTATCATATCTACAAGCATTTCATGAGTAAACCAAGGATAACGGTCAGCCATATCAAACAAAAAAGGAATGGCCGCGAAACCGCCTCCAAAGGCGAATAGTCCGATTTTCAAAAATTCAAAAAATAAGGTTAAATAAATCATTTGCATCCAGCTTTCAAAATGTAAGTAATTTTGCAAAAGGTCTGTTAATCTGCTTATGATACATAAAGTTCTTATGGATTGTCCATACTCGTCTGCCATTTCCACAGCAATCTATTTTGAGGTAGAAAATTCCATGGTATAATGAACGAATGGAAAAAACAAATTTAGTCGGCTATTATGGTGCAGTTAAGACGACAAAAGATTAAAGCGGTTATAAACAAAGCGTAGGGAGAACAAAGGAAGGGCAAGACGCTTTTGGGTTAGTGTTAAGAGGAAACTTTTTTGACTGAAAAAAGCCCCATATACAAGGGTTTGAAAACACCTTATTTATGGGGCTTGCAGTTCATAATTTTAATTAAGCATATTGTAGAGCTTTAACAATAATTACACGATAGTTTGCTTATTTTGTTCTATATGGTAGTTTTGTAATAAAAGCGTTAGTATGTGCAACGATTAAGCCATGCCTTTGAAAAAAGTCAAACTTATTTTCAATAGTTAGCAATGTAAATCAGTCACAACCACAATCTCCTCCGCCACAATCTCCACCATCAGAGTCAGAATAATCGGAAGACCACGAACTATTTGAGCTGTTCCTATTCGAGCCAGAATCAAAATTCGTTGAATCAAAACTGGTTCCCTTGCGTTTTTTTCGTTTATTTAAGGCAAGACTAAAGATGGTGAAAACAACAACAGTTATAAACATTGCGGCAATACCCACATATTCATTTATAATATCAACCTCTATCATTCCCATAAGGACAATACAAATAGCAAGCGGAAGTAGCGGCGATACATGCTTCATGGTATTTACCTACCTTTCTAATAGTAATACATTTCCCTTATTATAGCACATTGTAATCTAACCTGCATACAGCACCAGCGGCAACACTCCTTATTCTTGTTTTTCTAAAGAGGCAAGCCCCTTAATCAAAATTTCAATTGCGAAATCAAAGGATTTATGAATCGAAACTGGGTCGGCAAAACCGTTGTTATTGGCAATAGAACAAAACCCCTGCAAAAAACCGCGAAACATACGGCTTGCATGAATTTTCTCATCTTCTTTCAGGTTATATGCCGTCAAAACCAGTGAAATAAGTTTTGCAAGTTCTTCGGTCGCTAACGTCGCATCTTGCGAACTATGTTGGTTGTACCACATCATTGCTTCAAACACGCCCGGACGTGTCGTAGCATAATCACGATATGAATAGCACATCGCTCTTACCGCATCATCTCCTGATTTTCCAACCGCAGATATGGCTATTATATCACCAAGTTGCTCCCATCCATAAAGCATGAGGGACATATGCAAGTCACCAAGCCCTTGTATATGATTGTACAAAGATGGTGAACGTATATTGAGCATCTGTGCTAATTCGTTGAGTGTTACATTGTTTAATCCATTTTTATCAGCCAAGTTAGCCGCCACTTGAACTATAGTCTGCTTGTCCACTTTCGCCATTGAACACCTCCAAAACTAACAGTTCTCTAACTATAGCTAATCTTATTAGTTTTGTAAAGATTTTGAATACTATAATCGACGGCGTGAAAAAAAACTACGCATCAAATCGGCACAGGCTCCTTCATTTACGCCTGAAAAAACTTGTACCTGATGGTTAAAGCGTGGCTCATCCAGTAGATTATAAATAGAACCAACACAGCCAGCTTTTGGGTTAGTTGCACCATAAACCACTATTGGTACTCGCGCTTGCAAAATAGCTCCAGCACACATTGGACAAGGTTCAATAGTTACATAAAGACAGCAATCCTCCAATCGCCAATCCCCTAAAAAATTGCAAGCATGATTAATTGCTATGATTTCTGCATGTGCAAGTACATTACCTTCAATATTACGCCGATTGTGTCCGCGTCCAATAATTTTTTCCTTATAAACAATTACACAACCAATGGGAACTTCATTAAGTTCGTAGGCCATAAGAGCCTCCGCATAAGCTTCTTCCATAAAAAAATTTTTATACATGTTTTGTCTCCTTTAGTTTGCCGTTTTAGAAGCAATGTGATAAACTGAGTGGACAATCGTTGTAAATAAAGATTAGATAGAAAGCATAAGGGCAAGGGAGATTAGGAGTGGCGGTATGGAGAATTTTAGCATAGTCAAACGCGGGTACAACCCACAAGAGGTGGATGAATACATTGCCACATTGGAACAAGTGATCAAAAGCTATAAGGATAAAGATAACGCAATTAAAAATGCCATTATAAGCGCGCAAGTCGCCGCTGACAATATCCTTAAAAATGCGCATCTGGAAATAGCCGAAAATAAGGATCGCACCCTTGTTATGCTACGCAGAATATATGATTCAATAGAGGCGCAAAGAAGCCGTATACAACAATTTCAGGATGAGTATAATGATATGTTGCGTCGATATATGAGAGCTTTTGACGAATCTGACGTTGCGGCAATATATGCTCGCATTGATGACATGGAACAATTTCTAAGGGAACTTAGCACTGGATTAGAAACCATGGATGATGAGATTGACGAAGAATAATAGAAACAAAAGGATAAGGGAGATTAGGTGAGCAGTATGGAGAGTTTTAGCATAGTCAAACGTGGTTACGACCCACATGAGGTAGATAGTTACATTGAAAGACTGGAGCAAATTATTAAAAGTTATAAAGATAAGGATAATTCGATTAACAATGCCATTGTAAGCGCGCAAGTTGCTGCTGACAATATCCTCAAAAACGCACATCTGGAAATAACCGAAATACGAGCGCACCAAAGAGGCACATTAATAGACTTACACACACTCAAAAAAGGCGAAATAGCAAAAGGTAACTCTGTAGAAGCAACTGACACACTAATCCTCAAACTGGAATCAAAAATGATTGAGGAGGACGTAAATTGGGTAATGGCGAGAGTTGCAAAATTGCCATAACTGTTTAATATAAAAAACTATAAAAAACTATAAAAAACCACTCCAAAATGCTATATGTTTTGGAGTGGTTTTTTTTGAAAAAACTTAGGAACTGTCCAAGTTATTTCTTGACAGTTCCTTATGGTTTATCACCAACTTTTTAAGGCAACATGCCTTATCCTTTGACTGAGCCTTCTACCATACCTTTAATAATATGCTTCTGCAAAAACAAAAACACAATAATAATCGGAAGCATAGCCATCAGAGTGGCAGTTAAAATCAAATCCCATCGTCGCACAAAAGACCCAACAAAATGTGCTACAGCTAGGGGTAGTGTCTGTACCTGGTTTCCGCTCCCCAACACCATTAATGGAAGTAGGTAGTCATTCCATATCCATATACCGTTCAAAATCACCACAGTAACAGAAATAGGTTTCAATATCGGGAAAATAATCCAAAAAAACGTAACTACCTTGGAACAGCCATCCATAGTGGCCGCTTCTTCCAGTTCAAATGGAATAGACTTAATAAATCCATGATACAAAAAAATAGATAGGGAAGCCCCAAATCCCATATAAGCCAAAATAATACCAGGGTAATTTTGCAATAGCCTAAATGGTGTATTAATAAGTCCTGTCATCACTTCTACTCTATGAAACCAGGAGACTAGCGGGAACATAACCACTTGAAAAGGGATAACCATTGCAGCTACAAATGTCATAAAAATAATCCCAGAAAGTTGAGTCTTTGTACGTACCAATACCCATGCCGCCATAGAGGAAATCAAAACAATCAGCCCCACAGAAGATACCGTGATAATTACAGAAGTCCAGAAAGAAGACACATAGCGTACCACATGGCTATCAAGTATAGCCTGAACATTTGCAATTATCTGAGCAGGATTTTCTGGCAAAGACAATGGGTCTACAATAATGGCTAAAGTAGGCTTTGCCGAATTAATCACTACGATATAAAAAGGCAGCATATAAACAAAAAAAATCGCCAAAGCCAAAATTTCTAAGCCAATAAGGTCAAGCTTGCGTCTCACATTTCAAGCTCCTTTCGCTTATTGTAGTGTACCTGAATCAATGATGTAAAAGTCAAAAGCAAAAAGAACACAACTGATTTGGCTTGCCCCTGTGCCAATTCCCTAAAGGAAAATGCCGTATTATAAATATTAAGTGCCAAAAACTCTGTTGTTAAAAGTGCCCTATCCATAAACATGCCAGAAGGCCCTCCAGCAGTTAAGGCAAAATTTACATCAAACTGCTGGAATGACCGAACCAAGGTCAAAAACAAGGCTATGGTAAAGGCAGGAGCAATCAATGGCAATAAGATATGCCGCAACCTTTGAAAATAACTAGCACCGTCAATATGAGAAGCTTCTAGCAGTTCCGCAGGCGCGCTTTGAATCGCGGCAATATAAATCATCATAATATAGCCTGCCAATTGCCAGGTAGTGACAATCACAATGGCGATAAGTGCCATATACCTATGGCCTAAAAATGTATTTTCAAGAAATGCCAAGCCAATATTGCTACCAAATGATGTTATAGCATTATTGAAAATAAATTGCCAAATATAGCCTAAAATAATGCCTCCAATAAGGTTAGGCAGAAAAAACGCCGCCCGATATATTCCCACTAATTTCAGCTTATTTGTTACCAACAGAGCAAGACTAAAAGCCACTAGGTTAATAAAAAAGATATTCAAAACCGCATAGGCCAAAGTCACAAAAAAGGAATGAAGGAAAGTAACATCTTGAAATATCGCCCTGTAATTATCCAGTCCAACCCATCTTACGTCCATACCTGTCATAGCTGTCCAGTCTGTAAAGGAGTAGTAAATCCCTAGCAAAAACGGGATAACAATCACAAACACAAATGCAAAAAGGGCTGGAAACAGGAATAAGAAAAATGTTAGATTATGCTTGCCCTTCATGCTAATTAGGTATAGTAGCTACAGCTTCGCTAACCAATCGCACAAAACCTTCCGGGTCAATTTCTCCAGATGCTAGCAATTCAAATATTGGGCCAAGGGTATTCATGCCAAAACCAGCGGGCATTGTGTTTTGATGCCAAGCATAAACTTGCCCACGAGAAGACCATTCATTTACAGCCTGTGAAAGTGGACCTTCAGGAGAAATGGCTACGGAAAGGAAAGCTGGAACTGCACCAGCATGAACCACCATATATTCGTGGCCTTCTGGAGATGAGGCCATAAAATTCAAGAAATCCTTTGCCGCTTGAATATTTTCAGAACGTGCATTTATAAGATACCATGAAGGCGCGCCCACAAATATACCAGGAGTATGCTGACTCAAGAAAGCATGAGGTACATAACCCAACCCCATTTCAAAAGTGACTCCCAATTCTGCAAAAGTGGGGTCAACCCAGTTGCCTTGATGAATAAAAGCAGTACGGCCAAGAGCAAAATCAGCCAACTGGTCATCATATCCACCTACAAGCAATGTGGAACGGATTGAATGCCGGAAAATCAAATCGTAATATTCAGCAAAAGCTAGCAGACGAGCCTGGTCTACTTGTCCTGCAAGCATCATATCAATAATGGTAGTGTCTTCATAACCTAACCCCAAGGACAGATACGCGTTAACAGCATGAAGACCAGTTACCCATGTCATTCCAGGCCCTGCCGCCATAGAAACAACGGCATCAAGGCCGAGTTCGTCACGCATAGATTCAATCCGCTCAAAAGCGGCGCGTACACCATCTATGTTAGTCATTGTAGCAGGGTCAACGCCGGCGCGTTGTAAAATTTCCCGGTTGTATCCAAGTCCCCAGCCTTCAACAGCTACAGGGAAGCCCACTACACGTCCTTGACCATCGAAAAAGGCCATATCAGTATCTTGTACCCAAGGCTGGTCAGACAAATCGGTAAGTCGTCCAGAATCGCGAGCTGTAGTATAGTCTGCATAACCCTCAAAAACGAAAATTTCGGGTTCGGCTCCAGTAGCTAACATTGCGGCCAAAGCTGGAACATATGGGGTTTCGCCGCCAAAGCTTTGGATGTGTACTCGCACACCAAACATTTGCTCATAGAGTGTGGCAAAATTTCTTAATGCGCCATCAATTTCTACCTTGTTGTTGACTAAAGTGATTTCTATCCCTGTGGAGGCAACCCCACCGCCTCCACCTGTAGGAGCGGCATTGCCGCAAGCGGCCATAAACACAAACATCATAGCCATTACAAGAGATACAATTGATTTTTTGCTCATAAAAATATTCCTCCCAAATTGTTATATTTTTCTTGACGATAACGAGTATAATTGCTGAAACATTTAATGTCAACCAAATTTTATTTGATTTCATACCGTTGCTTTGTGAAGTTTGTATAATGGCATAAGTTCATACATTCAATACTTTCCAATTGTTGTAGTTGTTTTGTTAATGGGAATGAATCCTAATCTTCTGCCTATTCTTTATGGATTGTAAAGATATGCCATATTACAGCACAGCTATATATGCAAATCATTGCTTGTTGTTAAGGTATATGTTATACTTTGTTTACGCAACTTAGGAATCTTTCCTGTGAGACCTTCATATGAGGCTTTCCAAGGAAATTTCACATAAAATCTGGAATAAAGTAGAAATGCCGTCGTGTGGCAAATAAAGGAGTGTGGCTATATGAAGCTCGTTATGTCGATAGTTCATGATGAAGATGCTTTTCACATTATGGATCAGTTAGTGGAGCAGGATTTTAGGGTGACAAAGCTGGCTAGCACTGGCGGGTTTTTGCGTGCTGGGTTTACTACGCTTATTTGCGGTTGTGCAGACGAACGTGTACCCGAGCTAGTTGAAATTATTGAAAAGAAATGTAAAAGCCGTAAACAAATTACTTCCGTAAACGCTACGCATATGAACGTGAGCGAAAGCTATGTACCGTATCCGGTAGAAGTAACGGTGGGCGGTGCCACGATTTTTGTGCTTAACGTGGAGGAATTTAAGCAGGTGTAGGGATGGATATTAAGATTTCAGAAATTCTTGCCTCACGTTTTAATGAGGCCAACCAAGTAAAGGAACGCCCCATCAATGATGAATTCAATTTTGTACTTAACAAATTAAGCGACGAAGGACTAGCCTCAAGGCTTCACGATTTGCTGGCTGATATTACTACCCAGGGAAAAAAGATTTCCCGGCATATGGATATTGGGGATATGCGCGAGTATCGTAACATGATTACGACTTTTATCAATGAAGTTGTGACTCATTCCCATGAATTTAGCCGAGAGAATTTTTTGGATAGGCGTGGACGGCACCGAGTCTATGGTATTATCCGCATGATAAACCAGGATTTGGATGACCTTGCCCAAGAGTTGCTTAAAAAAGAAAAAGACCATCTGGCCATTCTTGACAAGACGAACGAGATTCAGGGGCTTTTGTTAGATATTATTGTGTAGGGGCCATTTGGCCCCTTTGCAGTTTTCAAAAGGTGGGAGTAAGAATGCACGCTTTCAGCAATATTATTGGACAGGAGCCGCTTGTGCGCCGGTTGCAAAATACCAATGCAGGACATGCCTATATTTTTGATGGGGCGGAAGGCATGGGGAAGTTTGCTTTGGCTTGTGCATTTGCAAAAGCTTTGCAATGTGAAAAACATGATAAAATCGACAAAAATGATAAAAAACCTTTTTTGCAAGCATGTGATAAATGTATTTCTTGCCGCGTTTTTGAAAGCGGCAACCATCCTGATATATTTTTTGTGGAAGCCTCCAAAACAAAAAGTATTGGCGTAGATGATGCGCGTGAACAGATTATTTTGCCTATGGGCGAAAAACCGTTCCGTTATAAATATAAGATTTTTATTGTAAACAAGGCTGAAACATTAACACCCGCGGCACAAAACGCATTGCTAAAAACTATTGAAGAACCAGCTCCTTTTGGTGTTTTTTTATTTTTAGCAACGCATACCCGCAGTTTTCTGCCTACAGTGCTTTCTCGTTGCGTCACCCTGAAATTTAAGCCTGTTGCTGATTCATTAGTAGCTGAAAGTTTAAGACAAGCCAATGTGCCAGAAGCTGTTATTGTCCCATGCACGCTTTTTGCAAAGGGGAATCCTGGACGAGCGTTAGCAATGGCACAATCTGAAGATTTTGCGGCAATGCGTGCCTTGGCACAAGAAGTTGCAGACAGGGTGCAAGGCATGGAACGCGTTTCTGTTTTTAAGATGTATAATCGATTTGAACCATGGAGAGAATCCATACAGCCACTTTTGGATATGCTCTATTTGTGTTATCGCGAGAAATTGGGTAAAAGTGGTGCGTTATTATTAAAACCTTATTTATCTGGACTGGACACAATAACCCAAACAAAGCGCGTCTTGCATCGCAACGGAAATTTTCAACTTGCTATAGAATTAATGTTAATAAAACTATCCGCCCCCGGTGAAACCTACAAAGGAGCCTGAACTGTGGAAATAATAGGAATTCGTTTCAAAAATGTAGGCAAGATATATTATTTTGACCCGGCTGGGCAAATTTTTGAGCCAGAGACAGCGGTTATTGTGGAAACGGTGCGCGGAATTGAGTATGGGGTAGTGGCTATCGGAAACCGCAATGTAGAGGATTTAGAAATTCCGGTTAAGCGTATTATTAGGCGAGCCACAGAAGATGATATTAAGCAAGAAAAGGCTAATAAACAACGAGAAAGTGAAGCAATTGGTGTTTGTTTGGAAAAAATTAAGCTCCACAATCTTGATATGCACTTGGTGGATGTAGAGCTTACATTTGACCTAAACAAAATTATTTTTTACTTTACGGCCGATGGCAGAGTAGATTTTAGGGAGCTTGTTAAGAGTTTGGCGGCTGTTTTTCGTATGCGTATTGAACTACGACAAATAGGTGTACGCGACGAAGCTAAAATTCTAAACGGAATGGGTATTTGTGGCCGAACATTATGTTGTGCTACTTTTTTAAGCGAATTTCAACCGGTTTCTATCAAAATGGCTAAAGACCAAGGATTATCTCTTAACCCTACAAAAATTTCAGGTGTCTGCGGACGATTGATGTGTTGTCTAAAATATGAGGAAGAAACTTACGAGTTTTTGAATAAAAATTTGCCGTTTGTTGGAGACTGGGTGCGCACACCTTTTGGTGATGGAGAAGTACTTTCTGTTAATGTACTGAAGCAATTGGCAAAAGTAGCTATTCAAAAAAACAAGCAGGATGGCCCTATTGTTGATTCTTACCCTATTGATAAAATCAAGGTGCTATCACATCATGCGACACCTAACCGGGATTGTGTTGGAGGCGGATGTGAAAGTTGCAGTGGTTGCAAAAAGAAGGGGATAAAGTGAATAATTGCAAAATTTGTAGAGATTGTAATTTTTGCAGTTTTTGCAAGGGACATGAGCGGATAGATGATTTACAATGCGGCGGATATTTCATTATCCAAGACCCAAAGCGGTTCTGTTTTGGTATTGATGCAGTATGTCTATCGAACTTCGCGGTAATCAAAAAAGGCGAACGCGTACTGGATTTAGGAACAGGCACAGGGATTATCCCCATATTATTATGTGCAAAAACGGATGGATTGCATTTTACCGGATTAGAAATTCAGCCAGAAAGCGTAGATATGGCCCGCCGAAGTGTAGAAATGAATAACCTATCAGGGCGTATACAAATAGATGAGGGCGATTTGAAAGAAGCGGTGGTACTGTATGGTGCCGCCGTTTTTGACGTGGTGACAGTAAATCCGCCTTATATGAATTCTGGCGGGGGCGTACTAAATGAAAATTCTGCTAAAGCTATTGCCCGTCATGAGGTCAAATGCACTTTGGCTGACGTAGTAAAAATTTCAGCGCGTCTATTAAAAACAGGTGGAAGGTTATATATGGTTCATCGCCCGCATAGACTTGTAGATGTAATATGTACATTGCGTGAGGCAAAATTGGAACCTAAAACCATCCAATTTGTGCAGTCAACGCCCGAACATGCTCCTTCATTGATAATGATAGAGGCCATTGACTGCGGAAATCCTATGGTAAAAATTTTTCCTACGCAAATTTTGCAGTAACCTGTTGAAAGAACTGTTCCTATGTGCTAGAATGCAGTTGGTTTGCTAACAGACTTTCTATACAAATTTTCGTAGCGAGTTCTTTGTTGTTCTATGTAATTTTAATGGTTTTAATGGGCTGTCGCCAAGCGGTAAGGCAATGGACTCTGACTCCATCATCCGAAGGTTCAAATCCTTCCAGCCTAGGATTCATATTTTTTGTTTTTTTGCTATTTGTTTTTATTATTTTTCATTATTGTGCTTTTAGGCATAAGTGTGAAAAATAGCCGATAGCCTTCGCGCTCGTGGCGAAATTTTTCATAAACCATTTGTGCCGACGCGGCAAGTTAAAAAGGAGGAAATTAATTTATGAAACGGGCAAGACTATTGCTTTCATTATTGATGGCTACTGTTCTGTCACTGGTGCTGACTGTCACCGTATTCGCAGAAACTACCATCACAATTTTGCACACCAACGATGTGCATGGTAGATTTGAGCCAAGCAATACTTCTCTTGGTATCGATACTCTTTCCGCTATTCGCGCCGCAACAGAGAATGTGATTTTGGTGGATACAGGCGATACTTTCCATGGGTTGCCATTTGTTAACCTTAATCGTGGTATGGACGCAGTGGAAATGATGAACATGGCTGGATATGCTTTGTTTACACCAGGCAACCATGACTTTAATTTTGGTTTGGATAGGCTTCTGGAACTGGAAGCAGCGGCGGATTTTGGATTTATTTCTGCCAATGTTTTCAGAGGTGATCAACTTGTTTTCGATGCCACCCGTATCATTGAAATTGATGGCGTAAGACTAGGCTTTTTCGGTCTTGCACACCCTAACACAGGTACTTTAACAAATCCAACAAATGTAGTTGGTATTACTTTTGGCGATCCAGTTGAAGCCGCCAGAAATGCTGTAGCTGAGTTGCAAGCACAAGAAGTAGATGTAATTATTGCATTAGCACATTTGGGAAGTGGTGCGCGCAACGAATACCGTATTGATGGTTATGGCATACATTTAGCCGAAGAAGTAGATGGAATAGACATTATTATTGATGGTCATAGCCATACACTTCATGAAGGCGGAGTTTTGATTGGTAATGCTTTGCTTGTACAATCTGGAGACCATCTCCGCAATGTAGGGCGTGTAGATGTAACTGTCTATGAAGGCGAAATCGTTTCATTGGAAGCTTCCACTATTTCTAGGGAATACGCGTTAGCAAATTTTGAGCCTGACGCTGAAATCGTTTCATTTATTGCTGATGTAAGAGAAAGACAACAAGCAGAACTTAGCGTCGTAGTTGCGTACTTAGAAGAACAACTTGAAGATGATAATATCAGACTGGAAGAAATGCCATTAGGTAACTTGGTTGCTGACGCCCTGCGTTGGGGTACAGGTGCCGAGGTTGCTTTGGCTAATGGCGGCGGAATCCGCGACGTTTTACCTGCTGGTGAAATTACGATTGGGCATATTTATGCTGTGCTTCCATTTGGAAATAATGGCGTTACACTAGAAATCACTTATGCACAATTAAGAGAAGTCCTTGAACATGCTATTCACCAAATGCCTGCTTCCAACGGTAGATTCCCGCAGGTTTCCGGCATGTCCTTTATGTATGATGTAGAAGCACCTGAAGGCGATAGAATTCTATATATTACAGTAAATGGTCGTACACTTGACCTTGATGACAATACATCTACATTGATTATTGCTACAAATAATTTCATTGCCGCTGGTGGGGATGGTTACACCACATTCTTAGCACTTACTATACTTGGTGAGTTTGGCACTCTTGATGAATTATTAATAGAGTATTTGGCAGTTGCAGATTTAAGCGAACTAGGTGTAGAAGGTCGTATTGTGCAAGTGGCTGGTGTTCCTGATGCAATTCAACCACGCATAGAAGTTGAAGCCACTGAGGAAGAAACTGCCAATTATGCAGTAGAAGATGTAGTTTATGAGGATGAGGAAGTAGTTGAAGTAGGTATTATAGAGGCTACAATTGAAGCGACGATTGCCGATGTAGAAGAAGTAGAAATCCCACTTATACCACCAACTCCCGTTTTGCCAGTGCCTTTACAGGCTGGAGATTTTTGTTATATAACGGGTAACTGGTACCGTGGCATTGCCACACCTTGGGCTATCTAAATCCTATACATGTAGTTTTCAAGCTTCTTAATTATACCGCCAATGGCGGAGAGGGGAGATAGGTTATGAAGCAGGCAACAATAAGGAAGTGTGTCAGCCTTGTTTTGGCATTGACGCTTGTAATGGCACTATCTGTCACAGTATTCGCAGACGAAGCAGAAGACGATTATGCGTTGGAAGGCTACGAGTACTATGACGAGTATTACGGATACGATGAAGAATACTACGAGTACTACTACGAAGAAGATCCTGTTGTTTTACCAACACCAGCAGCTTTGCCAGCACCGCTTCAACCTGGGGATTTTTGCTATGTAACAGGTAACTGGTACCATGGCATTCCAACACCTTGGGCTATCTAATAATTTAGTAAAAGGTAATAACAAAAAAGCGATTTTTCTCTGTAGTTTAGAGAAGATCGCTTTTTTGTTGTTTATACTAAGGAATGGGCGAAAAATAACTTCTCAAATTTTTGAGAGGATTTTTTTCGCTAGGCAAGGAAGCAACGACAACGCGTGCTAGAGGCACGCTAGGAGATGCTGACGCAGTATAGCGGAAAAAAGA
>Ga0123355_10010468_pt1 | contig 14220 bp, 6 predicted proteins | sample TergutEmb28metaG_3_FD_89872 | JGI IMG/M metagenome (GOLD analysis project Ga0123355, IMG submission 89872) | Embiratermes neotenicus P1 segment gut microbial communities from Petit-Saut dam, French Guiana - Emb289 P1 | ecosystem: Host-associated > Arthropoda: Insects > Digestive system > Gut ...
CGGGGAGGGCAGCCGAGTCATAGATGATACCGCCGTTTGTCAGCGCTGTGCCGTCGAACACTTTGCTGTCGCTCGCTGCCGTTACTTCGATGACCGCCGCCGTATTCGCGTAGATTAATATGTTTCCGTTTTCCGTGGTCAGACGGAAGTTTTCAGTCAAGTCTGTGCCATCCACTGACCATACTTGGAAATTGTTCACTACCACGGGAACTGCTTCGCCGGACGGAGCATTGACATCCGTGCGAATTACATCGGGTACGGATACACCGGTAAATTCCGCGCCTGCGGGTCGCATTTGCCATACTGTGGAGAGGATTCCACCAACGGTATGCTCACTGCCGTCAAAGACAAAGGAGTTGCTGTTTGCCGTTACGGTGATTTCAAAGCGGTCAGCGCCTGTGCGGTTGTCAATTGTCAGTGTGCCATGGTTGAGAGTGAACTCGAAGTTGTTGGTGATATTCACGTCTCCAAACATCACAAGCGGTGTACCGGTGATGGTAATCGTAGCAGTGCCGTACATTGCCGAGCCTGTGGCGCTGTAGCCGGACAGGACTGCGCCGACAGGGACTATTCCCTCAACTGCCAGCGTGTACATTCCTGCACCGCCCAAACCAAATGTTACTGTCTGAATTGTGCCATCGAATGTTCTGTTCCGGTCAGCCGCAGTAACGGTTACAGGGATTCTGTTGTCCGCATCACGGTCAGTAATTGTCAGCGTGCCGGGATAGAACGAAGCGGTGAAGTTGTCTGTTATATTGGTACCGTTTTGTGCAATAACTGCAAAGTTTGTGTGGTCGATTGTGATCGGTGCAGTTCCTGCGATGGCGGCTCCGCTGGCGGTAAGTCCTTGAACTGTTGCACCTGCTGGCAACCCAACTATGTTGGTGATTTGGTTATTGACAAAAACAGCTGTTTGGATTTCACCGTTGAACACTCTTGTTGCATTCGGAGCGGTGATTGACAAGGGCAACCCGCCGGCTACCGCGTTAATTTGCAGTGTGCCGTTTACAGGGACGATGTTGAACAGCCCTGCGGGAACAGGTTCGCCGTCAAAGTAAATTGTGCCGGTGTTTGCAAACACTACAGGGATATGCGGTGCCGTTGTCGGAGCTGTGCCGGACACGTCAGGCACATCGTAGCCGTCTAGGTCGAACCCTGCGGGGAGACCTACTATCGGGTTAACAGCGCGCAGTCCGCCAACAGTGTGTTCGGTTCCGTCGAAATTAACAGTCAAGCTGTTTGCATACACGCGTACTTCGAGAGGTGTTGCCGGAGGCGTGATAGTCAGCGTGCCGTTGTTTCGTGTGACGGTGAAGAAGCTGGTCACGTTTTCACCGCCGTGCATAATCACAGGTGTGCCAGAGATTGCTATCGGTGCAGTGCCTAATGTGGCACTGCCGCTGGCGGTGAGGTTTGTAAGCGTGAACCCTGCCGGGAGGTCGATTACTTCAAGCTCGCCCATCGGGACGTTCACAGTTTGCATCGCGCCGGTGAACGGGAGCTCACGATTCGGTGCGTTTACTGTTACTTCGAGAAGTGTTGCCGGAGGTGTGATAGTCAGTGTGCCGTTATTTAGTGTGACGCTGAAGCTATTTGTTACATTTTGACCGCCCTGCGTTATCACATATGTGCCAGATATTACAATCGGGACAGAGCCAGCTGTTGCAGTAGCTGCAGCAGTGAGGCCGGTGAGAACTGCGCCTTCCGGCAAGCCTGTTACAGTCAGCTCTTCCATCGTGAGGTCGACTGTTTGCGGCTGACCTGTGAACGGGAGCTCACGATTCGGTGCAGTAACTTGTACAGGCAGCCCAACAGCCGGCGGGTCAATTTGCAGTGTGCCGGGGATGAGAGTTACGTTAAAGTTTGCGGTTACATTTTCTTCGCCCATGGTGATAACAATGTCACCAACGGTGTTTGCAAACACTACAGGGATATGCGGTGCCGTTGTCGGAGCTGTGCCGGACACGTTAGGCACGTTGTATCCCGTCAGTATCGCGCCCACGGGGAGGCCAGTTATCGGGTTAACAGCACGGAGTCCACCAACGGTGTGTTCGGCTCCGTCGAAATTAACAGTCAAGCTATTTGCAAATACAGACACGGGGAGACGTTCCTCATAGCTGCGATTGTTGATTATCAAGAGGCCCGGAACGGTGCTGATATCAAAGTTGCTCGTTGCGTTTTCTCCGGCAACCCATATTTCAATGTTCCCCGGATTTGTGAATACGACATCTGTCGAGCCAGGGTTCGTTCTAAATACCTGGGGTACATTTACGTTTACAGGTGATGCGCCCGCGGGAAGCCCAACGATTCCGTAAGGTTGAGCCCGGAGTCCGTGAACGCTGCGCTCTGTCCCGTCAAATACATACGTCGCGCTGTTTGCGGTAAATGTAACAGGGATGCGGTCGCCGCCTGCAAGCGGGGTGATTACCAGTGTGCCGTCTACAGGGAAGATGTAATAGTTTGCGGTTACGTCAGCGCCGCTGGGTAATGTCACGCTAAATCCTGCGTGATTCACCACGACATCGTAAGTGCCGGGGAGTATCCCTTGTACGTTTGGAACGGTCACGCCGTTAAGCTGCGCGCCGCCGGGGTTTCCGTCAGCCCATACTGTGGAGAGGATTCCGCCAACGCTGTGTATACCACCGGTGAATGCGTACGTTGCGCTGTTTGCAGTCACCGTGATACGGATACGGTTGCCCGCGCCAAGTTCGTTGATTATCAAGTTGCCTTGCACACGCGAAACATTAAATTGGTTTGTCACATCTGTGCCGTTGAATCGGATTGTGTATGCACCGACAACGGCTACCGGATATGTTCCGGGTGCTGTTTCTGTGCGTGTTGCGCTAAGCCCTTCCAGCGTAAAGCCGACGGGGAGGCCGTCAAAATTATAATCGATTCCCTCTACAGTCCACGGATTGCCTGTGAAAGACTCAGTCCGGCTGTTTGCCGTTACGACAAGCGGGATGCGGTTGCCGCCTGTGCGGTTGGTGACTTCAAGCTCGCCGGGGATGAGGTTAACTGTAAAGTTTGCGGTTACATTTTCGCCGCCCATCATCACAACAGGTGTATTGGGGTTAAAGATTACATCTGTTGTTCCGGGAAGCGTACGGTAGACTGTCGGTGCAGCAATTCCGCTGAGGGTTGCGCCCGGAAGCTGCCCCCCTACCCACTCTTCGGTGTATCCGCCAACAGAGTATTCATTGCCGCTAAACGGATGGATCGCGCTGTTTGCGGTCACATTGATGACGCGCGGTGTAACTATTAGTCTGCCGAGATTTTCATTGCGCGTACCGGTGAACAAATGAGTCACGTCCGGGCCGCCCTGTCCACGAGTGATTACTACAGAAGCCGGGTCAAAAGTGTTGGGAACATTATCAACATTGGTTATCGTTCCGGTCGTTGTCGCGGAAGCGAGGATGTACCCTGCGGGAAGTCCGGTTGCCCAAACAGTGCTATTCGTCAATGGGGTGTTGTCGAACACTTTGCTGTCGCTGCCGGTGTGAATGGTGATTGCGCCGGAGAATTCCCACTGCGCGACGTATACGACAGACCCAGTCACGGTAGCAGACCATACGGGATCCCAGCCGGCAAATGTCCAGTTGCCATTGCCTGGCGGGTTGTCAGTAATATCACTTCCGTCGATTACCAAGCGCGGAGTCGGGGTTCCGATACGAGCGTAGCCAAGATCCGTTCTTGGGAACGCTCCATGCAAGCCGGGGTCATAGATGATATAGTCCGCCCATGCGCCGCCCGTGCGCACCCAGATAGCAACATAGGTCACATCTCCGGTTACGGTGTCCGCAACTATGGGATCCCAGTGCGAGAACGTCCAGCCCGGATTCCCCTGGGGTTGATTTGCGGAATCTCTCGGTCCGCCAAATACAGGAGTAGTTACGCCTCTGTATACCAAATGTCTTATTCCGCCGTCAGCGGTAGCAGGAACAGTCCACACGCCCTCATCGCCGGGGGCGTAGATGACGTAGAATTCCGGTGTGGTAATGACGTTAACTGTGCGGTTGGCATTGCGTGTTGTGCCTGAGTCAGATCCAATGCCTACAGCATTGTTTGTAATCGCATAACCTGCACTGAGTCTGTTATTTTGAGAATAATCTCTAAAGGTTACAGTGTATGTAATTTCAATGTATGAATCAAAGGTCATTTCAACTTCGGATAGGTTTAGTGCGGCACTTCTTCCGTCAGCCGCGATCACGAAGTTGTTTGCTAAATTTACGCCGTTTACGGTAAAGTTTGTGATGCTGAGAATCCGTGCAAGTTCAGGAACCTGGATAAAATCAGTGATGTTTAGGGTCATGTCGTTGAAGTCGCCGGCAAAATCACCATCATTGACATCGCCGTCAACAGGTATCGGAGAGTTAAGAAGCGTCACCCTGCGGGCAAAAGTGCCTGGATGATTAATCAGTTCATCAGTCTCCGGGTTAATGGGGCCGAGGGTCTCTGCCGTCAACCCTTGTACGGGGTCTCCCATGCGATTGTACACAAAGTAACCGACAAAATCCAAATGGTGCAGCCCATCAACCAAAGGTGTAGTGATTGAAGACCCCATGTTAAGGTGCTTGGTTCGCGTGCCGTTTGCCTCATCGAAATCCTGGAAGTTGATTAGGTTATTGTTGTTGTTTCGCCCCACCGCAGAAACTGTCCCCAGCGGAGTAGCCCCTCTGCGCAGGGTGAAGTCGCCGATAATATAATTGCTGCCTACGGCTACGTTTTCGCTATAGACTACGAATACCTCGGCTCCCCTCACAACCAAAACGGGTTCGGGGATTATGCTAACATCATAAGCATTGAAAGTAACTGTGTAGTTAACGATGAATTCCGAGCCTTTAGCTCCGGGGGCGGTAAGATCAACTGTTTGCACATTGGATTCTTTGTTCGCCGACCAATTTACCTGTGCGCCACCCAAAATGTCCGTGCCTACTTCGCCTATCAGATAAGCATGGTTTTGAAGAACTACGGGATTGTCAATGTTTGTTATTGTCTGAGTCACCATGCCGCCATGCACAGGGATAGGCCTTTGATACAAGGCAAATTCAGCAATAGCTGTGTTGTTCGGCAAGTTGAGCCCCATAGTGCTGGGATTGGGAACCCAGTTGCCAAGCGGGCGCATATTGTTAGGCGCATATTCATAGAGCTCAAAATTTCTGTTGGTCAGTGTAGCACTGGGCCATACGCCGTTGTTCGTGTTCGGCATTTCAACAAAACGGTATACGTTTTCAAAGATGACATAGTTGTTTCCAACCGTAAGTTCTTCCCAACGAGTACCCGCTGCGCGATTCGCAGTATCAATTATGCCAATCCAAATATCGGCAGGAGCGACGCCATCAAACACTTTGTTTATCCTAAGGTCAAACCGTTGGTTATCAAAATGGACTGTCGTAGTAAACGCGTTTGTTAACGTGGGAACCAGTGCCGTGTTGAAGTTGAACTCATAAGCCCAATGGGATGCCGTCTCGACTCCGTTTGCAAAACTGAATATCTGGTTGCCCCCGAAAGGCCGCAGGAAATAGTTGTTGTTTTGCGGTGTAATTCTAAGGACCCATTCTCCGCCTCTGGGGACTTGAATTGTGCGACTCCCTGACGGCATGTCTATAGCAAACTCTTCCAGCAGGTTGCCCCCTGCATCTCTCGGAATGAGTGTAAATCCAATTGCCCCGGTATAAGCCACACCATCCACGTGCGGGTTAACGGTAAGGGTTACTGTTTGCCCGGCGGCTCGTTGCTCCAAAGTTATGCTCGGCAAGCTCCCGGCGGCTACATCAGCGCCGGATATCCAGCCGCTATGGCTCCAGGCGCCCTGCGCCATCCAGCCAACGACATCAATGTTAGCTGCATAACCTGTTACCCACAGTCTATAGTTGTTTGCGAGATTAACTTCTGCTGTCATCCAGACATTGCCGTCTGCATCTGACATGCCGTCAGCAACAACAACGCCATCTGCATCGCGAAGCTGTACTGTCAGGTTAGCCGTCTGCCCTACCCCGATATTGCCCCACATCGGAGCAATGCCTATTCCGGGTGTCGGCAAAGTGAACTCTGCCCCCGCCACTGTGATGGACAGATTTATAACTACTGACACAAGCTCGGACTCTTCCTCGTTCTCATCTTCGTCATCATAGACATCTTCATCGTCCGCGTCTTCGTCTATGTACTCATCGTCATAGTCGTTGTCGTCATCATAGACATCTTCGTCGTCCGCGTCTTCGTCTATGTACTCATCGTCATAGTCGTTGTCGTCATCATAGACATCTTCATCGTCCGCGTCTTCGTCTATGTACTCATCGTCATAGTCGTTGTCGTCATCATAGACATCTTCGTCGTCCGCATCTTCGTCTATGTGTTCAGCGTCGCCGTCCCCGGCATCATCAACCACGTCAACAACGTCAACGGCAGAAGTCTCAACAACTTCTGCGGATTCATCGTCTCCAAGTGCAATTGCAGCAAGGCCTCCCATGGGTACTATCTGCAAAACCATTATAAGCGCGATTAATAATGCTAAATGCTTTTTCCTTTTAATCTTCGTCATCATCATAACATTTCCCTGCTCTTTCATAACTTGATAGTCTATAATAAATTAAATTTTTCTCGTTTTATAAATCAGCTGTCATATTCCTATTTTGTGTCCCAGCCAACTTCTTCCACTTCTTCCGGCTCACCATCTGCCAACGCTTGATCCATCAGTTTTATCATTTCAAGGACGCTGCGAAAATTTTTCTTCAAGTTCTTTTCCGCCCACAGGATTTGCCCTTGCCACGTAGCATTTTGGCGGAACTTTACAGATATTTCGAAAGTGCATGTTACTCCTCCGCGCTCTCTCGCTGTTTGCAATTCCATACCATCACGCCCTTTCAAACTGTGTGCTTTCTCTTCGCTCTTTGCCTCTCCAAAACTTCTTAATGATACAAACGCCTCTGGAAAATTTTTCGTATCAAAGATTTTATCCATCTTCTTCGTTACCTGGACAAGATTCGAAAATTCATACGGTGTGTCCAGATATTTACTATATAGCTTACCTTTTATCTCTTTTTCACGTCCAAACGAGACTATTTCTAACCTCATTTGCAACGACTGTGCAGTTACCAGGGCGCTATCCGCATCCAATAATTGCCTCTCTTTCGTCCTCACGGTGAGGACATAAATATCCTCCCTGGGCGACTTTTGGGCTAATTATATATGGGGAATGTCACATTTTTGTTACATTTAATGGATTTTTAGGAAATTTTTTGTATTTTTGGACTATGAAAAAGTGAGGAACGGTCGTTCCTCACTTTTTCTGAGTTTTTCATTAAATTCGCGGGCTTATTCAACTGGTGTAATCGCTCTTATTGCTGACTTCACGTCTTTTGTCCGAATTTTTGCTGGCAGTTCCGATAGTATTTTGTTTCGCAGCGCCACACAGTTTTCATATGTAAGGCTTTTTAACATGGCCACATATTGGTCAGTCCCAACACGGGTAAACACATCGCCTTTTCTAAGGCTGGTCGCAATATGGTTGCCAAGCTCTTCCATTAACTTGTCGCCCTTTTCCCCCTGCCCTCTTTTTGTCTTAAAGCTGAGTATATACACCGTTTTTCCCGTGCGTGAAAGTGACCGCATTTCAACCTGGTAAATCGTTTTGAAAGTACCGATATCACAAAAATACGCCCCGGAGAAATCCGCACTGTCGAGCCAGTCTTCCATCATCTTCTCTAATGACACTCCGTCTGCGCCTATCTGCTGCTGTATTGTTTCATATACTTCGCGTAGGCTGTCTGAAAAAGTCACACCCAATTCGTTATAAAACAAAGTTTCCAGCCTCTGGTACTCCTCCAGTGCCTTATCCGCTTTCCCTTGAGCCAACAGGGCGCATAAATAGTGGCTTAAAACTTCCTCATCAAACAAATCTATGTTCATTGCTTTTGTACACAACAACTCCGTATCAGTCGCACGCCCCCCATTCATCAGCAGCCTCAACGCCGTATAAATGCATTTTGTGTACATTTGGCGGTAATACCGCGCAAGTGGCATCACCCACATCAAACCGCCCGAGCCTGGTAAAAAGTCCCCCGTATAAAGCTCCAGTGCCTGCATAAGCAGCTTCAATTGCTCTTCACCATTGTCCGCCACCTGTGCCTGTTGGCATAATTTCCCAAACTCTTCAACGTCAACAACACAGCTTATATCATTGTTCCACACATATCTACCACCGCGGCTTATGATTATATCCTCGGCACACGGATGTCCGAATACCGTAAACATAGAGCGGGCACGATAAATCATGGTCCGTAGCGCACTCCCGGGGTTGTCGCTGCTTTCGTTAGCCCAAAGGGCTCCGATCAGCTCTTCTTGCGAAACCGGGTGGTGCCTATGGACAATGAGGTACTGCAACAAGAGCAGGACTTTTGACGACCTCTTGACCTGCTCTTCGAAGTGGTTCCCGTTCATGGTTATTGAAAAACCGCCTAGCATTTGTATACTTAACAGTTCACTCACTTACAGCACTTCTTTCTCTGCCAAGTTCCCAATTTTATGGGAAAACTCCCGCCCATCAATCCTATCCTCTGCTGCATTTTAGCATAAAAATCCAGCAAACGCAAGTCTTCTCACTCATAATCGCGTAAGGTCTTGAAATTTCGTCCTCACGGTGAGGACGAAATTTTCATCATTCAAGTGAGCTTGTCCATTAAATCGGCAAGCATTTCTTTTAAAATATCAATCTGATCATGTTTGCGCGATATAATAATCATCTTGTCAAATGCATCTGCAAAGGAGTTGGCCATAGTCCGAACTACCCTCTCCGCATCAGCAGTATTTGCGGCAAAATCCGCTTCCTTGATGCTTATTTTCAACTTTTCAAGATGTTGCGCTGCATCTTTTCCCGTATCAACCGTTTTTTTCTTGCTCGGTACCTGAAACACCTCCTCCGGCGATGGGCTTATCTTACTGGTTTTATAACCGTCTATAAGAGACCTTGTTGTTTCACGCGTCAATGCGCCCCCTAATGAGATATGCTTCTCCATCATGCCAAATATCTCGACTTGCTCATCAAGCGTGTACGTAGCCATCGGCAACACGCTTGACATCCCAACAATACCGCGCCTAATCATATCCCAAACCGGCTCTATTACTTTGTTCATAGCACTGTATCTGTCGGCTTGCTGCACGCTTATTCCGAGCCGTTTAGCTATTTCCTCACGAACATTGCCTTTGAACTCTCTGGACTTTAGATATTCCTCATGCATTTTATATCGCTTAGAGAACAGTAATGGGTCTTTAGCGCTGTCCCTTTGACTGTTTGAAAGCAGCACATAATTGTGAACATCTATCTCGTTGGAGAAAGACTTGATAACGCACGGAAATATGCTAATTCCGCTTCTCTTCCCCGCCTTTCGCCGCCTATGCCCACTCACAATCATATACTTGCCTTCCGGTTGGCCAAAGGTTGTCGCTTCTATTGGGTCTGTAAACCCCAGCTCTCTGATACTGTTCTCTATGTCCGCGGTGTCGTCTATGTCCTCATAGTTTTTCGGGTAATTATATAAATCGCTGTCCGCAACCATTTTAATGGTAATAACTCTTGCTTTTTCCGCCTCAACTTTGGCAACGTTTTCAAAAACTTTTGAACTTCCGGCTTTGTCAAAATTCTTTGCCATCATCCACCTCTTTTCTGAATTCAACCACACGCTTTTTTATCTCATCCACAAGATCCTCATATGCTCTGCGACTTTTTGAAAATTCCTTGTAGTAGCTTATGGGCCTTCCAAACATTATACTTTCACGGACATCGGCCGCAAGGGGTATTTGTATGTCAATAAAGGTGTCAAACTTTTTAATTTTTTCACGAACATGTGTGTCAACGGCGCAATTCGCCATGTATCTAGAAAGGTAAACACCCAAAATGTTAAGTGTTGAGTTAAGCGTTCTAGCTTTTTGAACCGTATCAATTATGTCACCATATCCGCTAACGCTAAACACATCAGAAGAAAATGGAACTATGAGAAAATCAACAACACATGTAAAGCAAATATGATTAAGTATCCTATTGCTGGGCGGCATGTCAACCAAAACCCAATCATATTTCCACTCTTGTATAAACTCATCAAGCTTTTTTCCGAACCTTTCAACGTCAACCTGACTTAATGCAACCTCATCTTCAAGCCGAACATCACTTGCCAGACAATCAACCCCTACGTATTTTGGTTTTGCATTGCCCCTACTCTGAAAAAGCACTCTTGCCACTGCACTTTCGGGCAACGCTCCGTGCATTACGTCATAAATAGTATTTTCAGGACGCTCGGTATTCATGAGCAATGTGTCCGTAGTGTTTCGCTGTTTGTCAAAGTCAATGATCAATACTTTTTTTCCCGCTTTTGAAAGAACTCCCGTAATATGAAATATTGATGTTGTCTTTCCACACCCGCCTTTTCCATTAATAAACGCGATTTTAATAGCCACATGCCATCCCGCCTCTCACATGTTGTTCGCTTATTACATCAAAATGTGCATATATTGTCAAGGCATGTTTGTTCAATGAAAGTCCCGCGCGGTGGGGCGCCTGAAACTTATTCGGGAAACAGTATCAGTATTTAAGGCTAGGTCTTTTTATTGTTGTCGACCATGTTTTAAGACCTTACAGATTGCACAAAAAAATATTTTTGTGCAATCGTTTGACAGATAAAAATGCAGCGATTGCAACGGTTGAATCAAAATTCTAAATCTTGCTACAATCAACTTTCCGCTCAAACACAAGATCTTGTGTTTGAGTACACAGATAAATCCTCCAATAAAAGCCAAAAAAGCAAGCTGAGAGGTCAGGATGTACACTTTTACCGAAGTAGAAACGGAATTGGAGTTGAACGCTGTGCCTAAGGGCTTCGAAAAAGCCGTTTAAGACGCGTCGAGCTTGCCCCATGTTTTTTCCCTAATGCTTTGAAGAAATGCGCGTCAGGCGACGAAAAAGGCCCCTGACACGCATTGTGTAATGTTGGCAGTCCTGACATTCATTAAAATTGAAACTATCCAAGTATTTCTGCAACGAGGCATTGTCATAAATCAGAGGGAACAAACGTGATTTATGACAAGAAAGTTTTTACGTGTACAATTTGCCCTCGATTGATTAGGAGGCGTTTGCTTATTACAGCTTACAGCATAAATTCTCAATTTAATTTCCTCTGCGAATAGCCCTTTATATTTATTATATTTATATATTTATATATTTATATATTTATAGCACCCTGAAACCGTTGCAATTACTCAATTTTTACCTCGCAACTATCACGTTTGTTCCCTTTTCTATCACGTTTGTTCCCTTTTCTATCACGTTTGTTCCCTTTTCTATCACGTTTGTTCCCTCTTTCTATCACGTTTGTTCCCTAGAGCAAAGGAATAACATCACGTTGGTGTTGACAAGTGATAATAGAAATAGTAGTATGGGATTATTACCCTGGTGTCATGGAGGGATAGTATGGAAAACGCAATTCCGCAAGAAAGAAGTCGCCTAGTGGTGAAGCACAATGATTTAATCAATAATACTCGCTATGACTTATCGGGACAGGAACAAAAAATAATTGCATACCTAATAAGCAAAGTAAGGCCTCTGGATGAGGTCTTGTTGGATTATGAATTTCATTACAATGAATTTCTCGAACTGTGTGGAACTACTATCCAAGGCGGAAAGGCTCGCAGCTATCTGAAAGAGACACTAAAAAAACTGAGAGATAAGAGTTTTTACATAACAAGGCCGGACGGAAAAGAGGCATTGTGCAGCTGGATAAATAAGGTTGTTTTCGATTATTCAACAAATTCTGTTATGCTAAGATTGGATGAAGATATTGCCCCACTTTTGTTGATGTTGCAAGAAAAATTTGCAGAGTATGAACTATACTGGATTTTGGCGATGACCAGTGGGTATAGCATTAGAATTTATGAAATCATGAAAGCGCAATCACTGGGGTTTAGTTATAGCAAAGCGGTAAAGGTAAAATATAGTGTTGAAGAACTTAAATCAAAGCTTGGCTTGGAGAAAAAATATAGCAACACAGGGTCGTTTACCAGTAAAATTATAGATGTTGCCTGTAGAGAAATTAATAGATTATCTGATATGAAGATCTCATATGAAAAAATAAAAGAAGGCAAAGCAATCCGTTATTTAGAATTTGTGATAACAGGAAAAAACACAGGAGAGCGTATGGTGGCGATGGAAGAAAACGAAAAGGCTCGAGGCGGTCAGCTCATGCTTGACGGGGAACCAAAGCTTTGAACCCAATGTGAATGAAAAGTAACCCCATATTTATGCAGACATAGGACAATTCATCTTCAAAAAAAAGACATCTCCCGCTTTCTGAGCGCTTGAAAAACTAGGATGGAGGGACATAAACTAATCCCCCTGTGTGTACAGGGGGATTAGTTTATGTATTTCTAGAGCCTAGTAAACAAGCCGACCGACAAGGATAAATCTCGCATGTGCAGAAGTATGTACGCAGGTGACTAGTGTAACCAGCCGGTCACTCGTGCTGACCTCTACATCGCTATCAATCACAGAACGGCGGCGCGCTTGCGCGATATACTCTTCAAAGTGTGATATGTCGCTAAACGTCACCGGTATTGTTTCCCTGGTAGCGTCGGCGATATATCCTGCGAACACTTCTATTGTATAGTCGCGTTCCGGCGTGTAGAGCGCAATTGTTGGATGCCGGTCAAAAAAAGCTTGGTCTCTGTAAAATTCCAACTGACCGAACATATCGCCTGACCTCATGTGGTGCCCATATATGACAGAATTCTGGTCAGTGAAGTGCGGACAATTGCGGTAGTCCAGAAATATCGAACCCATAATATTTCGGGTTCCGTCCGGCAAATGGGATAAAAAAAAGTCATTGTCTGTCCATTGCATGACTGGATAGTTAATCACTGTGCCGTCCGCGACAATCCATGCCCTAATGCCAGGGAGTGCCTCTTGTAGCGCGTAGAAGTCAACATACGGAATCCATGGGAGGCCTGCTTCAGCACCTCCGGCAACCGCGCCGCCAGCCCCTGTTCCTTGACTGGGGATTTGCGCAATGTTTCTTGTGCTAACTCCAGCCAGGACGGTCGCATAAAACGACCGTCCTTGGCTTCTTACGTATATTTCTCTTGAAAGCCCGAATGAAGTCGCGACAACTGCCACGGTGCATAAGGCTATCAATATTTTGATGGTTTTCTTACTTCGCATTGGAGCTAAGCGTTCTCCTGCGGTGGATGACAAAGAGTGTGATGAGAGAACCGAGGGATGCCACCAACCCTAGAATCCAGAGGATAAGCGCGTTGTCGGTGATGCCGGTTTGCGGGATACCGATTTGTAGAGCGTCTCCCAGGGGCACGTCAAGATCGTCGATGTACATGATGTCGTCAAGGGCATCAAAGGAATCGCCAAGGTTTGAAGCGTCACCCAGGGGTGTGTCGGTGTCGTCAATGATGAGGTAGTCATCGTCATCATCAGTCACCGGAGGGACGATTGTTCCGGGACCAGGTCCACCAGGTCCACCGGGGCCACCAGGTCCGGGAGGAGTCCACGGAGTCCACTGAGCAACAAGCATGATGCCTAAAACTTCACGGTTGTGGGCAAGCTCGTCGAAACGGTCGGAGCTAGTAACCACATGACCTTCGGGGACAAACCCTGCAAGCCCTGATGCACCGTTGTGTCTCAGTTCCCAACCGGCAAATACGAAACCGGGGCGTGTTGGGTTTTGTTCCGGGAGGAGGTTGTCGGCAGTCCAAGCTGCACGTCTGCTTGTTTCTTGCCCATCCGGCCATACAGCATCGGGAGAGCCTGCATTCCAGCCTACGATGTAGTCGGTGCGGTCTGCCCACCGAGCTGTAAGCATGATGCCGGAAACTTCACGGTTGTAGGCAAGGTCGGAGAATACACACTCGTTCGTGACCATCGGTCCGTCTATAATGCCAGCCAGACCGGAAGCTCCGTTATGAACGAGTTGCCATCCTACAAATACGAAGCCGGGGCGCGTCGGGTTTTGTGCCGGGAGGAGGTTGTCGGCAGTCCAAGCAACACCTTCGCGGAGGTTGCTTTGATCATCCGGCCATACAGTGCCGAGGCCTCCTGCGTTCCAAGATACGCGGTAGTCTGTACGGTCTGCCCATCGAGCCGTAAGCATGATGCCGGAAACTTCACGGTTGTAGGCAAGGTCGGAGAATACACACTCGTTCGTGACCATCGGTCCGTCTATAATGCCA
>Ga0123355_10010469_pt1 | contig 14220 bp, 5 predicted proteins | sample TergutEmb28metaG_3_FD_89872 | JGI IMG/M metagenome (GOLD analysis project Ga0123355, IMG submission 89872) | Embiratermes neotenicus P1 segment gut microbial communities from Petit-Saut dam, French Guiana - Emb289 P1 | ecosystem: Host-associated > Arthropoda: Insects > Digestive system > Gut ...
AAGTTTTGGGCGAGGACCGTCAGCAACAGCGTCACACGTGTCATATGTGGTTATAACACCGGAACAAAATATGGATGGAAGCATTGCGTTTACATTCAGTGCGATTTCGTTTACTGCTATCGACAATACCGGACGGGAAGCTCATATTACAATTCCCGCAACATCAGCGGAATACGGAAGAATTGATATAAGAACGCAACATAACGATATTATCCCTAATTTTGTATGGCCTGAGGCGAGTTGGGTGAGAGTAAACAGCGACGGCTCTGAAGACTTGGTAGTAGTGCATGGAGACAGTTTGGAAAGAATAATAGTAGTGGAAGGTTACGACATCGAAGGTGTAGTAATATCGGGAAACACCCTTGTAGAAGGCGAAAGCGGAACAGTAACAGTTAGAAGTTTACACATTGGAAATTAATTTTATAGTTTAAAAGAGAAACCCACTGAAATCAGTGGGTTTCTTTTTGGTTTAAATTGTTGCTATAATCGGAGCCATTGATCCTGATTCCCATAACATAAGTTTTGAGTTTTCATTATTTTCATCGAACCATTCAGGAAGGCGAACTGTTCTTAGACTAAAATTTTGAGGAATCCGAACGGTTATCACTTCAACCTGTTGCAACACGTTACCTTTATCATATCTTGCTGCGATAAGGTGTAAATCTTTGCGTGTATCATTTAAGTTTGTTATGCAAAAGGAAAATCGACCATCGGTTATATCCATTGTTCTTATAACATAATTATTGTGAATTGAAAGGTTTGGCAATAACGGTAACCTGTTAACAGGTTGCCAAACCCAAGTATCTTCCATAGTTTCGCCATCAAAGTTTGCCATTAGTTGGTTAGACGTAAATTCAAATTCACCTTGCGGGTTGTCAATCGTTCCCGAACTTACATTTTGCCAATAACCTGTAAATTGATCGTTGTTTGGCACATCATATAACCCCAACAATGCATGAGCCGGAAAACTTTCGCTTAACGTAATTTTCTGCAAAGAACGATTCCGCGCAAAAGCATCTCTCCAACTGGAATCGCTACAAATATCCCAATTTGATAAATCTAATGACGTCAATTCGTTTGAGTTGGCAAATATCGCACCAAAATTCTGCACATTGCGAACATCCCAATTTGACAAATCCAAGTTTGTCAATCCGGTATCAGAGAACAGCGATAACATGTTCGTCACGTTTCCAACATCCCAATTTGATACGTCAAGTTCAGTTAAACTGCTCGCGCCCCAAAACATACTGCTCATATCTTCAACATTACCGGTGTCCCAACCGGACACATCAAGCTTCTCTAAACTTTCCGCAAACAAAAATACACCATCCATATTTATTACATTACCTGTATCCCAACTTGACACATCAACTTCGGTCAGGTTTTCCGCCATGGCAAACATCCATTCCATAGTGGTCACGTTACTAACATCCCAACTTGACAAGTCAACCGAAATCAAATTAGAAGACAGCCCAAACATCATAGTCATATTCGTTGTTTTACTTGTATCAAAATGTTCCAACCCTGTTATAGATACCAAATTTTCCATTCCAAAGAAAAGTGCTTCTAATGAATCCCCTGTAATAATAGGCCCTGTAAAAATAATTCGTCTAATATAGCGAAGATAGGCAAAATATGAAGGAAACTCCATACCATCTAATCCGATTAATCCGCTGTCAACCACGAAAAGCCCGTCTCCATGCAGCACCCATTCAGCGCCGGGTTCATCCCAATCAACCGCTTGAAATCGTCCATATGCCAATAAATCACTTGCCAAAAACGGAGTGACAACTCCAAACGGCACTCTCGCGATTATATTTTCGTCAACCTTAATATGCACATAACCTTGAATGTACCCGCTGGCATTTTCTCCGAAAGCAACAGCGGCAGTAATTTCAGCAGCATCTCCCGGTTGAACCGTTATGGAAGTTTGGCTAAGCTGCATTCTTGCGCCGTAGTGCGGATTATTGGTAAATTCATAACCTATTGTGTATGTTTTCACTGCATTTCCATTATTCGCGATTGTTATAGGAATTGCTGTCGTTTCGGCTTGCTCCTCAGGATTTACGTGACCAAAACTAAGCTGTGCCGTTGTTTGCAACTCCCACGGATCATTGCGAATTGCGGTAAGCGGAACATAATACCTTGTGGTTACAAGAGTTTCGCTCAAAAGTGCCGCAAGTGGGTCAACAAATCCCGCGCCAACAAAAAACGGCTGATTATATTCGGTAACCGCAAGCAATCTTGCCGTATTCATTATTTTTGCTTTGATTTCGTATGGCGTTGCGTCAGGAAATTGTTCCAACAACAAAGCCGCAACCCCTGCAATTACAGGCGCTGAAAAAGATGTTCCGTCTACCGGTCTGTATCCGCTGTCGATATCGGTTGTATAAACTTGAACTCCCGGCGCAACTATATTAGGTGTAATATGAAACGTATCCTCCAACGGACCTCTTGATGAAAATTCCGCAAGAGCATCTTCTGTTTCTCCGCGTCCACCTAAGGTTGCAGCGCCGACTGAAATCGCAAGCGAACTTGTAGCGGGCGCACTAACGCTAAACATTCCAAGCCAACCATCGTTTCCCGCGCTTACCACAACGATAATCCCGTCTAAAACCGCTAAGTTAACCGCGTTAAACATCGGCCTGTGCGATGCAAACGGACTAAACGCAAACATTTCGCCAAAACTAAGGTTCATTATATCCATTTCGTCAGCATGCGCTGCATCAACCGCGGCAAGAGTACTTAAACCGCCAACACTTGAAATGTTGACGCGATAATTCCAAAGTTCAATTCCCGGCGCAACGCCGACAATTACGCCCGAAACCGCTGTCCCGTGCGCTCTTATGCCGTGTCGGAGGTCCATGTTAGTTGAAATTGAGTTGTTACCTCGCTGCCATCCGCGTATTCGTCCCGTTTCATCTTGAAATCTCACAAATTCAGGGTGATCATGCTGAATTCCTGTATCCAGTACAGCAACTCGTACTCCCGCTCCGGTAATTCCCATTGTATTATGAATGTAGTCCGTATCAAAAAGTTCTCGCACTTCCGACATAAATTCGGGGTTTTCAAAATAAGCATAATATTCATCATATACTACTTGTTCGTAAGGTAAAACGTGAAATATCACATTCGGAAAAACTCCGTAAACTTCCGGCAATTTGGCAATGCTTGCCGCCATATTCCCAGGAACACTCATAAGAACGCCGTTAAATAGCCGATAATGTTGGTCGATTATATCAATTTCACCATTACCGGACATGGGCATTGGAATTTGCAACAACTGCTGTTGAAATACAGTGTGCGCCGATAATGCTTGTTGCTCAAAAGAGCCTATCATTCGCCCACGAGGAATGTTGTGAGATATTCCTCGCTCTTGCATAAGCCGCAAAGCAACTGCGGGCGGCGTTACGAATTGCACATAAATTTCAATCTGCTCATCAAAGTCGGTTATTGCATAATCACCGACAAATCCTTGCATACCAACCGGTTCCCCTAATGTGGCAGTTAAAATGTTCCCTTCAATAGAATGGTTGATTACAACGTTAGTTGATGATGCAACCGTGTTAAAAAGAGTAAAAATTAGAGCAAACATTAATAAAATAGCAACCAATTTTCTTATCATTCAATATCAATTCCTTTGTTTTTATTATTATAGCATTTTATTATACCGTGATTATATCATATTATTTTTAAATTTGCAATAAAAAAGCTTGAACTCCGGCTTTAAGTTTGGTATAATTGCAAAAGCATAATAGAGAGAGGGTTTTCTTATGAAAAAAGATATAATATACACAACCATTTCCACCGGCGACAGCGAAAGCATGTTGAAATCACTAACCCCCATAGAAATGACAAAGGCGCGCACAAAAGATGAGCGCACCATTGTAGTAGATACAACTATCACAGACCAACCTATGCTAGGGATGGGCGGAACATTGACAGACACAGACCTTTACAACTTGCTGCGTATGGATCGCAAAGAACAAGACGCAGCATTAACGGCGTTATTTCACCCCGTTGAAGGAGCAGGCTGGAACTTTATGCGTCTGCCTTTTGGCTCTACCGATTGGGAGGCGACTTGTGATTACTACACTTACGACGATATGCCGCGTGGTGAAAAAGATTGGGAGTTAAAGCATTTTTCTATTAAGCGAGACATCGACAGAGGTTTATTCGATCTTGCAAGACGCTGTAAAGAAATCAATCCAGATGTATTGTTTATGGCGTCAGTTTGGGGAGTCCCGGGGTGGATGAAGGAAAATGATTCTATCATGTTTGGGCGGTTTGACCCTCAACATACTGAAGTTTACGCAAAATATCTCCGTATGACAGTACAGGCTTTTCAGGAACAAGGCGTAGAGTTGTATGCTATAACTCCTCAGAACGAATCTCTTACAAGTGACGACCGCGCGACCCCTGCTTGCCGCTTTACTTGGCGTATGCAAAAGGATGTTGTTATCGCATTGAAGCGCGAATTTAAAGAATACAATATTGATACAAAAGTCTGGATATATGACCATAATTTTGATATGGCGCGATGGTTTGTGGAACCTATGCTTGCAGACGCCGACGCGCGCGCGGCAATTGATGGCGTAGCCTTTCACGATTATGCCGGAAGTCCTACCGAAATGAGCAGACTAAAACAGATGTATCCTGACATTCCTTTTTATATGACCGAACGCTATATCGGTACACCGGCAGGATTGGCTCGTTATGTACAGCAACTTCGGAACGGAGCGCGTTGTTATGTGCAATGGGCAACAATGGCTGACGAGTACGGCGGACCGCATCAATTGTGGGGGAAGCCTTTTATTTACGATAAACCGCACGATGTTACTTGGCGCAGATTCATTTATAATTTATACGAAGAGCCAAACAAGTGGTTCAAAGCGCCTTCTTACGGCCTTTACGGACAGTTCACAAAATTCATCAACAGAGACATGCTGCGCGTGGATTGTACCGGAGGTCATGACGAATGGATTACAGCGGTATCCTTTCAAGATAAAAGCGGCAAAATCGTTGTGGTTACTGTAAATCAAACCGATAATGAGCAATCATTTACATTACGCATAGGCGGCGCGGAAGCTCAAATAACACAATTGCCGCAATCTGTTGCCACATACGAAATTTTGCCGGGCGATTTAAGTTCTAGCACTTCCTGCAAGGTTTCAGATTGCTCGCAAGCGATACTGCCAACTCCGGAAGGCTTCGATATCGAACCGGTTGAAATTATTTTATCGGGCGAATTAAAAGAGGGGGAAGAAATATCACTCTCTTGCAGAGTGCGAAATGTCGGTAACCGTTCAACACCGGACCGAGCAACGCTATCTGTTCTGTTTGAAGTGGACGGAGACTGCCCTGTCGCAAAAAGCACCATATGCATTCCTGCCGTTGAACCGGGCGAAGAGGTTGTCGCCAAAGCTAATATACCTTATGGCAAAAAAATCACTTGGACGGCGGAAGCAGGCTATCATACGCTGTTCGCATTGACATCCATAGGTAATTGCTATCCTGAAATAAATACCGACAATAACCGGTTGGGTATGGAAGTTTTTATTTCATCATAAATCCATAAATATAAACCCCGCAAGCAATGCTTGCGGGGTTTCGTTTTACAACACAACTTCAACTATATGTGTACCGTCTTTAAATACAGGAAGCAGGTTACCTTCAATTTTTTCGCCGTCTACTGTTATTGATTTAACCCCTTTGCAATTTCCGGAAGTATTATCAATTCGGATGTCATATTTTGCACCTCTGAAAGTGCGTACAATACTGGCTTTCGGAACTTTTTTAGACAAACACGGGTCAATAAGAAGTCCGTCATAGCTTCTTCTCGCGCCCAAAATCCATTCTACAAGCACCTGCACAAACCAACCTGCCGTACCGGTAGCCCATGGATAGCCGGAGTATCCGTAATCGTATTCGGTGGTTGACACAGAATTTGTAAACGAGAAAGGTTCATTGCATGATACCGAAACCGGATTTGCCGGATTGTCGGGCGCAACCTTTAAAAGGGTTTCCCACGCAGCCTCAGCCCGCCCGAGCATACAGTCGGCAACGGCTTTAAATCCCGCGGCATGGTTGTAAACGCCGCCATTTTCTGCTGTGCCGGGCAACGAGTTTGACATACCTCCGATACGCGGATCATATTTGGAAAATCCGGGAGCCACAATCATGTAACCTAAATCGCAACCTAAGTACTTTTCAAGATTATCCATAGACATCTTCGCTCTGTCCTCAGAAGCGATTTGCGAAAGTACCGCCCACGCTTGAGCGTTGGTGAAAATTTTACCCTCTTCATTTGCATGAGATCCTGCCTTATAACCGTCTTCGCAAATAAATCTTACATACCATTCGCCGTCCCACGCAACATCGTTAAGTCTTTTCTTAAAGATTTCATAAGCGTCCTTAGCTTCTTTTTCAAGCTCAATATTTTTAAGCTTTCGGGCAAGCTCCGCAACCTCCAAAAGCCCATGACAAAGCTGCTGAGTCACCATAACACTTTCACGCTCTCCGGTTTCAGGTGTTGCCTCCAAACCATCGTTCCAGTCGGCATGGTGCTGGCGGCAAAGTCCGTGTTTGCCCGTATCATTAATAAGAAACCGCATCGCGCGTAACATGTGATCCATAACCGTTCCGCTTTCATCACTTTCAAAATAAGGAACTATCTTATCAAGCAGAGAAAAATCACCGCTCTCCTTGATAAGTGCCGGCACAGTCATAAGTATCCACGCGGGCTTATCTGAATATTGAAGTCGATTAACAGGTCTGAAACCATGGTTGACTTTGCCATTAGGATATTGAGAAGATAAAGCGCGAAGAAGGTTTTGCTCCGCCACTTCATATTCAACCATCGCGTAAGCACAGTCATTTTGCAGATTATCTCTAAATCCGCTTTTATTTATAAGGTAAAAGTATAATTGCTTTTTGACAAAAAAGTTAAAAAGAGCGTCAAGATTATCGTTACCGGTATTTACTTTAAACGCGTCCATTCTTTTTTGTTCCGCCAATCTTTGTTCCTCTAACATATCTTCTATAACGCTTATATTTAAACGTTTTTTAATTTCCTTAACTTCTTCAAGTGAACCTGTTTGCCCAAGTACATAATCCACACGCATTGACGAGTTTGCAGGAACTTCAACATATGTTTGAATCGCCGCACAACTGTCAGGGCCTCTGCCCGGCTTGTTTTGACAATTATATCCCCAAAGAATACGCGGAGTTCCCGCCGAAAATTCGCTTCTTAAAAACTGATCGCGGTATCCGTCAGCGCCTTTATAATTGTTAAGAGCAATTAAATACCCTTTATAGTTATTTGTAGGCGCTTTCTTATTGTGGTTACAAACTAATACGCCGCCGATTTCCTCATGAATTTCTGAATAATTAATATTTCCAACATATCCGCCGTCATTAGCCCACCCGGAAAGAGCAAACTTAGCGTAACCAAAAACAGATATTTTTTTAGGTTTATCAGTATTATTTTGAAGTGTAACCGTCCAAATTTCCGCAAGTTCATTCTTAGGAACAAATACCCTCTGAACAGCAGTAAGCCCATCAAACGTCCCTTTAATTTCAGTTTTATGAGCATAATATTTACACGAAAAATCCTCAACATCCGTTGGCGCGGGTGCTCCGCCGGGACAAAAAACTTTGCCGGTTTCCTCGTCACGGATATATAAGTATTTCGAATCATAGCTTACTAATATACAAGTGTTGCCATCATAATCACGAGACTGCATATAACCGTCTCCGATATTAGACATTTGTGAAAAAAGTTCGTTATCTCCTATTTTGTTATAATGCATATTAAGCCATTTCCGCGGCGGCTCTGCCATCAATTCAAAACACTGCTCATCCTCGATAAAACGACCGTAATTGTTAGTTGTGGACATAGTATCTCCCCCTTACATTAATAACCTGAATTATACATTAAATCAATATGGATGTCAACATAAAATTCAATATTGACGCGAAATTGAACATATGATAAAATAAAAGAGCGAAAATCACTAACTTATTGTTTCTTCAGGAGGAAAAATAATGAAGGAACAAAAAAGGTATAGCGTAGGAATTTACTGCCGAATTTCAGTGGAAGATGAAATGAGAAGCGGCGAAAGTTCAAGCATATCTACACAAAAAGAAATGCTTGTGAAATACGTTAAAGAAAACTGTTGGAGGGTGTTTGACTGCTACATAGATGACGGATATAGCGGCACTAATTTTAATCGCCCTGAATTTCAACGTATGATTGACGACATTGAGGACGAAAAAGTTGATTTGGTAATTGTCAAGGATTTATCAAGGCTTGGAAGAAATTATCTTGTAACCGGACAGTACACCGAAGTATATTTCCCTGATAGGGGGATAAGGTTTATAGCACTTAATGACGGAATTGACAGTATTAACGGAGACAACGATATAACGCCGTTCCGGAATATCCTCAATGAGATGTATTCCAAAGACATTTCAAACAAAGTAAGAACAGCGGTTAGAGCGAAAAAGGAACAGGGGAAATATTTAAGTAATTATGCGCCCATTGGCTATCAAAAAGACCCAAAAGATAAAAACAGACTAATTATGGAAGAAGAGGGAGCAAACATAGTTAGGCAAATATTTGAATTATCAAAATCAGGTTTGGGTAGTAAGAAGATATGCAATATCCTTAATGAAAAAAACGTTATAACTCCAATAAATTATCGAAGAAAAAAGTTATACGGAGAAGAACCGAAACCTACAAGATGGAACACGGAATCCGTTATCCATATTTTGAGAAATCAAACTTATATAGGACATACCGTACAAGGTGTAACAGAACATACAAGATTTAGAAGAATGCCGCCGAAGCGCAAGCCAAAAGAGGAATGGATTATTGTTAAGAATACTCACGATGCGCTAATAGACACAGAAACTTGGGAAATTGTGCAAAAACAGATAGACAGCAGAATCCACCCGTTATTAAAAAGTAAAGAAGTTCATATATTTGCCGGGTTTTTAAAGTGTGAGGACTGCGGATATACGCTTGGATATTCAGCAAAAAAGGACAAATCAAATACCGCATATTATTCTTGCAGTACTTGGCGCAGGCATGGTACAGGTTTTTGTACCAATCATTACATCCGTAAAGATATGTTAGAACAAATTGTGCTTGACGATATTCGCAAGTATTCAAACCTTGCAAAAAACAAATCTGACAAACTAACAGACCGGTTGTTATCACAAAATAACGATAACCAAAAGAAACGGGTTAAAACATTAAACTCTGATTTGTCAAAACTGAAATCCAGACATGCGGAATTGGATAATATTATAAAACGATTATATGAAGATAATGTGTCCGGCAAATTAACCTATGAAAGGTTTAATAAGTTTTTGAAAAGTTATGAAAAAGAACAATCCGATATCGGAAAGCAAATTGAAAATATTGAACAAGAAATAGAGCAAATTAAAGCAAATAAGAAAGATATTAATTCTTTTATTAAGTTGATTAAGAAATATACAAATATCCAAGAGTTAGAGAGAAATGTGTTAATTGAATTGATAGATAAAATAGTAATTGGTCAATCTCAAATAATTAATGGACAAAAAACGATAGACATTACCATTTATTATCGTTTTGTCGGAATAATAAACTAAATTAAAACAAAATAAACAGAACAATAAGTATGGTGGTTTTCGCAAAAGAAAACCACCGATTTAAAATAGATACTATACGGGAATATTTTAGTAGTATAAATTTTGTGCATTTCTATTGCATATTAAACAACTCTATGCTATAATATATTCAATAAAATTAAATAATCATACAAAAAGGAAGTGTTAAAGTGAAAAAGTATACAAGTAAAATTATGGCTTTTGTATTAGCCGCGGTAATGCTTATTACGATGATTCCGTTTGCGGTTTCCGCAGATGCGCCGCAGTCTATGACGCTTCTCGCAAGAGAAACGACGCGATTCGGACAGTGGTTTGATGATAATACTGTTGGAAATCGGCAAGAGATTACCGGTTGGCCGCACTGGCCCGGAAACTGGGGGAATCTTAACGTTAATGCAGACGGTGACGTTCAGTTAGGCGGTTGGGAGTCAGTGCTTCTTGGTTATGTGCTTGATGTTGACCGCAATATGACTGTTACCATTACTTATGACACCAACCGAAAGCCTATCACCTTTTTTCATCTTGTCGGCGATAATCAAATAGGCGGTCCGACTGCATTTACCAATACAACGACAGTTAATCTGCAAGCGGGGGTAAATACGCTTTACTTCGGGTGGTGGCATCCCGGACAAAATTACCATCCGGTTACTCACGCAAGTTTAACGCTTGATTGGATTGGCGAGACGGGTGACATAACGCCTGTTGTTCGTGTTGTACCTCTTCCGTTTTCAGATGCGTTTCCGGACGAGAATTTTAGAAATTATGTAATTGAGTTATTAGGCGGCGGATTTACTGCAAATGATTTATTTAACGATCCTAATCATAATCATGCCGCAACGATAGCGGCGATAACCTCGCTTGATTTATCGGGCAAAGGTATATCGAATTTAACAGGTATCGGGAATTTTACCGGGTTAATATCGTTAGACGCTTCTGATAACTTTATCACAAGCCTTTCCTTGATACGGAACTTAGCTTTGACAAATTTGGACGCATCAAACAATAATTTAACTTCGGTTGATTTGTCGAGGAACGTTGCTTTGGAGACTTTAGATGTTTCGGAGAATAACCTAACTTCCATTGATTTGACGGCGAATATCGCTTTGGCAAATGTGAATATTAGACAAAATTATCTTGTTACTGCAAGTGTTGTGGGAAGCGTTGTTGACGTTAGCGCGCAAATTACTAATGAAACTCAAAAAGGTTGGTTGGTTACATTTATGGGTTACGCGGCAACAGATACAACGCTTAGCAATCTTATTATGCTTAGAGAGCAAAGAATTCCTAACGGCGGAAATGCTACGGCACCAAACGTGCCTATGGAAATAGGAATTTATGAATTCGACCAATGGGATAGAGCTTTTACAAACGTTACCGAACATATTATAGTTACAGTATTGTATCAAATAGCTGTGCCTGATCCGGTTGATTCGAATCCTGATTTGTTTGCTTTTGAAGATTTTAACTATATTGCAAGACCGATTGAAATTGTCATCCATCCTATACCAACTAACCATCCCCCCGGTAACACGCTGTTAAGGCGCGGACAAGGCTGGGCAGGTTGGGATTGGTGGGGACCTAATAATACTCGGGCATGGACTTTAAGTGCTAATGGCAGTGAAGCCTATGAAATAAGAACCGAAAATCCGCTTGAGTTTTCTAATTTGTTGAGCTCGGATAATTATTTGTTCGGTCATAGCGATAGAAGAGTCAATATGTTTCGTGCATTCGGGTTTAGATATAATAACAACGCCGGAAACCATATAATTTACTACCCTGCCTCGCAGGGTTCGCACGCGCGAGCGCTCGGACGAGAGAATACGGAAGTTTGGGTCAGTTATTTGGTTCGCCCGGAAAAATTGAGAAATCACAGCAGAGTTACGTTGGAGGGAGTTCCTGCTGCTACCAACTCACTTTCTATTGGTTGGAACGAAACAAATTGGGTTATCGCAAACGGTAACGAAACGGTTGCGCCGTCCAATGTGCCTGTTGTTGAGGGATATACTTATTTTATCGTTTTGAGATATCAATTCCCCATTGGCGGCGGAACGATTGTTGATTTATTTGTAAATCCGTCAACGTCAGCAACGCCGACAACCGCGAACGCTACGTTAGAAACTGACAGAAACCTTGGGTTTAACGCATTCAGCATTACCGGGCAAGGCGGAGCGTCTTACGACTCTATCCGCGTTGGCGCGAACTTTGCGGCGGTTGCTCCGACTGATGGACCGTATGTGCCTCATTACACTCCGACACCGGATACAGACAATCGTATGAGAGTGCTTATGTTGGGCGATTCAATCACTGAAGGATATTCTCCGGGAAGCATGTTCGGACGCGACGGTAGAAGTTGGAGATATTTTTTCTGGCAATGGTTGGTTGACCACGGATATGATGTTATGTTTGTAGGTTCTGGAACCAGCGATAACTCTAATTTAGATAATGAGTGGTTTTTCCCTAATTATATGGGACAATCGTTCAGCAATCGGCATGAAGGACATTGGGGCTGGAAACTTGAATGTAACGACCCATGTATGGATTATAACCCGAGCCATGTATGTAACGGAGTTACTCTAAACGATAGGTTGCCGGTATGGATGAATGACCCGTTTGAAGGTTACATTCCCGATATGGTAATTCTTTTTGCCGGAGGAAATGGTTGGGAGCCTTGGTTATATAAGCAAATATCTTTAAGAAACACAATCAACATATTGAGAGAACGAAATCCGGATGTTAAAATATTCTTATCACCGATGTTTGATAATGGATTCGAATTTTGGGACAGACCAAACGTTCAAGGCGGACGCAGTAATCCTAATCATAATATGAACCATCTTTGGGGACAATTGGTTGAAGAGCTTAATAATAACGGTTCAAGTTACCGAGATATTACCATGATGGGAACATGGGATCATACTGTTGATATTCCGTTAAATCAAAACGCGCATTGGACTCCGACAGGCAGACAGATTCTTTGGCCCGCCCGTTGGGAATCCGAGGGTACTCATCCGAGTTTCGCGACAACCGACTTTGTTCACCCGAACTTTATCGGAAGTAATCTGTTGGCGCGTGAGTTTTTCTTTGAAACACATGAGTTTATAGATAATTGGCATGTTAACGAGCAGGGCGGAACATCGAATTTTATGGGTACGTTCAGACCGGAAAGAGGAGTTCATTATCAAACAAGTATGGTGAATCATGGTAGCGGTATCAACTCTTGGAGATATTGGACAGGGGAAGATTTTGTTATTAGCGTAATGAACCCTGAGTTAGGCTTTGAAATTGCAGAATTGTTATTTGTTAACGGCGAAATCGTTCTTGGCGAATGGGGAACAGAAATAAGACGCACCGAAGATACCGACGATGGTCGCGTGAGTTTTCGTATGAGGCATACACCAAGCGGAGGAGGGCTTTCTGAAATTGGTTCCGAGTTTTACAGAATTGACAGAACTCCGCCGAGCGGAGAAATTATAGTCAACGGCGTTAGCGTCGCTGATGAACTTAACGGTGAAGGAAGACTTTTCTTCCGCGATGTAAGCAACTTGCAAGTTGTAATTCAAGGGGACGATGGTCCCGAAGGCATTGGGCTTGGAAGAATGTTGTGGGCATCCGATGACGCTCATTGGCGCTCACGCACACAACCCGGCGTTGAATATTATATTTCTAGTTACTGGTTGCCGTCTAACACTGATTGGAATATGCCACTTTTCCCGTGGACTTCGGAACTTGTTACAGGCAATTACGGTCCCACAGGTGCGCAAGGGCAAACCATAGATTTGGCTCGAACTCAATTTAACTTGCCGGTAACGCTTGGAAGACATTATATTTACGCAAGATTGACTGACAATTTGGCGGGACGTTTGATAAATCCAAATTGGTTTAATCCGCCATTCCTGAGTAATTCGCAAGTTATCAGCGCGGGAATTGTTGTTTGGACTGATAGTGCAAGCCAAGCTTCAGCCACTCATTTATTAGGCGGCGCACCTTTGATTGTTGATATACAAATGAATGGAAATACGGTCAGAGAAGTAACGCATAATGGCAATGTTCTTGAATTGGGTGTTGATTTTGGTTTTAATACGAACCTTATAGGATTTCATCCCGATTTCTCAAGTTCTTTACCGGTAGGCGAACATGAATTTGTTATCAGCTATTGGCCGCAAGGCGTAAACGCTCCATCGTTGAACGGCGAACCGAATATCGGCACAACTTTGCTGACTATCAATGTAACGGATAGCCTTGAAGGAATCGTGGATGTTATCGTTGCTAATGACAGAATAACAGTTGAATTGTATGATGACATGGACGCAGATGATGTTGTAATTATTGCTTTGTTCCAAGGTAATATGATTGTAGAAGTCGTGTTGGTAAATGAAGGCGATGATTTGCATGATATTCCGGTTGAAAACCTTGATGTTGCTGATAGAATCGTGGTTATGTGGTGGGGTGACGTAAACGGAATGACACCGCTTCATCCCGCATTCCCGCTTACTCGTTCCGGCAGCTCGTGGTAATACAATGATTAAAGATTAATAGAGAAATACCGCAAGCATATGCTTGCGG
>Ga0123355_10010470_pt1 | contig 14218 bp, 9 predicted proteins | sample TergutEmb28metaG_3_FD_89872 | JGI IMG/M metagenome (GOLD analysis project Ga0123355, IMG submission 89872) | Embiratermes neotenicus P1 segment gut microbial communities from Petit-Saut dam, French Guiana - Emb289 P1 | ecosystem: Host-associated > Arthropoda: Insects > Digestive system > Gut ...
CACACATCGAACCAGAGCAATACAACCCATGAAATAACTCAATAAATAAGTCGCAAGCTCCTGAGGATGGATTTATTAACATCTGAAACATGTTGAGCATTAAATAATGAAATAATAAAGCAAATGACATCAAGTTGGTCTCTCTTTATTCAACTATGAAGATCATGCACGGTCCAATAAACATAAAATATTTCTGTGCTTATCTTTCGATACCACCATTGTATACTTTAGTCATGAATGGCAAACAAATTCTTACTGTAACCTAATAAATGTGTAGAAAGGAACACCGGAGAAGACATACTGAAATCTCCTGCATAACAGTTTTACAGTTCCTTTACCACCTGGCTCCTTTTGTGATCAAATTAATGTATCATGTAGCTCGTGGGAGCCATTTGGAGTAAATGACATTTGGTGCTGCAAGTCATCACGACTTATCTTAACATAATAACACATGGCCACGGGTGGCGACTCTCCAAATGTAAGTTCCTCCAGAAAAGATATTTGCGTGGTGTGAGGGCAACATTAAAGAGACTGAATTTCTGTTGTCATTGTTCATAAACATATTTAATTGCCAAATGTAATATCTACCAAAAACAAAAACTTCACTTCACTTGGATCTTTATCTAGTACATTGCAAAATAGTTTGTTTTAGTAGACAAGAATCATAATATACAAATTAAACCTACGTATTTTACAAAGCGACATAAACAATATACGCAATCTTCAAATCAATCTTACTTTCTTACAAATATTAGACTGTTAAAATGAGCCAATTTTAAAATATTTGGTATGAGTTTTATTACGGTAAAATTATTTTCATGTTTTCATAATTCAGACTTCAAAAATATCTGCTATAAGATCGAACATTTGAAAAATATTTTATAGTGTATATATATATATATATATATATATATATATATATGCACAAACACGCAGGCACACCAAAAATTATTTTTTATCCAACTTAGAAATATCTCTGACCCTAACTTACATTTTCTAAAATTTGTAAGACAAAGTAAAATTTACCCATATTCATCAGTTTCATATGGATTATAGTGGGCTGGGATAGCTCAGCCGGTATAGCGACTGGCTACGATCTGGACCGTGGAGGATCTAATCCTAGTGGGACCGAGATTTCAGCATCCGTCCAGACCGGCTCTGGGGTCCACCCAAACTCCTATACAATGGGTAACGGGTCTTTCCCGGGGGTAAATTGGTCGGGGCGTGGCGTTGACCGCCCACCGCATCTAGCGCCAAGGTTAAAGAAAGAGTAGAGCTATATGTTTAGGTGAACTTTACCTTTACCTTTAACATACGGGCTATATAGCTTACATCTATAACACTTTTATCATACCCAGTTAAAATGGTTAATTAAGGATATTATCATATGAAGGATTGCATTCTGTCTTTTTATCCAGTACCTGTCACATAAACATGAGGTCACAATGTATAAATATTTGTATGTACAAATCTCGGTCAGTAGTTCGCACGGCTACCTAGCTTGTATTATTAACCCTTGAAAGAAAAGTATTTCGTGTCCACAACGCTAAGTTTAACACTAAAATATTTAATTGTGCCTACAGACTCTAACATATATTGCATATAATTCTCGGAATAAACATCGTTTCGTTCAGCAGATTTAGCTGACTGCATTATCTTATGGAAACAAATTATGTCCCATATGAGGGGCTGAATTAACAGTTACACATGTTATAATGACATTTTGCTATTCCAAGGGTCAATAATAAACTTTCGCAAAATTTTAAGATTAGACGCACTGTGCAATATGATGCTTTGTTATAACGACTGCAAAGAAAAAGGTCACACTTCTTCTTTGTACAAAAGATACACCTGTGAATGCACCACACTTCGGCATCGTGTGATGGCAGAGGAGGTGCTGATAAGTCCTTATCCCGACCAGGAAGGAAACAAGCTACAGCGAACAAACTCCGGATATATTCAACATAGTCCCCACGAAGCTCAATGCACTTCTTAGCCCGTTGCTCTAACTTGTGCAAGCCACTCAAAAATATTCAGAAGGTTGTCCATCCAACCAGGTCTTCGCGGCAGCAATGACCTCTGCGTCGGACGAAAAATGGTGACATTTCAATTTTTTTTCAGTCCAGGGAATATGTGGTAGCCCGACGGGGCCAGATCCGGAGAATAGGGTAGGTGATTAAGACATTGGAAGCGCAGGTAGGCCAGTTTCTTCTGGGTTGCAAGTGCCTGGTGAGCCGGGGTATTGTCGTGCAAGAACAAGACACCTTTGGTGAACTTCCCGCGGCGTCTTTCCTTCAAAATGTCCTTCAATTGCACCAGCAGAGATGAGTAATACTCAGCGTTGATGGTTTGGCCCATTGGAAGATAATCAATGAGGAGGATGCTATCTTGATTCCAAAAAAAAATCGAGGCGAGAACTTTTCCAGCAGATTTTTGCACTAGGAATTTTTTTTGGGTGGGGGGCCGGTAGGGGGCGAGTAAGCCGTTATGCCGCCACTCCATTGATTATTGCTTTGTCTCCGGGTCATAGTGATATGACCAGGTTTCTTCCATTGTCACCAATCGCGACAGGAAATCATTTGGATCCCGCCGAAAAAATTCCAAATGATGGTCAGAGGACTGGCACCGTTGACGTTTTTCATCCGCGTTCAGGCATTGCGGGACCCACTTGGCGGAGAGCTTTTGTATGTCCAAATCTTCATGGATGATGGACCCAAGCCGCTCACGTGAGATGCCCAGTTGCTCAGCAATTGATTTAGCCGAAATCCGGCGGTCTTCCAAGATTAGCTGGTGAATTTGATCAATAACCTCCGGGGTGGTCAATGTTTTGTGTCGTCCAGGACAAGGCGTATCACAGGTAGTAAAACCACCACGTTCAACTGGGCCACCCAGTTTTGACGGTGGCATACGATGGTGCATGTCCCCTTGATGTTTCTATCAGAATGGCGTAGATTTCCTTCGGCGTCTTGCCTTGCAGAAAAAAAATAAATAAACTTGATGACAGCTCGAGTCTCCATGTTGTTGAAATCGCGCACGTCGCCTAATATTCTTCCTTTCGGCCTCTGTAACAAGAAAAGACTTGCAACTCAGCACACGAACAGACCCCTCTTACGAACGACACTATCGATTCCTTCCTACGACATCGGGAAATAGGTCGGGCTAAGGACTTATCAGCACCCTCTCGTATGTCTAGATGTATTTTAAAATTTTTCACAGATACGTTCCAAATACTTTCCTTGCAACTTTGCTAGCACCATTTGCCTTTTCCTTCATTTGCGACAAATAATAATCTGTTCTTATTGCCCAGCTGATTGCACTGTCAGTCATAATCGTGGTGTATGGAGGTTAAAATGTTTCTTCTTCTCATAATAAAAAGCAGGAAAATAATATTGAAACAAATCTTAAGTTGATATGATGGGATTGGCTAGAGTGGAATAAACTTGCTAGTGATAGAGACAATTGGTTGGCTCTTACGAAAACGGTAACGAAGCTTCAGCTTCTATAAAGTGCGAAAGAATTTCTTAGGACTCTGTGGAGCTAATACCTGCTAAATAAGGACTCTGCTCCATGAATCTATTTGGTTAGTTAGTCAGGTAGTTATTTGCCACACGAAAATGACTCAAATTAATTTAGGAAAATTAATGAGATTTTTATATCCGGACTATCTTATAAACCAATTCTGGCTATAAAAGAAGTTCTGGAAAAAAATGACTATATATTACTTCGATTTTAAGTTTCTAATTAGCGGTTACAATGGGCAAAACAGAAGGCACTCAGCAACTAGTAGATCCTAAACATAAGGTTAAACACAATCCGGTATACACCTTAAGAAATGGATGGAAATACCACGGAATTTGGACTAAAGACAACTACTTCTAGATAATTAAACACCAGACTCAGGTTTGAACCCTGGACTTCCGGTACACAAAATGAAAGTGGCAACCATTTTACCGCTGGGTATCGATTATTGTCTTTTGGTAGGGTGTAAGTGGAATATAAGATAAGAAGTGATTACAGGTTACACTAAAGTTAGGGTGTGCCTAGGCGGCTGGGTGGTCGCCTGTTGTAGGTCTTCTGGAGTCGTGATGCAGGGGTTTGCCGCTGTTGCGTGATCAGCCCGAGGGGGTGATCACTCTCAGCAGAGTTATTATTATACCACACGGCCCGTCATTAGCCTATTGCAAAAGGCGTCCTAATAGAGACTATTCCAACTCCCTAATGGTCACGAAACATCTTTATCGGCGATCAGACTTGTGGTAGTCTTCTTTCTTTATCCTCACCTCCTGGAGTGCTATAATCTTTTTCATTTCCTGCTTTTCTTTTCCTGTTAAATATTGAGCTATACACATGGGATTCTAATTTCTTCAGTATTTTGCGCAGTACTAAAAGCAAAACTTCAAGGCTCTCCGCCTCAAATGAAGACGAAAAAGAATCTGATGTTTACTGGACAGTGCATCATTGTGATAACTGAAGAATAAAAAATCAACTAGATACCATTTATTACCTTATTGTACTTTTTATAGGCTCAACATGTTTCGGGCATTATTAAGTCCATCATCAGGAGCTCGCGACTATGATGTTGATTACCACATTGGTCGTTTCGGTCTTGGTTTGCTGTATGTTGGAGGTTAGATGGGGTTAGGCTGGAGTAGTGTCCGGACTGCAGGCTAAAGCACAACAGTTGTACTTTAGCCTGCAGTCACGACACTACTCCAGCCTAACCGCAACTAACCTCCAACACACAGCAAACCAAGACCGAAACGACCAATGTGGTAATCAACATCATAGTCGCGAGCTCCTGATGATGGGCTTAGTAATACCCGAAACATGTTGAGCCTATAAGAAGTACAATAAAATAATAAGTGGCATCTAGTTGTTTTTTTATTCTTCAGTTAAAGAAAATGTATGGCGGTAGCGGAAGAGGTGTTATGGAAATCTTAGTTTCGACACACACAATATGATAAGTTTCACGCTACGTTTGGTTTGTCCCAATAAAAGAGCTGGAGTAGGAGGCTGGGTGACACCAAACGCAAGTAGAGTGTGACGACCTTATATAAGACACCGTGTATTGTGATAGGTGAATAAGAAAAAAATCTGAAGAAATTCTCATTGTTTCGGTAAACAGGAAGACTGTTACTCCGAAGTGCCACTACCAAGTTACCAGACAACACGACAACACTGTGTAATTCTATAAATATTTATTGGCTGTAATAATTTCATCTGATTCATTCAGCCTTGGCCGAAATAAAATAAAGAAATCAGCATTAAAAATGGAATTATAAACGAAAGAAATTTTGATAATTTTGGCCCTGTATAAATATATAGGTATTTTTATTTAATTCAGTTACTTAGAAAATTTCTTCAATTGCGGTATAATTTCATGGTCAGTTCACTGGCTAAATAGTTAATATGAGTTTAACAGGTGTCTTATGCAAAATAAGACATAAAGTTCTAAATACTGTTTCCAACATTAACACATCAAAATTATTATTTTCATTTTTTTTTATTTCCATTTTTCCGTGCAAGATTCTATGTTAATAAAAAAAAGTGCAAGTAGTTGGCTCTCTTTATAAACATCAAAATTATGTTTACGAAGGAATTTAAAGTGTATTGAATTAAGAGAATGTCTGTTAAAGATGGTTCATTGTTTCTTTCCTTCTGTTTTCTACCTAGAAACCACAAGCTAAAATACAGATAATGTAATTGTACCTTTTGCTTTAGACGAGACTGACTTAAGTTGTGGAAGTTCGAGAGAAGGAAGCTAAGAAAGAACAAAGAGGGTTGAAGTAAGACGATGCGGTGGAAAATTGCACACTGAGGTCCTTCGTGATATTTACTCTCGATATATTATTAAGGAGATTGTTCCAAGGAGGATGAGATTAGTAGGGCATACTACATGCATGTGGAAAGGAGAGAAACGCATACTGGTTTTTGTTGAAAATGTAAAACTGTCCCTTTGCACTCCATAAAGGCACATAGGGGACTGGAATTATTATTTCATTCATTCATTCGTAACCGCAGTACTATTGGAAGCCAATGGTTAGCTTAAGGCCCTGGTCGCTCTGTCCTCGAACAAACAGCCACCGGTACCCATTGAATGCTGTGCTGTGTGGACCCCAGTTTCTCTCTGGACACGTTGGAGAAGGAAAAAAATCTCCGACCATAAGCGAAATCAGACCTGAGAATTTAATTGGAAAATCTGAGAGAAGGATACAAAATTGAATCCTATTTGCCATTAAAGTACAACTTAAAGAAAACCGTGAGCTACATTCACCTTGCTCACGATATAGACTTTCATTAGTCGGTTCTGTTGAATGCAATAATAACGTTTCGTGTTTCAGAAAATGAGGGATTTTTTTGATTGAGGAAGTTCTAGCTTTTCAAGGAAACCTGTGCTGTGCTGTGCTGTGCTGAGTTGTCTGAAATTGTGTGAGTTTGGAATCTGTTTTCTCAGTCCCATTGAAGACATGGATTAAACATTATGAAAATATTCGAACATTCTACCTGTGTGACAAAAGATCAGCACCATATTATTACAATTACTTTTTTCATAAAAAGAGTGGAATATTTATTTTAACGACTCTGCATTACTCTTTTCATATTTCCAGTCGTTCATGAATAACGTGTCTCGTTCATGCGTAATGAGTTCGCATTAAGTCGACTGAGTAAGCAGCGGCTCCAGTTAAGATACTGCCCTGTTCTGCTGCTGGACGGGCTGAAATTCACGCTTCAGCTAATTATAAATCTAAGCATTGCTCTCCTGTGTCAATCATTTCCTCTCATGTTTTCAACGTCCTCATTTTTCGCTAATTATATCGCCATCTATAACTTTATTGGCCCCATTAACTTCAAGGATTCTACAGGGTGGTCTCTTACTCTTTCGTAACATCCGAATTCAAGAGTTTCACAATACCTTCATAAGTTTAAGCTGCATCAATTGAGCATCATCTTATTTAAAGTGGCTCATTAAATAGCAGGTATAGTGCATGGAATGTGGGCGCACAATGCACAGTGAAAGAGGCGCCCTTCATCTTGCACATACTGCGTGTGACTTCAAAAAGCAAGTTTAACAGATTGCCCTCAAGATCAAAAGGAAGAAAGTCGCAGGAATGGCAATGAAGGAAGGGAATACAAAAGGAGGAGCCACCTCCTCGCTTTATGGTGAAGAGTGAAAATGTTAACTCATGCCATGTTATACACAACCTGAAATGCTGTCAGTTTTGCCTAATCCTTGGTTCACCACTGTTGAACTCTAAGGAAAGAAAGAACAATAGGCCATTGAATGTCTCTCTGACATATGTTTATACATTAAATGTTAATTAAATTTCGACATTGAATGTAGTGAAAGAGTAATATGTAGGTTGTACAGTAAAACGCCATTGAATTGCAACAATGCAAGTTATTTCCTTAACTCGAGGTATTCTAGAGGTAAAAATATTCCACGTTAAATGTAATTTACTTCTATGAAAGTGGAGGAACATGAATTTTTACACATTTCAGAAGTGATATTAGAGGAGTGATATTTTTCAGAAAAATAAAAATATCAAAATATGTATTCTATCTTAGTTCAATGAAGATAGCAAGTAATTGAGAGCAGAATTTAAAACGCTTATATTTCGTCTGTACATATTCCATTTATATTATCGGATATTATCTGAGTTAGTTTTGCTACATTCTATGCCGCTGAAAGCCAGACCGTGCGGTGCCTGTGAGCCTCAGGGGACCGTTCTGCTTTCAAGCAGCCAGCACTCAACAGTAAGTATTATTAACCATTTAAAGCCCAGTGGTTAATGCATATACCACCTGCTGTAACATTAAGAAACATTTTATTTTGCTGCTAAATGTATTAACGAGTTTCTTGTGACAATTACGAATCAACGTTTAATATATTCATAAAAATTAAGAGATTGCAGTTTAATATGGACAACTCTGTTCTCCGAGAGGCAGGGAATGATCTGACGTATACATTCTTAAATGCGCATCGTTTCAATTAGGCCTCTAATTTTAATATATTTATTGTATTTGTCGACTTTCATAGAGTTTGCTAAATTTATACCAGTCATTTAACAATATTCGTACTATCCGTTTAAAACCTAGTACTAAATGTGTGTCTCTCCCGCTGTTCCATTTAATATCCATGCATATTGCCCTCACATTATTATTATTATTATTATTATTATTATTATTATTATGTGTCTCGTCAGGTTATGAGAAAGAACAGCGATTATTTCTCTGAACAAAATTATGTGATGTGTTTTGTGCAGTAAGAGCGACGTTTGTTCGTTGTGAAGCAGGAACTGAATTTTATACATCATTTAAAGAAAGTCAGCCATCAATTGGCTAATTGAAGTCTTGAACAGCAGTAAGTAGCTGTGACATTTTAAAAACAATATGGCAGTAAATGATAATTTCTGTAAAATAAAATGTTGATAAAGAAAAATAAGAGCTTTTCTGGGGTGTTCAATATTGCACCCTTTGTGATAAGCTTGGTATATAAACACTTCATGAGACACTATTGCTCTAGCTGCAATTAACAGCCCTTAAATATCGTGATGGTAGTGGATAAGAATACGGGATCCTATAATAGGTACTTTCCGATAATTTGGAGGCAAATTCTTCCCCCATTTTCAGGGCAACTATATATGTTTCAGGTGGAAGCTCATTTGATTGGAAGTTGAAGCATTATTCAACTACACGAAAATTTTTAAGGGTGTAGCCCAACAAAGAGAAGGAGTGTAGTCGCCGTTAATTCCGTGTTGTAACGAGATGTCAGGGGGTTGTCACCATCACCCCTCCCAGTGAATAAAGGTCAAGATTGACTTAGGTTAATTAGGTGCCTATTGGGTCAGCGGAAACACGACAGTGTTCGAAGGGTAAGGCGTATTGTAGTGGGAGACGGAGCACTTTAGTAGTGTGCAGAACGGCGCAGATAGCAGGAACACTGTTAGTTTATTTGGTAGTGTGCAGAACGGCGCAGATAGCAGGAACACTGTTAGTTTATTCCTGAACCACAGTTAATACACTTTACTACCCTACACAAAGAAATCCACTTTAATTTTTTGCTGGCTTGATTTTTTTTGTCTGTAGTCGAAAAAAAGACGGAATCGCAAGGTACCTCTAGGGCACGATTTATCGGTTATTTCTCGTTTCTTATATATTTGTGCTTGTGCAAGGTTCTGGATTATTAATGCAAGTATCCGAAACACAACACGCAGAACCACGTATGGTCCCCATGCGTCATATATTAATGAGATGTTATTTTAATTGGACAGTTCATAACTTGTCAGCCAGGCGTGTCACGTGTGCTATTTCTTGGCTGAAAAATCAGTTAAATTTTAATAAAAAACCTCTGACTGGTTGCTTAGAAAATAATAGACAATGGCGTCTATATCAAGTATGAATTGACAGATGATCTCACAGAAATCTTCTTAAATGCCTAGCCGTCATTTATTTATTGCAGGGCAATGCACTCCATATGGTGTGAACATCCTTCTTTATGACAACCATATTTAAACAGGTGCTACATCAACAGCATACCGTCAGGTATGAATGACCTTGGCTTATCTCTTATGATCGCCAAATCGTCAGACACTAAAGGCGAAGTTTACAATTGTCCTTGAAAAATTCGGGACCTAAACTCAGGATTTGTAATGTTATAGGGGATACTGGCCAATCAGACTACCGAAAAAAAACAAGGGATAAAATCTGCATCTGTTGTATTCTGTGAGAACAAAGTCATGGGGTAATTATGGGAAGTATATTCTTCCAAAGAGCTAGAAGAAAAGCATATAGTTAATAGGTATAAAAACCAAAGGATACGCAACCACAGAACAATAACCGCCATGATATCCTGAAATATTAAGCTAGTGAAAGTTAGCGCAGTAATTAATTAGTTGAAAATTCTAAGTGTTTAAGCTATCCATGTCGCTACGTTTATAATTGTTGAGTCGCTTCTTGTCCTTCTGCCACACTCCATATCTCGGAACCTGACAAAAATAACAGTGGAAAGTGTAACAGCAAGATTTGTTGCGGGAAGGAAAATCTGATATTCATAATATTTCTGTCACACGCATTCCAAAGCGACAGTTCGATGAGAACTCATCGTTCCAGGAAACAAAATGTCTCTCAATTGTAAGAATACGGAGATAAACTATTTCTCGATTCAAGTGCTTTTACTAGGATGCGGGAACAAATGTTAGTGCTCAGATTTCAGTAAGTAATTTTGCTGCAGTATAAAAATGACAAAGGGATATTAACTGACCCTTAAGTGTTAGAACGTTTAGGCTGTTGACCTAAGAGTGACTTCTAGGTTAATAGACTATGTATTATTTGTAATCCCCGTAAATGTATATTACATACTATTATTTTTGTTTGGGAAAATATATGATATTAATACAAATAAAAATTTGTATTTTTCGGATAAGGCATCTAGGGAATAAATAAAACTATTCAACCTGGCTGATTAAGGCTATTGGCCCTGTACTTGAGACAAACAGAATAATACACAGATACCTCCGTTTCAAGGAAACTAATTACCTTTTCTCAACACGAGTTTCAAATCTCATTATGTGAAAAGTCTTACCTCATTTGTAGTCTTTAGAAACTGAAATTAAAGTGTCACCAAATAGGATATGCTGTCCAATATGAAATTTCTGGCAGGAGATGGTGGCAGTGATCGTGATGATAATGCAGATTTTTCTAGCTGCTCTTTTTCTTTTCCTATAACTTACATTAAATTCATTCTTTCTTTAATTAATATTATTACGAAGCCAATTAGTATAGAAAGTGAGATAACTATAATGCATCGAATTTAAATGCAGTCGGACTAAACGCCCAAATAAGAGAGTGGCTATTCCCACAGAATTTCAATGTTAAGAAAGTTAGACTTTATCCAAATTAAATATATACATAGACATGATACATGATCTTGTATATATTTCGAAGTACAAGATTCTGTGTCTAATTAGTCTACACACTGTGTCAAACTAACCTTTAGCATAAAATAGCATCTAGTAGAACAATATCTTGAAGAAATACTAAATATTTCACATGTTTCGATACAACTAGTCTCACAAAGGCTTTTGTAAGTAACTTGGCGTTCTTTATTAAATATATTATTTATAAATTTTTCTTAACCTTTTATAGAAACAAGATTGGCAGGATTGTTCGAGGTTCTCACAGCGATTTTTCTGAATTTCAAATCTTTCCCGTCGTTATGTCTTTTGGTATACTAAATGGTTACAGACGTTGCGAAATATCGAAGTGTCAAATAGTCTAAGAATTTAGAGAGTTCGGCCTTGAAGGTGAAATGAGTGAGAATATTTAAATAGTCGGGAAGTTTCTATCAATTCATGAAGCGTAAACTCCATAAGGGCTTAAATCTTCTTGGCCCAATTTGTGTTTCAACGTAAGTTGCTACGTTGTCTAAATCACAATGAACACATTATCTCATAAACTGCATGATTTTCGAAAAAAAGTTATTGAATCTAAAACGAATTTTTATTTTCTTTACAACTCTTGTCTAAAATGTTTCCTTTTCTAAGAAGAACAAAGCGAGGTACGATAAAACGTGTGAACGGTCCTCATGCAGAACACCCGTTATTCTTATCAGACTGTAATGAAACTTGAATTTTTTCCAACACATTTTTGAAAAGTATTCACGTATCAAATTTCATGACAGTCTTTCTTTTGAGAGCCGAGTTGTTCCATGCAGACGGAAGGACGGACAGACCGACACACAGACATGATGAATCTAACAGCGCCTTTCGCTATTTTGCGCATGCGCCTAAAAGTTCTTTAGCTGTACAGCCAGACTTTCTGCCCCAATTCGAAGCCAGCTCTTTATGACAATGTAGCTGTCATGTCCGTCACATTGTGATGATCGGCCAAACGGTGGAGATTGGCCATAGCATTTAGTTTAGGGCAGCACTGTAAATTCTGTTGCTTGGTTGGTTAAAACGTAGGGTAATTATAACTTTTGAAATTTATGAACAATTGAGTCTTATGGCGACTTCTAAACTCCACATTTTAGTTTATAGAAATCGTAATAAAACACGTTGCTTCAACGAATCATTAAAGTTCGCACATTGCTTAAATATTCCTGACGATATCAGAGGTTTCGATGTTTTGCTGACCGTGCATCTCAGTATAATCTTAGTAATTAACCAACTTGATGCACAAAATCTTGTTTTATAATAAGTTTATTAAATGCCTCTACATGTTTCGAGCACAATGTGCTCATCGTCAGGAGGTCAAAATTGTATTATACAGCATCTGGTATCATCACACCTGTAGGTGGCCGTCCTGCGCACAGGTTGAGAGAAGTCTTCAGAGGTGTTATATATTCTAAAAATAAATCTAAATTATTTAACTAATCAAGAAATACTTCTGTTTTCATTTTTCGTTTCCTACAGCCAAAGGGGGTTTTCTTTCTCTTCCATTTGCCTTTCTTTATCCTCGTTTGTAAAATTCCTGTTATTCCTCTTCTCTCTCTCTCCCCCCCCCCTTCAGTTTCCTTGTTTCAACCATGTCTACTGTACACCTATCATTTTCGCACCAAAAGTGTGGAAGATTCCACCTGCCGCAACGTTTTGGGCTTTCAGTAAATTCATTGCCAGCGGCAGTATACCTATCTGCGAAGTTTCGTTTTGTCAGCCGGCGGCATCCAATAATAATAAAGTGTTTGTAAACAGATAATGCTCTGGGCTACAAGCTCTAATTTCCGTTGTCGGCAAGGCGGGCGACTCTGCCATGAGCTAAATATTTTGAAACGGATATTAACTGACTCGGACGGAGCAGTTTCTTTCAAAAACACCTGACCTAATAAACCCGTAGAAGAGACCTGACGTTCCTGCTCTTTTTGTACACTCATGCTTTATTACTTCACATTTTTTATTTCTATCTCCAATGTAGCCCACTTCACTGTCCCACCGGGGAACACCAACGTTGATAATTGCGCTTCTGTCGCCTGGAGACTTCGACGCAAGTGTGTTATTCGAACATACAGTCAGACCACAGCAGAAGTAGGGAGAATACTGATTCTAATTCTTTTTCATTTCAAATACAAGAATGAAAATTTTTAAAAAATTTCGGGTTTATTTAATAACTATATTTATCAAAGAATCTTTATATGTTCATAGCTATCAAAGAAAAACACTCAAAGAGATAAAAGGCGTCGAAAAACAGTGACTTCCGAATTATCGTGTAGAAAGCAAGCATATTTAGAACATTCTGCAATAAGAGAGATGGATGTTAGAAATATGTCAAACCTTCAACTCGACACTAATTACCCCTACGTTTCAGATGGCTCCATAATTCTTCTGTGTCAGCGTTTTAATCAACAGAACGTCAAATTAAAGAAAATAAAACAGACTGAAACTTCAAGCGTTATAGTGGAGAAAATAAATTGCAGTTACATTCATAGAAGAAGAGAAGTAAATTCATCTCGAGCAAAATGTTATGTGAATCAGTTCAGAATTTAAGTCTTTTTCTCTGACCTGGAAACCTATGAAGTGTTACCTCGGTTTACTCCTTGCAGTATATGGGCTCAAGAATTGGTCTGTAAACAAATACGAAAGCTTGGATTCAGCACTTCTTGAAGTATCATAGGAAGACATTTATTTTTAAAATCGTAACGACTAAACTATTATTTTGACTTGTGTTTTTTAAGTTTTTGGACTTAAAATTTGGCCCTGTGGGTTGAAGGATATTTATAGAGAGAATGCTATTTAAATAGAGCTTTGAGAAAGATATTTTGAGTTACATAGTGGCAGGAACAGAAAAATTAGATAACTACATAAAGAGAATCTTTGTAAATGTTATGTATATTGGACCGTGCATCATTGTGATAGTTGAAGAATAAGAGACCAACTTGATATCACAATTTATCAAGTTTTATTTCACTTCTTCTGTGCTCAACATGTTTCGGACATTAATACATCCATCATCAGGAGCCTGTGACTTTTCTATTTTATCACCACATTGGTTGTGTGTTCTTGTTTCGATGTGTGTTGGACTTTCGGTAGGGTGGTTGGAGTTGTATCCGTGTGGTAGGCTGAAACCTGCCCCCCACACGGATACCACCCCAACCAGCCACACCGAAACTCCAGCACACATCGAAACAAGAACACACAACCAATGTGGTGATAAAATAGAAAAGTCGCAGGCTCCTGATGATGGATGTATTAATGTCCGAAACATGTTGAGCGTAGAAGAAGTG
>Ga0123355_10010471_pt1 | contig 14218 bp, 13 predicted proteins | sample TergutEmb28metaG_3_FD_89872 | JGI IMG/M metagenome (GOLD analysis project Ga0123355, IMG submission 89872) | Embiratermes neotenicus P1 segment gut microbial communities from Petit-Saut dam, French Guiana - Emb289 P1 | ecosystem: Host-associated > Arthropoda: Insects > Digestive system > Gut ...
AAAATATTGTTCAACCACCTTTAAAAAAATTTTCCTCGTTAAAAAGATAATTTGTGTAAAAAAAAAATATATAAATAAATAAAAAAATAAAAAAAAAAAGAAGAAGAAGAAGAAGAAGAGGATTTCACAGCTTATTTATTCCAGTCATTACTAACCTATCAATCAACATGTACTGCTACTCAATCTGCCTGAATCAAAGCATCCACTCCAAAACCAACATTACAGAGTAGAAAACAAAAGAAACTTCTACTGACTTTGACAACTCCTTGTGTATCCGCTCTGAAGTTAAAGTCACCAAAGACAAAGAATGGAGCCATTCCACATTCATCATTATGAAACCTAAAACATACAAAAATAATTATATTAAAATATAAGAAAAAATAATTACCCAGTTTTGTGTAACTAATTATGACTGTGGGGAAAAAAATGTTCAGCATTGCTAACATTCTGGACACATTCCTGGGTTTCATTTTTACACACTACATGACTGTCTTATTATTGCGTTCACTCTTTTAGTTATTGACTTATGAAATGAAAGGAAATGATTCATAATTATAATGCTAAATACTGGATATACATATAATGTGGGAAGAGCAGTATGCTCCTAAAGGCCATAAATAGTGCTACTTTCTACTGGTATCATAATAAAGAAAAAAGTCAGTGTTAAAAATACCCAAAGCTTCTTGTACGAAGTGCAGAAGCAAAAGAACCAATAGTGTGTTACTTATTGTGGTACTGTTGCTGTAACAGACCAAAGCTTAACACGAAAAGATGCAGGCAAGCAGCTTACCTAATGTAATAACCATATTCCTCCCAAGGTCCAAAGCCCTACCTTGCTCTCAATGAACTACTACACTATGCACTACAAAAAATTACCATTTCTTTATCTTTACTAATCACGTAAACTTTGTAAATCATTTGTAGTAATCAGTGATGCAGAATTTTAAAGTTCTGAAGAATTACGTGTGTTTGAAATGAATACATCAAGGATACAGTAGCACTATACATTCTCCGGTACCAACTAATTCCTCATAAATCATGCGTTCTTCTGTCTCGTTTGACATGCATAAGAGCATCTGCCTTGATATAACCACATTAGCAGTCATTTCTACCAATGTAATTTTCCAAGTAGCCAATTTTGACAATTCCACCATTCCTTGTCCTTGAAAAGGCAAGCCCTCTACACTTTCAAGTAGCTGCATAAATTCCAGGCCTAAAATGATGATAGTAGCAGTAATTCACTTTGTGCATAAGGTTTCTATATTCCTACTCCTGCAGTTAAAAGCTACAGTCACAAATAACAGGGATGTTCTGAACATTGAAGGAAAAGGTAAAGTGATATGACAAATAAAAAATTGAAAAAAGAAAGCCGATGTACCAGGAATTTGGTCTCACAAATTTAATGATCCATATAATTTGGAAAAAGAAAATAAGTGCGTTTGTTGGTTTTTATTACATAAGTTTAAATGTCCTTAATGCACAGATATTGACATTTGAAGGACCAAAATTATTAGTGTGTTTAATGGAATGGATCAAGAATAAAGCAATATCAGAAGGCTGCACAAAGTCATGTAGATGACATGCTACTTAAATGGTTTTAGCAACTGAGAAGTGACGATGTAGCAGAAAGTTGCCTAATATGGGGAGGTTTTTTTTTTTAAACTGCTATTAAACTCAGGAAAATGTTGTAAAACTTTTCAAAACACAAGTAAAACTTAATTTAATTAATGAAGAGACAGTTGTTACATAAATATCATACGTTATGAAAAGAAAAATGGGTGTAAAATTCGTTTCCGTAAACGCTTCATCTCCCCAAATTAGGTGCACACATGTTCCTAATTTGGGGAGGTGAATAATTTTCACAGAAAGCACAAGCAGTAGTTACAAAATACAAAATAAAAATACAAATACAAAGGATACAAAATAAGAACAAAACAGTGTTTATCCCTGACAAGGCTCATAAACAAAATCTTCCTCCACACCAGCACAAAGTGTGTTCATGCAACTGAAACATTTTGCACATTGTATCTAGTCTTCTCCACTGTGGTCTTCAGAGAAACGACCAGTACAGAACACACAATCAGTGTCTTGTTCCTCATCTCCTTCCATCAAATCGTCAGTGAATGGAACAGCTAGGTCAGTGTCTGAATCTGATGGAGTGTCAGACAGAGCTGGATCCTGGCAAACCCTTCTCTTTTGTCTTTTTGAAGGACCTAGAAGAGCATTTGACGCAGACCGACTGGTTTTGGATTTAGTGGTCTGTTTTATCTTCTTTTTCTGAGTTGCCTCAACAAAATTTTGTAAGGTAAACTCATTATTTTCTTTGCTGTTCCACCTCGAGGACTTGGCTTTAGGTTCAGGCTTGGCACAGGACTGATATCTGATGATCAGAGAGCCTCAGCAGAAGTGAACGGTGAAAAATTAGCAGAACTGAATGATGGCTGATTGCTGGTCTTTACCAAAGCATGATGGTTCACAGGAGCAGCATCTTTGTCCTCTGAGGACAGAGGGAAATCATATGGTCTGAAGATGTTCTTGTCACGAGGAAAGAGGCCTGCCATCCAGAAGCCATCAGCCGCTATTTCGCCTGTTGCTGCTCGCTTGTGTGCATTTCCGAATAGTTCGCCAATTTGGTAAACAGTGACGACTCGCCCTGCATGTGAACGGAGCCGTTTTTCAACTTCTTGGCAGTAGAATGTTTTCAGGGGCCCCATGAGCGCTTTATCCAATGGTTGCATTTTGTGGTTGCTGTGAGGTGGGAGGCAAATGATGTCAACATGATTCTCTCGAGCTAAAGTACTGACCTCCAGGTTCCTGGTGTGTGGATAGTGCCCATCCAGTACTAAGATAACAGGATCTTCTTTTGTCAGCTTTGTATGCTTGATGAAATGAAGAAACCACTGGGAAAAAACCTCGCTCTCTATCCACCCCAAAGGATGGCACGTGTGGACTGATCCAGGCTGTGTGTCATTCATCAGTTCTTGTTTCACAATTTTTCTTGGAAATACAAATAACGGAGGAATGAAGTGTCCAGTTGGACACATACAGTTGACAAATGTCACAAGAGATCCCTGTTCTGCGGATTAAAGGTTAGATATCTGACGCTTGCCTTTCAATCCTAATATTTTCGTGTGTTTGTGCGGTACAATAGTGATGTCAGTTTTGCCACAATTGTAAAGTCTTGCAGGACTGTGTTCAATGGTGTCCATTGCAGGTTCATAGATTTAAAAAAAAGTGAGCTACTGATTCAGGAGTGAAACCCCTCGCTCTTGAGAGTGAAAGACCTTCAGGGTTTCTAACTGAAATTTGTGGATGATGACGTAGGAAATTTTTCAGCCACTTCCTTCCAGCCTTTTCATTTCTCTTGCAAAACTGGTTTTTAATTCCGTTTCTTACAGCAAGTTGGTAAGCGAGATGCATGACGTCTGCCATTGTCAAGCCAAAAAATTTTCTTTCCAACAAAAGACAGTGCTCAGCCAGATCATTTTCTGCTTCACAAGGAAGAACTTGCTTCTTCCCTAGTTTTGTTTTTACTGTTTCACTTCAGCTTTTCTGCCGGTGTTTAACATAACACTCTAGTGTTGTTTGTGGTACGTTGAAAACTCTGGATGCTTTGTAGCTGCCCATTTCCTTGCTCCTTATAGCTTCAATAGCTGCCTTCATTCTTTCGGGGTCTCATTTTTTCCTTTGGGCCATCTGTAATATTATATAACCCAGAAGCAATAATGCACAAGGTACTGACTTCCTAATATTGGGAGCCCCATATTGGTCTCATCAAACCTCCCCATAATAGGCGCAAACAGGTGCTCGAGAAAAAGGGTGCATAAAACAGGACATACAATTGTACCTATGAAACAAAGCTAGGGTTTAAGATTGCACTTAACAGAGAACTGAGCACCAAACTAATTCAGCAAAATAGCTTACCTTCAATGGTTCACGAGTCACAATTTAGCGATAAGCAAAAATTTCGCAGCGCACCAAAACAGACACACCCAGTCAGTACCGAAGTCCTGAGCAACTGACCATTTATACTTTGATTACAAAGGACAGCTTCATGTCCTTGATCATTTACATTCTTAAGCAGAGAGTGCATCAACTCCTGGTATGAAATAATGCACCTCCCCATATTAGGCGATTTTCCCCTATCAGTAAGCAGTCCTCTTCTCATGACAATTTTTGTTCGTCTTAACTTTTAAATGTCAGTTAATGTATTTTTTAGCGTAAGCCTCTATGGAAATTTGCGATTATATTAATTTTTATTGTTTCTAAATATTAGTTGTAATTTAATTTTAAAATAGATCAGAGCATAAACATTTAAGTATTATGCCTACAGGCCTGTATTTTGTCTTAAAGTATTTTTCCTTTACTTTTACCATACACCTTGCTGAGAATGACATTTATAACGACACAGTTTTTTCAGTCCCTTTGATGATGTTATAAGCAAGTTTGGCCACATACTTATTTACTTGAATCAGTGTCTGACATTACAAGATGCTTTTCATTATTTCGAAATATCTACTTATCACAACCCATTTAAAATTAAGTAATTCATTAAAAGGCTTAAAGAAACCAACATGATTTAAGAGCAAACAATTGACATAACATACCTCATTCTCAAAATGATCACATTTGCACACAGATTTTTAACTAAACTTCTTGAACGTGTTTTTGAAATACATACATTTCTGAATTTATATACACAAATGAAACAACCTCAAATTCTTCAAAATTTGACTTACATCACTTCCAAAATTAATGGCACAAATAAATGTAATTAAAATGTATTTCTAACCTATCCAGCGTATGTTCCAGAGCACGTCGACGATTCTTGCAGTAAACTGAAGGAAACTGAAAAAGAGAAGAATGTTAGTGAAAACCGCGTAATTATAAAAAATGCACTGACAAATACAAAATAAATACAAAACAACTACGCTTCTTTGTAAATGAAATACTTTAGAAGAGCTGTAATCATTCTCAGATACACGAAACCTTAAGTATCTCAGTACCACCGCTACCATTCAGACTACTCTGAGCTACAAATACTTGAAATATGTGAATAACACTGTTTCCCCATGTGGTGACTGAGGAAAAGAACATTCCCACTGCAGCCCTTACAGGTCATAAAATGTGACCAAAATGGGTACACAGTGAAGGCCTCCCTGCCCAAGGGGTTATAAATGTGGTGGACTGGCCCTCCAGGTTGGGATTTCGGTGGCAGACCGACAATCTGGAATTCTAAAAAAGGTGTTAGGAAACCTAAATTGTGGCTTCTGAACAGTCGGACTGGGTGGAATCGACCTAGGCAGTGGAAAAGAATTAGATATCAGGACAGCGACTTTGATGTACACACGTTGTACAGAGCAGGTGTAAGGAACAAATTTGTGAAAAATATGGATAAATATAAAACAGATATACATGTTCTGCAAGAAATATGATGGCCTGGAAAAAGAAATGTGATAAAAAAAACTACATTCCATATAGTGGGCATAAAAGTGATGAACATGAATTTGGAATAGGATTTTATATTAGTACACATATTATGGATTATTTATTATATTTTGAGCCTATAAATGAAAGAATTTGTAAAATTAGGGTTAAACTGTAACTCTGACATTAATATTAACAACAACAAACATACACCCCAACTGAAGAAATAGATGAATTAGCCAAAGAAGAATTTTACAGTTCTGTGGAAAAGGTATTTGATGCAGTTACCAGCCATGACATGAAACAGTAATAGGGGATGTCAACACTAACACTGGAAAAGAATCTTATTTATATCCAGCATGTGGAGGGCACAGCCTTCACAACGAAACAAATGATAATGGAAAATGAAAGGTAAATTTTGAACTGGGAAGGGATTTAGCTGTGATGGGAACATGGTATAAACATTAGGACATTCACAAAGTCACCTAGTGATCATCTGACAACAAAACATGTAACCAGATAAACCATGTATCAGTAGACAGAAGATACTGCATGAATGTTTGTAATGTGAGAAGTATTATAGGTGCCGAAACAGAATTAGACCATTTTTATTGAGGGCCAAAATTAGATTGAAAATTAAGAGAAGTGAGAAGATTATGAAAAGTGACATAAGGAAATGGGATATTCATAAAATAAAAAGAGGTAAAAGAATTCATCAAGGAGATACAAGCCAATACACGAAATACTCAATTAGAAGAACTGTCCGATATAAATGAAAAATGGATCAAAATCAGAAAAGGAATAAATGAAGCAGCTGATTGGCATCAATTTCCTGCTTGTGAAAGAAAATGGGTGATGTTAATAGACTTGACGTTGCTGAATACAAATACGGCAACCAAACTACTTCAACACCCACCTTTAAATTCAAAAACTACATTTGTAGTAAAATATATATCTAGTATGACAAGACTTGATGGGGAAAATCACTGTCTGTCTAACTGAGTTTGCTTGTCAGCAAAGAGTTGGAGCACTAGTTTCTCTCCATCACACATGTGGAGGAAGCAAAATAGTGACAAAACAAAGTGTAAAAGTTACTGTGTGAAGATGGTGAGAAGCACGTGCGTCTGGTTTCAGTGTCATATTGAGCACTCATATCATCTAATGACGAATTTTTTTCAACTTATATATATAGATAAATAATGTATCCTCTCTTGGGTGTATACATAACAGTTTTTCTGTTTTTGTTCCCAGAGTGTTTTTCTGAAGTAAAATATGTCACATTCTTGCCAGAACAAACCAGACAACTTTTGTTATATTTGTGGAGATTTGACATTAATACCACAAAGGAAGCTGCTATCATCACTTGTGAGGAAAGCTTATGAGCCAAGCGTGGGACAGGCATGACCATGTAAAGCAATGGACACTCTGAGGAGAAGCGATTCTAGGTCAGAACAACATAGCACATCGATTTTTAGTCGACGAGCTGAAAATATATTTACCTCCACTTCACATACAACTTGGATTAACTAAAATATTTGTGAAGGTGATGAATAAAGCAGGTGAAGGATTCGACTATTTAAGGCAAAAATTTCCATGAATAAGTGAGCCCAAGATAAACAATGGCATTTTCGTCGGTCTTCAAGTCAAACAGCTTTTTCAAGACCCCAACTTCAAAAATAAATTAAATGCTGCCAAAAGAATAGCCTGGGATGCGTTTTAAAATGTAAGCAGCAACTTTTTGGGAAATAAAAAATCAGAAAACTATGCAGAAGTTGTGGAGAAGCTACTTTCGTCATACCATGCCTTTGGGTACAATGTGTCATTGAAACTCCATTTCCTGCAATCCCACTTGTACATTTTCCTGGGAAAAAAGGGAGCCATCTCTGACGAGCATGGTGAAAGGTTCCATCAGGATATAATCCGAAAGAAAAATAAGATAAGGTGGCAAATGAAACCCAACTATGCTGGCTGATTACTGCTGGATGCTTTTATGAGAAACACCAACAGAAGAATATAAGAGACAATAGACAACAAATTAAGTGTCTGTTGTTACATTTATTTGTAAGTAGGATACTGTACATAGATACAAATTTCATGTTATTAGTTGCACACAATTTTAAAAATACACTAATTTTTTTAGTACAGAGTGGGCCAAAAGTAGGCATACAGTATATAGTATGTAGTATAGCATCCTCTGTATACCTACTTTTGGCCCACTCTGTACTAAAAATGTAGTTTTTGAATTCAAACCTTTCTCCCTTAAAAGTGGTGGGTGATAGAGCATTCTGGTTGCCTTATTTGGATTCAGCAACGTCCATCTATATGGATCACCCTTAATTTGCCCAGAGAAGAAAACTTTTTTATTTTTGCCTGCTAGTGTAATAGGAGAAGAAAGACCACAGAGAAATGGCTGGTTTGTAGTGTCAAATAACATCAGAACATAAAAGAACAGCCTACAAGAAAATGATTAACAGAAATACCAGACAAAATGATCAAGACTATAAAGATAAAAGAAAAGCATATTAAATATTTAGAAAAAAAGAGAGTATTGTTTAAATCAAAGCTGGAGCAAATGGAAATTGCTTATAATAACAAAGAAGCAAATAAGTTTTATCAAGAAGTGAAAAGTATAAGAAAAGGATTCATAAACATTACTAAATAGAGCGGTAATACTGTGAGCAACAAAGGAAAAGTACTGCAAAGATGGTCTGAATATTTTGAGAAGCACTCTGAATCACAAGATGGACTGGATGGTGACAGTGGAGTAGTGTAGGCAATATGCATACAAACTGCAGAACCATATGATGAATGACCACATGATGTAGAAACAGAGATAGCAATGAGTAAATTGAAACATGGAAAAGAAACTGGACATGATCAAATCCTGGCCGAACTGATTACAGGAAGGAAAAGAGCTCAATAAGGTCATTTATGGACTCATTTTAAAAATATAGGAGATAGAAATCAAACCACAGGGGTTGAAATATGGCATAATACGTCCAGTTCATAAGACGGGGACAAGATGATGTGCAATAAATGTAGAGCAGTCACATTCCTATGTATAACATTCAAAATTCTGGCAAATATTTTATATGTAAAATTATTACCTTATGCTGAGGAAATAATAGAATACCAAGGAGTCTTTCAATGGGGAAGATCAACTTTTGATCAGATTTCTACTATGAGACAAATACTGAAAACTGATGGGAACAAAATGAAGGTGTACATCACCAACTGAATTTCAAGCAGCATATGACAATGAATGGAGGAAGGGAATATGGAGTGAAATGCATAAACTAAGTTTCCCCATCCACACCCTCCAAAAGAATAATTAATATGCGCAGAATTTTAAATCACGAAATACATGCTATGGTTAAATGGGTTAATATTATCCTCTGAATTTAAAGTCAACACAAGTGTGAGACAACGAGATGCAATTGCTCCCCTGCTGTTTAATAAGTGTTGGAAATTGCTATTAGAAGATCTAAGCAGAAACAAGGGCAACCATATTTGACAAATGCAGTCAAATTATGGCACATATTGATAATGTGGTTATTATGGGAAGAAGATTACACAGTGTCAAAGAAGTATTACATCACTGGTCAAACAAACAAATAAAAGGGGATCAGAAATAAATTAAAAAAAAAAAAAAAGACAAAGTTTATGATAGTACCATGAAAACCTTACCAATGAAAATGGGTATGTACAACTTGGTACATATAAGTTTGAAATAGTGAAAGACTAAAATACTGAAAAAAGAATTCCAAATGCAAATACAGCATATTATGCATGTCTACATCTACTAAAGACCCAATCAGTACTCAGAGCAAAAAAAAAAAAAAAATAAAAATTTGTAAGATCTTATTAAGACCAGTGGCAACATATGAAGGAGAATTTTGGACATTAAATAAAGATATTGCTCAACAGCTGGCTGCTTTTGAAAGAAAAGTTTGAAGAAGAATGTTTGGGGTATTTAAATTAATGGAAGTTGGAGACAACGATATAATGTATATTCTTGAATCAAATCCGCACCGGAATCTAATCTGCACTAGTTTTTGCCGATTTCTTAAATGAAGAAAGTTAGTTCGCGGTTCTAATCCGCAACTTTCCTTCAACCGCCCCTTGCCTACAAGGCAGACTGATTGAATAATACTGGATGTTACCAATGTTTTAACCCTTATCTGACTAACGCGCCGTGTGTGAAGTGGCCATTTAACTGCCAGTGGTACAAACGCACCACAGCTGATGATAGTGACTGGGTGACAGATAACGATTCAGTTATGAGTGATGACGGCGAGTCTGATGCATAATAAATTATAAATATTATATAATACATTATAAACAAATAAAATAATAAATTATTGTATTGTATTGTATTCTTACGGCATGTACAGCAGCTCTATAATTTTTCCAAAATCCAGCTCACGACCGCTAATCTAATCCGCATGCGATTCTAATCCGCATCTGATGTTTTAGCCCTCTGACACTGTAAAAAGGGTGCAGATTAGATTCGAGAATATACGGTAATAAAGAATGACTGCAGCTGTCTGGAGATACACTTTCCTTTGTCAGAATAAGCCAGCTGATTTGGATTGGTCATTTTAACAGAAGAGACAGTAAAAGAAAAGTAAGTCGAGTATTTGATGACAGTCCTCAGAGAAGTCGAGTAAGAGGATGACCAAAAAACAGGTGGCGGAACTGTGTACAAACATAAATTAAAAACTGGAAAGAGAGGTCAAGGAACAGAGCTGACTGGGAGATGTCCATTAAGGAGGTGTAGGTTCATAATGGACTGTAGTGCCATCTAAGAAGGAGGAGGAGTAGGAGGAGGAGGAGAAGAATAAGATGAAGGAGAAGAAAAAGGAGAAGTAGTAGGCGCAGAAGGAGTAGTATTAGGAAGATGAGGAGGAGGAGGAGCAGGAGAAGAAGAGAAAGGAGGAGGAGAAGGAGCAGGAGTAGTAGGAGGAGGAGGGAGGGGAGGGACGAGGAGGAGGAGAATGTTTGTACATAGACAAATATGGGCTAGAAGCAACTTAAATATCTGAATAAAACTGTTATCACCCAAATGACTGAAAAGGAAGTGACACGGCCTCCTATTTCACACAAATATGCCAACTTTGACTTGAGAAACTGACGATTCTCACAAAAGAACTAATCAGAACAATTAAAGCCCAAGTTGATGTACCAACCAAATATCAACCATATCAAAACCATCATACATATTACACTTTGAAACCAATAGTCGTGTGCATGTATTTATACACACAAATACACACCCATAAAATAATATTCATTGCAAGAAACAGAATGACTGCAGTATACCTTGAAAAATATTTTACAAGTTTCCATGGCACCCTGTAACACAGGTCACCAAACACACACATATGGGTGCACATGCACGTCTGTTCTTTGCTGTGTGCCCACAGCACTATAAAATAATGTCATGGCTATGAATCATACCTCAAGAGCCTTAACAACCTACCAATAATTGTCACATAACCCTTCCCACCATGACACTTGTTCTGCACCAACAGCACTGCCATTCTACTAATTAATAGTAAGTCAATGCTATAAAAAATGTCACAGAAATCAGAAGCATTGCATATGTTCTTTCTCATTTGTTTATGGTTATTTGTTAAGTGTGAAAGTGTGATTTCTCATTACAATGAGCAGACCTGGTCCGAGTAAGATGCCATTTGTAGGTTACTGCAAAAAAATGTTAAAAAAAAAAAAAAAAGTTTCATTGATGTTAGAGAGGAAAGAGTTTGCCTTTTGTGCAGCAGTAAAAATATGATAATGAAAGGCATTTTCAAGCAAATCACATTGCTTTTGACCAAAATTATTTGCCTCACAGTGAAATTAGGAAAAATAGGACTAGTTACTTAAAAGCAGAGCATGTTTCACAACAACTGATTTAAAAAAAATAATGAAAAAATCTAGCAATGTGACCACTGTTGCCATTAAAATAGCTCATATACTTGCCAAAAAGAAAAAAAAGTCACTTCCAAATGCCGAATTAATAACAGAAACCCTCATTTTTGGTGTGGAATCTCTATTTGATGGCTTTTTGAAGAAGCAAGCGATAATGTCTCCTACAAATTATTTGCCCTTCTCAGTAAGCATGGTTAAAAGAAGAGTTCAATATATTTACACTGATTTTCAAAGACTGCTAAGCAGTGATGTTGGCCAGACACAGCTCAACTGGCAATTATGGTTAAAACTGCTATACAAAAATACATGGCCAAGGAGGAAATGCTGACCATTCTGCTCTTGTAAGGAGACAAATGGAGAAGACACTTACCACGCATTTAAAAGTCTTCTTTCTACAAGAGACAAGCTATTAAATAAATTGTCTTCTGTTACTACTAATAGAGCTGCAGCTATGTTTGACAGCAAGAATACATTTATTGCACTGTGCAAGAATGAGGGATCATTTCCTAAAGTTACCTCAAATAAATGTGTCAGACATTGTGTTAAACATTAGCATACTCTACCTCAAAGTTCTTCCATGTAAGCATGTTTTGGACACAGTGACAAAGATCATAAACTATTACATTAATCTACTGTAACAAAGGCTTTTCAAACAACTTTTGGAAGATTTTGAAGTGAAGTACTTTGATCTAATATCGTATAGCACGTTCGGAATCTGATGGCACACGGTGACGCACAGGAGGGGAAGTGAAGGGGAAAGATGCGAATGGAGTGGGTAGCCAGCAGCCTTGCACTGTATCGGAACACAGTTTATCTAGCATTACTACCAACAATAAAAACATGCGACAAGCTGCCTAGCAGCATGGTAAGCCGTGAATTAAGGAGTAAAATTAGACAATTTCAACATCACTGCTTCCATATAACACTTAACTACTGTTGACACAGTGAGTTCAGTTGTTTCCCGTATTATGATATTTGATACGATATATTTGTCAACTGCAATTGTGTTGACACATGGTGGCAGTAGTACAGTATACATTCACACAAAAAGTGCAGGCCGTGCCCCATCTTTGCAATTTTTACCCTGGCATTTGCCTTACAACTGAGGAAAAAGCACGGAAAAACCTCAGTCAGGGTAGCTGAAGAGTGCTAGTATACATATTACCAAAACGCACCCATTACAAAACCCATACATACACACACCCACACATTACAAAATCCACACATACACACATCCACAAATTATAAAACCCACACATACACACACACATTACAAAACCAACACATACACACACACACACCCATACATTACAAAACCTACACATACACACACCCACACATTACAAAATCCACACATACATACACCCACACATTACAAAACAATTTAAAACAACCACAGTACAAATGAAAACACAGTACAAAATATACCAAAATGAAATAGTCACAATATAATCAAGTATCCTCAGTATAAGGTCAATGACACTCTTATCCACAAGAACTTCACCATAACGCACTTCACTTCACTTTATCCACAAGAACTTCACCATAACACACTTCACTTCACTTTATCCACAAGAACTTCACTGTAACTCACTTCACTTCACTACTCATTTCACTACTCACTTCACTTCACTTCACTCGCTGTCACTGATGATTGGACCAACTTCTTGTATATCATCATTATTTTCACAACTAACTGTAGATTCTGACGTGTCATCATTATCATCATCATCGTCATCAGCGTTGATTGTGATTCGTTCCATGACGCTGTCCATCTCATGCTCTCTACTAATGTATTCTTCTTCCATAGTTTTAGCATGTCTGCATACAGCAGCCCACTCTTCCATTGCCACAGTGTCAAAATTTTGCTCTGCCAGTTGCTGAACATCTTGCAGCTTAAAAGTAACATTTTTCGTAGCTATTCTGGTCTTCACAATACCCCAAATTTGTTCTATGGGGTTTAAATCAGGATGGTAGGGAGGCAGCCTGAGCACTGTTTGTCCATGATCGGCGAGCAAACAATCAATTACAAAAGTCTCATATTGCGGTTTATGCATTTTTATGAGATCATACAGTTCTGCTTTTGTCATGTCGGAGTTGTGCTGTATACAATGCTTATCCAACCAGAACAGCATTTCAGCCTTTCTGGCATTGCTGGTTGGGTGCCGGTTGAGCTGTACATTGTGGTAAGACGTGCTACTGACCACAATAACTGATTTAGACTCCAAATTTGGAATGAGCTTCTCCTGCAACCATTTCATATAATTTGCGTGGTTCATTTCGTCATGGTAATCTTCACTTTTTGAACCAGATCGGAATATTAAAAGAGCATTGGGTATGAAACGGCGCTCTCCACCTGAAAAAGAACCAATTTATTTTAACTCAAAAAACGTTATTTGGAAGTGAGATGTGTGTTTAGTACAATGAATTTCATGTGCTATTACCAGCATGGACGATAATGAGATGTCGTCCTTTGGAAACAGGAGCCTTCAATCCTGCTCCCGACCCATCATCCCACGCATAGGATGCTGTATGTGAGCTGTGTACATATGTTTCATCTGCATACACAATTGGTCTCCCTTCTTCCCTATATGCTGTGACAGTATGCAGGTACTTGACTCTGAGTGACCGGATATCGTGTGTTTCCACGATAAACTTCGGTTATCAGAAGTCTTCTTCCACCTACAATACAAAATGTTCCAAAATTGAAGCATGAATATTTAGAGGCAACATGTAACTAAAGTTCAGAATACACAGGGAATCTTGGCAGAGTGCCAGTATTCATAACGCACACTTATTCAGAGAATTAAACTTACCTAAATCCCATTTTTCTCAGCACCAGTCTCAGTGAGGATACACC
>Ga0123355_10010472_pt1 | contig 14218 bp, 8 predicted proteins | sample TergutEmb28metaG_3_FD_89872 | JGI IMG/M metagenome (GOLD analysis project Ga0123355, IMG submission 89872) | Embiratermes neotenicus P1 segment gut microbial communities from Petit-Saut dam, French Guiana - Emb289 P1 | ecosystem: Host-associated > Arthropoda: Insects > Digestive system > Gut ...
CGCTAAAATATGTGATTTGCATGCCAGATAACGAAGGAAAGAATACAGAAACAAATTCATAATATTTAATACTTGTTGCTTTTCCACTGCAACAGTGGTTCTGTGAATGTGCCACATTGTAACTTTATATGTACATTGCCTGTCTTGTTTTTATGCGTTTTTACTAACTGAAGAATATCCTAAAGATGTTGCAGCAAGGTTGAAATTTCAGTTACAGTTTTGGAGGACTTTGTTGCTGTACATGTTAATTTGCTGCGATTTGCTGATCATTGATGACTTGTGTAATGAATGCAAGGTGGAGGACAAAAGTGAGGTACATGAGAAAAGTACACCTCTGCCAACTATTAATGGACTTCATACTTACAATTTTAGGCAGTCTATATTACTGTGTGGTTTATGCATTTTTTTCCCCTGAATTAACTGTATACTCAAGTTGCCCTAATAATATATGTTTATAAAATAAGTATTATGAAACAGCTGCTTGGGATGAGAACACAAAAGTGAACCAGAAAATGAGCCCAATTCTTACGTTAGTTAGTTTTCATTGATCTGTTGAAAAACATCTTGTGTGGGAAATACCATACACATTAAAATAATAATAATAATTCAAAATAACGTATCATACATTTGTTGTAAATCCACTATATTTAAATCCTTTATAGTAAAAATGCTCAATATGTTAAACAGTTTTATAAATCCATGCATTACTTCAGCTGTTTGTTCATCTCGTGTTGTGTAATCAATAAAAGTTAATTTTTTAATATGTAATCTTCTTATTTATAGAATTACTATATAGTGTATGAGGTAGGATGGTGTCCACCTGTAATCTGTAAAAGGTTTGGCAAGTGTAATTTGATATGTAAACACCATTGTAAGCCTTTGATAGCTCATGATAATTTACACCAAATAATACAGTAAAATACTTGAAAATCGCCAGTAAGTGCCAAAATGTATTGGGTAGAAATATACTCTGGTACATCATCTAATCTTTATTATTGAGCCAAATGGCATAATAACAATCATGAAAATTACTGAATTTAGTGATGTGTTTCTTTGCATATTTATGCTTGTACTTGTTGTGATGGTGTTAACTGATGATGCTGCTTCTCCACCATCACTCTGCTTACTATACGAGGCCTGCTGAATTATGTTTCATCACTAACAGCCTTAGTTTTATAAACGTTTTTATTCCTTTGATACAGATATTTTCCATGTTTTTCTGTGTTGTCATTTGTAATTGAGTGATAGTTAAGACCTTTGAATTGGCAAGTATTCATTCCTGGAATATTCCTGACTGTCAGGAAGTTCAGTGCATAGTAATTAGTTATGACTTTGAACAGGCCATTAATGCCAAACTTGTAAAAGAGAAAGAAAAGAATTTAATGGCCATGGGAATGTTTTCTTGTCCCATTGCCTACTGGCTGGGTAAAAAAGATGGGGAAGACATTGCAGAGACTGGGTCTGTCTGTGTTTGTAAGTAAAAGAAAGTTCTCAAAAGTTGGCAAAAACAACCAACACAACACTAAAACAAACATCATAGAGCATAAATAGTGTAATTTACTATAATGTCTTAACAGTCCACACACAGTAACATGATTGCCCACATGTAGACTTATGGACCTAAAAACCAGAAATAAACTACAAAGTTGCATATTATGAACAGTGAATTCCTTGAGACTACAAGTGAGTTAATGAATTTACCTACATGTAACATCTCCAGAATAGAACACATAACTGTGTGGTGTATCCTCTTTTGTAGAAATTTTATTCCAAAAAGGCCTCCTACAGACGAAAGTCCATAGGAACTCTTATTGTAAAATATTTCAATCAGTTGAGAAGGATTGAATTGAAAACTTAGGAAACTAGCATTTTATAAAATCTCTTAGTAAAGTATAGCGCGTTCGGAACCTGATGGCACACGGTGACACATGGGAGGGGAAGTGAAGGGGAAAGATGCGAATGGAGTGGGTAGCCAGCAGCCTTGCTCTGTACGTCGGAACACGGTCTGTACAATCGCTTGATACCCCCGCCGATTTAAATGGACTCGTCCGTTTCACTGAAAGACCAAATCTGGTTTCTGTGCATGTGCCATCATGTTTTGAACGTGCTATACTAAATGTTTTTATAAGGATAATGATTTATAACAGGAAAATGAAGTTGAAAATAATAACACTTGGACAGGAGATTGTTGCAGGATTAGTTCAATGGTACAATATTGAATATAAATTACACAGAAGCATTGTAATGTGTGTGGGCCTGTGATACTGACATTAAAGCTGTCCATCTGTATATTATCCAAAAATGTGGTCAGAACATGTTGCATTAAGAACTAAATTACATATACTTCAGATTTTGACCTGGGTATAGTGCTGCATGCAGTTACAAGTGTTTTGGGAGATACTGACTGCACCTTGAAAATAGCAGCATGATCTTCTGAAATGTTGGTATCCACTATAAGGCTGCAGGTGTTACAACCCAGAAGACTGCACTAAACAATCATTATCATGAAAACCTGATAATTCATCAAGTACTTGTAGTGTATTTACCTGAATAGAATATGATCCAGCATATAAGACAAACCCCTATCACAATCTGTAGTTTGCAGGAAAATAACTACACAGAGTATGTTGAACTTTTTCTAGAGGTAGTTTACAAATTACATTCTAATTCATCAGTTTGAGTAAAATAAATTCTGTATTAAAAAAAAATTGCAGTTGTACTTCTTTGTCAACACAAATAGTGTTGATAGAAGTCATCACAATGTTTCTTTTCTTTTGGCTCTAATTCTTTTGTTTTCTTTTTGAACAGATATATCTTGAGGTGAAGGTAGTGCCTAATTTAGTATATGCATCAAAACTGCTTGCACACCGAAAGGGTGATAACGATGATGATGATAATGATAATCCCAGCCAATCTGTCAGTGGGAACCTGCTTCGTCCTGTATCTGACCTTAGTGCAGATGAACTCCAGGCTTTAGAGTGTATTTGCCTTTTACTCTGCCATCTGACACATGCTGATGAAGACTTCCTGATACAGTTCTGTGATGCAGTAGCAATTCTGAATGCCACATCTCTTCTTCAGCAGTTTTTGCTTTTGGGTCGCAGAAAAGTAAGAGTTGTTACCGATTTGGTGGCTATCTTATCCCATGTTCTTCGAGTGTTGCCTGAGAATGCTGGTCTTATTGATCAGATTGTCCTGGGAATGGATACAGTGGGTAAGCTGAATTTTTCATTGCGACTGAAAGAAGCAAGTGTTATTAGTGTTCTGTGTATACTTGATTTCACTGTCTGTCTGAATTCCATGCCATATGGCAATTCAGCTTCTGTCATAATCATATGAATCATACAAATAAAGTGAACAGTTCTGCTGTTTATGTATAATTTTTGTGACGATGAGGTGTGTGTTGATAGATGTGGCTAGGTTCTGGTTTTATAAAATAAACAAGTGACCAGTTATTAGAAACATAGTGTAATACATTGTTTCTTATTTGTTTAGCTATAATGCAAGTGTCTAACATAAATCTGTAATAAAGTAATAGTTGAAGATTTCTGCTCTCTGGGAAATGATACTCTCTAGCCTGGTGGAAATGTACTGAAATTTCAGAGAATCTTGCTGTCTCGATTATTAGGGTACGTGATTACCTCCTGATGATGGTCTTCAACACTTATGCTGAAGGCATCAGGATCCTCTGAAATGTCAGGACCCATCTATCAGACCATAGAGCATCACATCCAAACAGATGCTGTGAGAACCTCAAATCTCACCAAATAAGTTACAGATTTTTATTTTTCACCGTCAAAATGGAAGTCGTTCATACATGAGATAGTAACAAAAGTAACAACAGCCTGCAACATAAGATTATTTACAGTTGCAAGCAATGGGGAAGGGTGCCAGGTCCTGTAAGATTTAGTCTGGTGATCATTTGCTCACTAATTCAGCATGCTAAATCACTGGGAAGTTACATTTTACTTTTGACTGTTAACTTGTGTCACCTCAATCTGACTGCAGTGTGATGCAGTCTGGTGACCAACTTGCTCACAGCTTAGCATACTAACCTGTCAAAGAAATTACATTTTGTTGTTGATTGTAAACTTGTTACCTCAGTTGGTGCATTTATAGACCACAGTATGTCTGCTCTCTGTTTGTAATGGGATGTAATTAGTAATGCTGATGAAAACACAAAATAGTATTTTTGAAAGTCTCTAGGAAGGTATAAGTCTTGAATTTTGCCTGCAGATCCTTGGCCCTTCTTTAAAATCTAAAGTTCTTTGGTGTGTGAAATTCTGAGCTTGTAAGACTGGACTCTTAGGACCATAAACATGCTTTTGCTGTAACAATTTCACGGACCACTTTATGGTGCTAAGACAATCCAGACATGGTTTACATGCCACAGGGTCAGTTTTTTTAAACTTTTTCAATAGTTCCTGTACCAAATTATGTGCAGCTGGGTTTCTGTCTGAATGATATTTGTTGCATTCATTTGCTACTTGTCTGTAGATACTGCCATCATTCTTGGTAATTACATGTAACAATAATCCCAGTATTCTCTTCTAAACCTAAAGGCATTATTCATTTATCTGTTAACATAAAAATAAGGCCATATCAAGGCTGAGGTTGTTAACTACAAGGTTATTTTCACCTTGGAGGCCTAAGTTTGAAGACACACCAGTCAATTTAGGATTTGTTCTGGATGAAGTGGCACTTATACGGGATCTTTCTTCTGCAAGTACTTCACATGTCAATATTATCACTCCACCAGTCTTATATGCACATTTATCTGCTGCTGGTACAGTAGGCCCTTTAGAGGCTGCAGTACAAAGGGACTCAGTCTTATCCCCACCCCAAGAAGTGTAATACTGATTCTAGACTTTGTTATAGGATACTGTGCCATTGATCTCACTCAAATGCTAACACATCACAGTCCAGTGCTGCGGGCTCGAACTTGCATTCTTTTACAACTTCTCAGCCGTTACAGCTGCCGAGCCTTACAGTTAAATTGGACCCAAAGATTGCAAGAAGATTTGGAAAGTCTCATGCATGACTCCAATAAGATGGTGCAAGTGGTTAGTATCAGAATTGTTCATGTGTGGAACTCTGGTCTTCCTGTAACACTCTGCATTCCAGTTTTCATTTCCCTCATGGATTAGCATAGCAACTCTGAATTGCAGCCACCTGTGTACCATATTGGAATGGTATGTATACATGCAGACACCGCACAATCTTAATAACGAGATAAACACAATTTTTTTAGATAGTGTGATGATACCAGAGGCTGTGTAATGTAATTTTGACTGCCTGATGATAAGTACATGTGCTTGAAACATGTAGAGGCATGAAATAAACTTATTGTAAAACAAAAATTTTGTGCATCAAATTGGTTAATTACTGAGATAAATGGACTGAGGGTGTTTGAGAACAGAGTGCTGAGAAGAATACCAGTGTTCAGAATCAATCAGGAGAAAGTGGCCAACAAAACTGTATAATACGCGTCATGAATTTTACTGGTCTCACCTCATATCATGATGATCAAATCAAAGAGGAAAGATTGACAACACCTGCAATATTCCTGGGAAGCTGATGAAAGCACACACCACTTTTATTGATAGAACTGAAGGAAAGAACTTACTTGGGAGACCTAGGTGTATGTTGAAGGGTACTACTTACACAAATATGAATGAAATAGGTTGTGAGGCGGTAGATTTGATGCATCTCACAAATGATAGGGTCCACTGGTTTGTTCCCTACAAATGTAAATTTGTTGGCTAGCTGAACAACTGTGGGATGTGCTGTGGCTTAGGTGGTTAGACACCAGCCCTTCACCATGGAGGTCTAGGTTCCATCCCAGGCTAGCCCATGTGGGATTTATGTTGGACACAGTGAAAATGCAACAGGATTTTCTCCACGTACTTCAGTTTTCCCTGGTCGGACTCATTCCAACAGTGCTCCATATTCATTTGTTCATTCATTCATCCATCTATCACTGGCACTATATAATCTTAGTAATTATCATTAAATAAAGCAGACACTTCAATTCAACAAGTGTTGGCTGTTCCATAATCTTATTGAAGTAACTGAATATGAGTGTGAAACTGTTTGAAATGTGTTATGTGCTGAGAGAATTTTAAGGACCATGCATCATTAATACATTACTTGTTAACAGTGCATGCAGTCAGGATTATGTGGTCAGGGTCATGTATATAGGAACATTATTTTATCTGACAAATATTGCTGGTCACTTCCTGTTGGCTTGATTAGCTTAACATGCCATGAATAACATGTTTGTTAGTGTGACCCTTGTCTGCAAGCCAAAGGAATGCATTTCCAATACCTTCTATAAACATGGTAAGTAAATTGCTAATATTAATGGCAGTACAATGAACTAAAACATGTGGACACTAACTCATGGCGAACTGGAATGGTGGCAAGTGCTGTGCTGCCTATGGTCACACAGAATAGTCTGATTGAAGAGTTACACAAATTATCAGACAATGTAATGTCCATATAGTGTAGTGTATTGACATTGTTTCTTTTCCTTTTTCATGTAGGCTGCAAAAGGAGCAATTAAGGAAATCAAAGAGCTGCAGTTTTACTGTCAGAAGAAATGATTCATTTAATGTCATGTATATTGTGTCAATTTTGAATGTTACTTATTGTATATGAACTTGCATTCATGAGAATCATACTGTATGCTCCTGGGTAACCAACTAGTCAGCTTTTTTGGTACAGTAGTGACTAAAGTGCAGTCAACAAAATGAATGGCCTTCCTGCAGATGACCTTTTCCTACTAACGACTGCAATTGCAATTCACTTTTGTCATGACTGGTAGTGAGTAAGAACAACTCACAGCTAGAACTTTTTTTAACCTGTTGTGCTCACAGCATTCTTTTAGTGGCTGTGCCATTTCCAATCCATAATCTTGTTACAAAATGTTAAACTGTTAAGTTTTTATACTGCCATATTGGAAATGTCCTACTACTTTCCATTCGTAATTCACTGTTATTTGTATCAGCTTATTAACCAGGATGTTGTTCAATGATGCCATGTCTGTTCACCTGCATGTTTCAAGTCCAGTACTACTTGATGGATTCTGATGAAATTTTATATAGACATAAGCCAAAGCCTGTGCTTTTTAATTTATATAGAATTTGTGATAATAAAAACATGGCAGACACACAAACATGTGAAGTGTGAGCAACACTGGCACTGCTTTCAAAATGCAGTAATCATAATAACCAAATAAACATAGGAACAAAATTTCTACTTAACATTGTTAATATACAGAACAACTAGGAGAATTCTGAATGCCAAGTTGCGAAGAATGCGTGTGGAAACTGTGCACTGTATAAAGAGGGCATCTTTCTATAGCAGGAACAGCTTCAGTCTGAAGACTTGTCCGAGAAATAATCTGTATGTTTGTTTTGCATGGTTAAAAGTTTATTTTTGTAATGTACTAGCTTACTGATAACAGTAGTAATAAAGGAGCATAAAGTAATATTTCTCAGATTTGTATTTTAAACTTGTGCTCTCTCAAAATGAAATCCACGAATTTCTCCAGTGTTTCCTTCATACCTTGAAATCAGTATGAAATGTAAAATTTGTGTTCCAGTTAAGAAATTAAAGTGTACTTAGTATATACTAATAATATATGGTTTACATAAAATACGTATGTCAGGCAGCAGTTTCTTGACGGTCTTTCTCAGAAACTGAAGAACTGTGTTTTCCAGTATAAGTACTGCCACACACATTCTGACACCATTTTTTGATCATCTGTCTTTGCAGCAAGACAGTTCGACAGCTTACACAGCAATCCTGTGCACTGTATGTGATGTGTTTTTGGTGACGGAATAATAAGCAGAGGATTGTGGCTGCTAGACTGACCCCATACTATTTTTACTTGTGGGACATGTTAAAGGATAAAGTATGTAACAATAATCTTTTGGCAAAAGACAATCCGAAACAAAACATTTAGGATATAGTATTTTGAGTTTCATCAACAGAACTTTTATATTCAATGAACAACATTTTGTATGTATGCATATGTGTGTGTGTGTTTGTGCGCGTGCGCACGTGAAAGCTGAAGGAAACCATTGCCAGTGCCTTATATAAATATGGTGGCCCTGGTAGCTCAGTCAGTATAGCAACTGGCTATGGGCTGGATGGTCCAGGAATCGAATCCTGGTGGGGGGGGGCGAGATTTTCCGCACCTGTCCAGACTGGCCCTGGGGCCCACCCAGCCTCCTGTACATTGGGTACTGGGTCTTTCCCAGGGGTAAAGAGCAGCCGGGGCATGACGCTGACCCCTCACCCCCTTCTAGTGTCGTGGTCAAGAAAGAGTAGAGCTATACCTCTACTCCCCCTATGGGCCGTGCAGCCCTTACAGAGCCTCAGTGTCTGTACAAGGGTGCACTTTACCTTTACCTTTATGTAAATATGGTAAGACAAGGCAAATTGGAATAGCAGTGGGCACACTGCATAATGGTCATGACATGATCAATTATTATGGGCCAGATAAACTAAGGACCCCATATTACACATACAAACCCACAAACACAAGGATTTTTTAGCAGAACTCTTTAAGCCTGCTTTTTTATTGCACTGATGAACACTGCTGCACACATTTTTACAAGGTCTCAAAAGTTTTGCACCATCATCATGTCTATAATTGTTATCTTACATATAGTACTTCATTATGTGCAAGCATCTTAGTGGCCTATCCCTGTACCATGTGATAGAGTGTGGAATTATCCAATGGGAAAGGAGGGGCCTGTTTATGAAGAAAGTTTTAAGGGAGAGATACGAGATCAAAACTTCTGTGCTTTTGTAACCAACCTCATAGCTGAAGTTGAGTCCTGATGATATGAGGATGGTAAGTGTGGTTGTTTCCTAGGGCCTCATATTATCAGACACAGTGCTATGTTTTATGTAAGTGTTGTTTGGCAACAGCCCTTACTATTGCTATGGAAGGCCATAGAAATCGTGAAACACCACCTGAACTTCAGCCATCACAGTAGATACAAACTGGGTGAATTTCTCCGCAGGAAAAACAGAATAACCAGTGTTTGCACCCCCAACTTTTAAACGCATGCCATAAAATATTCAGTTATGCTTTTTGTCTATGTGGTGTCCCCATTTGCCCAGTATTTATCTAGCTCTCTCCCGTTACCCACCCCCTGTAAAGTGATGGTGATTGTAAAAAAAATGAAGGACGCAGTAACCAGTTAACATTTACAGTCAGTACAAAACGTACTTTACGGCATTCCCTTCGGGGGGGAGGTAAATTACGGCCAGTGTCTCCACGAGTCTCGAGATGCCATGATTTTGTCGCTGTGTTTACCATAATATGTATGTGCATACTGTAATGCCCTTACGCAATGAAATGTCCATGTTGATTTTAAAGTGCGTACCAAAACTAATGTATTCACCCGATTAATTACTGGTAATAACGTTTGTCGGGTGACAGGGGATTTTGCAGGCAGTTATTAGCTTCTTTGATTTGAGGCGGCCACAGAAGTGCTCACCACGATTCTTATGTTCTGTCTGCCTGTCAACACCCAGACGTCATGGGCCATACTTTCTTTATGCTGTAAAGAAAGTAAACGACGGACGATCCACCTGTGTTTCCCTAGTCAAGTACTTTTCAGAGCTTTGCTGCCAACCTCCGTGCTTGGGTTTTCCCTCAGTCACCAACATTACATCAAAGCTCCCAGCCCATACTTAATTGAATATTACTCTAACCAGAAACGCAAGCGGATGAAGCGAGAAAAGCCTCTGAACCAGCTGTGAACAAAGTGGAGATATTCGAGATTTACGTGTTTTCATGCCGTTGTATTTTTTATATATTATAACTATTTCAACATTCTATTGGATTGTTTTAGACCCTTGTAAAGATCTATTGAATGTAAATAAGTAAATTGCATGAAATTAAAAATACTCTTTCGTTCGTGGACTTGCAACTTTGCGCCATTGGATTGTCTGTTTGCTCTTCGGACAGCGCAAAAAATTATAGAGGGAATCCACAACCCGAATGTAATTTACATCCCTGATCTATGATCTACGCACCGTACATTCAATGCTCTCGACATAGGCTTTTGTCGTCTTTGTTGTAAGCTGTTGTGTCGTGGTTATGGTCTGTAGCCCACGAAGCGGTGGGCAGTGATTTGTATCTCTGTTTCAAGTATATTTATCAGTTACTAGTGCGATAAGTATATTTACACATAATGTATGCAATGAAACGTACACATGGAAAAAATAATACTGACGGCGTTTGCCGACTGTGTTCATCAAACAGTGGTATTATAGTTTTAAATATATTTGATGGCGAAGGAAAGAAGCGTCGTGTTTTGTCACTTATAAATGCCTGCTTGCCAGTGAAGGTATGTTAATTATTTTTCAATTATTATGTTCATCGTAGTTACGTATTGTGATACGTATGCATTTCCACATCCCTATTTAATGATTAGCTGCTGTATTGCATGTATAATGCTAGCCGGGTAAAATGTCACTCGTCTTCAGCGTGAGCTGTTGAGTATATTTGCATTATCAACGATTCTGCTTTAGTTATCAATCATTAGTAGCTTTATGGTTACAGTTCCAATTTTTAGTGAATTTGTTTGCTGCAATAGTGCTTCAGTTTTAGTGTGTGGTTAACTTTATTGTCATGTGTGCTACTGTACACGTTTCCCCTGCAGTGTCTCCGTTTTTACTGTGTTTCAACCTGATGATATTTCTGCATCAGAAATGTTCGCTAGTTTCATGTCTTCAGGTTCAGAATGTTTCCCTTGTAACGTTCAGAGTATCTCCATTAATTTGAACAGGACTGTGTAACCACTGCAGTGTAGCATGCCTCAGTTGATCTATTGATCTTGGATATTCTTCATCAAACCGTGATATATGCTGCTTCGGTTTCTGATAACTGACACTGACTTAAATTTTGATATGGTGTGTAGCTAATACTATTCCAACCCTTATTTATGTTTGCATTATCATGCAAGTTTTCCAAAAACATCAATATATTTGAGATTTAAACTTGATAGTGTTTCCTACTTGCACGTTGAATTTCTTGAGATTGAATATCTGTGTACCAGAATTTTTGTCACTCTTGCACTTAAAAACTCACCCACACATGCATTCTTTCTTTTTTCTGTGAACTTTGCAACTGCCAGAAATTGGTCAGTATGACAGACAGTGAGGGTGAAAAATCAGATGTCCAGTATATTGAATGCCATCTGCAGTCTTTCAAGACATGATCAATTTGTGTGTCTTGGCATCAGGAGAAATCCAAGTGTCTGTACAAATGTTGCACTTTAGGAACATTTTGCTGCTGAGATTTAGATTTTTTGGGTGTGGCAGTCTTCTACCTTTCACTATTACTAACCATTAAAAAATATGATATTTTGAGGACTTGAGTTATTTGCACATTTTTACTGGGGTTAGTTATGTGCTTATATAACTAAGTGTGATGTAGTGTCATTCTGCCTGGATGTACAGTGTAGTTGCTTACAAAATTATGTAAATATGACATGTTGGACTCGATTACATGAGTAACTCCGGTAGTCACAGTAAGTATTTTTTTTAGGGGGGTGAGGTGTGTTGAGGGTGCAAATAATGTGGCATATATACATTTAAAAGCACATAGTGTGTACTTTTAAATGCTACCATCAGATTGGGGGTGTATGTACAGGAGTGTGTATACCTTATTTTCACACACATATTTTTGTCAGCAGCCTTTTTTAGAACTTTAAGTTGGTGAGCCACAGACAAGAACTTTCACAGATAGAATGACTCTTGTGACAGTTTGGGTTTAGTGGCTTAGTGAGTCGTCATTTAATAATTTTGAAGTGACTGACACATCCCCATTATGCAAGTCAGTCTGTATATTTATTAAATATACCATCATGCAACAAAACCATCAATAATTTACGGTGGTTACTAGTTTTGGCCTTTTGTTCAGGCAATCATTCAACCATGCATCATTTTGAATTAAAGAAAAACCATATAGTGACTTAATATAAAATGGGAAGAGATCTCATTCCTTTTACATAGATGTTGATAAAACTGTTAAAACATTATAAGTGGGTGAAACAAGCAATGTATAATAAAAAACAGAAGTATTATTATAAATAAAGAGGGTAGGCAGATTTTATTTATGTGTGTCTCACACTGCAGCTTGTGCTGAAACTGGTAATGTATATCCGTGCAATCATATGTCCTGACAGATATGATATGTTTGTGTGAGAACATAGCCCTTTTTCCTTGCCCATATATCATTCTTTGTTGAGGTTTCGTAACAGATTGTATAGTGCCTTGGGAAGCTGTCTGTGTCTGTGTCAACATTTGCTGCACAAGATGTTGAGTAGTGTGCGCTATCGTGTCAGCTAACAGGAACTGATCAATGATTGGAGCCATATAAACTAAGAGTCTAACAAATATATTGGCATGTTTTCAACACTCATTCTTTTCACATGGTTTATTCAGTGCTCATCTACTTACTGTTTTGTGGATTATATTGTGAGTTTGTTCTTAAAATCTTCACACATTGTATGGTCTAGTTTAGTGCATCCTTTTCAACTGTTCTTGAGTATTTATTTCAAATGATTGTATTATGTTTGTGTTGCTTTAATTATTTAAGGTCCACTTACATATAGAGAAGTTGCTAGTGCTATCATTTTATAGAATTTTTGCTGTGTTTCTTTCCTTCTTTTAGTCTTTTCTTAAGGTACCATGTGTTCTGTCATGCTTGTTGAATCAGTTATTTAAGTCTTTGTCTGATGTATATATTGTCACTTCCCAGATAATTGAGCTATCAGCACTACCTGATTGTCAGTAGTTGTTTGGCTATAATCAGAAACTTTCCCTTTTAACACCATAACTTGTGTTACGAATTGCAATTTTTGGAGTATATATTTTACCAATACCATGTAAAGTTTAAATTGTATACTATAGGTTATCCTGATTCTGTTAAATATATACTACACGCAGATCCCAAAATGCGGGTAGAGTGTAGTTGGATTGTGACTACCCCTTGTAGGCAGAGTCTTTACATCACTAAATAAACACATTTTATATTTTTGCCCAGGAAAATTGGCATTTGCCAGATGGACACAGGCAGGTCAAAAAGGGGACTCTGTTTACTCATTAAAATGTAGCATCTGATTTGGTAATAGATATCTCATCTTGGCCAAGATACTGGCTATCCTGAGTGAAGCTCCCTAGTCCCTGCAAGAAAATGCTAGGATAGTACATGAAATACTGCCATAATGACTTGTTTCCACGTCCCTTTCCAGTTTGTTAAGGGCATTGGCAAATACTGAATTTGTCTGTTTTAACACATTATGGTGTTGCAGTGAAGTGATTGGCATTCTTGCTTTGTATTTGGGAGATTCTTGGTTCATATATTGGCCAGTGCTCATGCCACACTGATTGAAGGTTTGTGTCACTTAGCAGGCATACTGCAGGAATTGTTTGTAACTTCTTTTAAAACCTTGCAGAATGCTTATTGAAGATGTTCTTTCTGTAACCATGAAGCAACATAAAAACTCCTGAATTAATTTTCATGATATTTTATATTGGGCAGTTTTATGTACATTTGTTGATACATTTTAAATTTTGGGGTTTGATCATTGATAACTCCTTATCATGGAAGGCTCATATAGACCAAATGATGTCCAGATTGAAAACAGCATGTTTTGTAATTTGAACGATACAAGCTATAATGTCTCCAGAAATTTTAAGACTGGGCTATTTTGCATACATACATTTAGTTATGAGTTATGGGATAATGTTTGGGGAAATCAACCATATAGTGATAAGATTTTCAAAATTCAAAAAAGGGTGATGAGAATTATCACAAATTCGAGAATGAGAGATTATGTAGAGAACTGTTCAAAAAATTAGAAATACTACCCTTATATTCTCAATATATCTTCTCAATATCAATATTTGTGATAAAAAAACAAACATTTATGTTATACAAATAATCAGATCCACAGTATTCACACAAGATTTAAAACCAACTTACATCCACCCACAGCTAATCTAACGAAGTTCCAAAAGGAAGTGTACTACTCAGCAATTAAAATTTTTAACAACCTTCCTCACAATATCAAAGACAACTAATGAGATAATACTGTTTCGGAATGCTTTAAAGAGGTTTTTACTTATAAATTCCTTTTATAATAGTAAAGAATATTTTAATTATCAGAGATATTCCATTGAAAAC
>Ga0123355_10010473_pt1 | contig 14216 bp, 8 predicted proteins | sample TergutEmb28metaG_3_FD_89872 | JGI IMG/M metagenome (GOLD analysis project Ga0123355, IMG submission 89872) | Embiratermes neotenicus P1 segment gut microbial communities from Petit-Saut dam, French Guiana - Emb289 P1 | ecosystem: Host-associated > Arthropoda: Insects > Digestive system > Gut ...
AATCCGTACCGCGCAGTAAACACTCCGTCTCGGTTATAAAAACCAGCCAGTTAATGCTGTATAGGGAAATAATCGCTGTTTGTTCTCAGATCCACACAAAGCACATAAATACACTGTGTGGGCAGAACGCAGATTTGCTGAATGTTAAACTGGCGGTATATGTAGTGACCACTGGGCTTGAAACGATGTAGACGCAACGCTACAGTAACGCCTTCCTCAGGCACTCCATACCGCAGCATGTCTGTAAAGGCTACAGTTCGATCCCCGCCAGCAGCACAAGCTCTTCTCCTAACCTCCTCGTCCAGACCGATGGGCCGTGCCAATCCTCCTACCCACTGATCAGTGCTGACAACACTTGCTACAGGCGAGGTGACGTAATGGACCGATGAGCAATGTTATTTCGGGCGAGCGTCTGGCTGGCACTTGACCGACACATTTATTGGACAGCATCTGCCTGGAGAAACTGAGAAAAACCAAGACAAACTTTAGTCGAACAGTCGGTGTCCACCGCATAACGGACAACCGCGTAGGGACATGGGGGGCTGGCAGGTCTAACGTTGCTTGCACCATCAATCTGCCTCACGGTGCGGACAGCAGGTATAGGCTGTGAGCGTGTAGATTGGTTGCTACCGGCTGTGTTCGCATTAACGGGGTTCGGTGCTTGTGTGTGCAGCTCTTAAAATGTTTCGCTCACGCTAGCAGAACAATAGGAGAAACCTGAAAGACTTGCTGGCACTGTGTACACAGGTCGGTACAGAAGGTGTGTACAGACGCTTGTTTTTAACACCCCACTGCATGTCGTCGCTGTTTGGAGGGAGCCATCTTGGTTGTGACCAGTAAGAATACTGTGCCGGTATCTGTTTTTTCCACGAACCCTTACTGGGTCGGTCATGTCTAATGGCAGAAATGTTTGTGCTACTCAGTTCTGCTGTTTGCTGGCTGCAGCAAACGCACGCCCACCGCGACAAGCTGCCGCTGTCACTGACAGCTGCACGCTGCAGCTCTCCTGACAGTTGCACCCACTGACAGCTGCACGCTGCAGCTCTCCTGACAGTTGCACACTGCAGCTCTCCTGACAGTTGCACCCACTGACAGCTGCACGCTGTTACTCTCCTGACACTTGCACCCACTGACACCGCGCTGAATGGATGCCACATATATTGCCATTTGATGCTACTATTGAGCCAGAGGGAGACAGACGATAAACTGGATTCCATGAAAAGTCAACTGCACCGGAATCTCCTGCAAACTTCAGGTTTGCAGCCAGTACCTGCCGTCCGCACTGTCGATGTCACGACTCCTGCAGATGCTGCAGCTGAAGCACCTGCACTGTCTGTTGCACAAGATAATCACGCCTCCCCGGTACTCCAAAGGAAGGGCGAAGGTAGTGCAACAGCAGCAGCAGCAGCACAACGTGACTGCTGTCGGAATCCAAGTACTTCGACAGCCGATGTGACATCTGCCAATCATACTGCGGCAAAGCAGGCGAAGAGAAAAATGAGGAGTGAAAGAATATCGAAAGACACAAGAGCGGCACACTAACAGAGAAGAGCAACGTCTGACGAAAGCAACGATAAAGCAGCGAAGAGCTGTTTGCTGGTTCGGGATCAGAGAACGGTATGTCTTCAGCGCATATGTAATGGATGGGACTGGTGATCAAGCTGGTGATCAAGAGGAATATGGTTGTGATATTTTAAAAGCGAACTGCTTTTAAATTTCGTCGTGGGTACGGGCAGCTCAGGCGGTATAGGGAATGGATACGGGCTGGACGGTCTGGGGATCGAATCCCGTTGGAGGCGAGATTTTCCGCACCTTCTAGACCGGCCCTGGGGCCCACCCAGCCTCCTGTACAAAGGGTACCGGGTCATTCCTGGGCGTAAAGCGGCCGGGACGTGGCGTTGACCACCCACCCTCATCTAACGCTGAGGTTAAAGAAAGAGCAGAGGTATACCGATACTACCCCTCTCGGCCTTCGTGGCCTGTTATAGGGTGAGCTTGACCTGTACCTCTAATTGCATATTATGAGTGACGGGAGTGTATTTAGAATATAAAGTGTCTCTACTGCTTACAAGGACGTGTTCTCGTTTCTCTTCAAGATACTGCTTTATCCAACCGGTTAGGTAAAACGGGGGACTTTGCATGACGTACACAAACCTTTGTTCTTGTTCTGCTGTGCACAGCAAACTGCGTAGGGACACAGACAATTGCGTACTGTGTAGTTCACGTAGGAAATTCAACTTTCAGTACTGTCTGACTTGTGTCAAGTAATCACTAAGTGCCCAGTTTTACCCAGCCTTCCCCTACAATAACACGAAGGCACTTCGTGTCTAACGCGGCCCAGAAAGATTGCACTTAACCCTTTAAATACTACGATTAACCCTAATTGTCATGCAGATCGTACCGCGCAGTAAACACACTCCATCTCGGTTATAAAAACCAGTCAGTTAATGCTGTATAGGGAAATAATCGCGGTTTGTTCTCAGATCCACACAAAACACATAAATACACTGTGTGGGCAGAACGTAGAATTGCTTAATGTTAAACTGGTGGTACATATAGTGACCACTGGGCTCTACTTGGTAAACACTAGACCTAACTGCGGCCGATCTAAAATTCCCCATTTTCACTGTAGCCTGCATGTCTGCCGATTCTCGTATTTAGCAAACGTTTCGATGTAGCGGGCAGCACTGCCGCTGCCTATTCGGCAGGACCTGCTTTCGACACCCGGTCCACAGCAAGACAACATGTCTGATGTTTCGCAAACCCCATCAATCGTTCCAATCAAATGCTCGGAGTTGCCCCACAAACAAAGCACAGACAATTCCAACATGGCTACAGTGCGAACTTGGAGCATATGGTACAAGACACTGCATAACTCTTTAGTGCACAATGGTAACTATTCGTACCACAAGCTCCAAAGTCTAATGTTTGCAGTGCGCCCACACAGTCACTGTATGAATCTGACAGTGAACAGCAATTATTTTGCTAAACAGCATTAGCTGACTGCTGCTGTAGAGCTTTCTGTGAGGTAGGAACTGCATTGTGTGGATTAACTTCAGACTTTCATTTTAAACAATAAAATAAACATTCGTTCAGTAGGGATAGCTCAGTTAGTATAGGCTAGGCTGCGGACTGAAGGACCGAGGAACCACACTTCGATTCCTGGCTGGGATAAGACTTCTTCTTTTCAGAATTTCCAGCCCGGCCCTAGGGCGCACACAGCCTCCTCTTCAATGTTAAAGGGGCTCTACCACCGAGGTAAAGGGCCCGGGGTGTGAGACTGACCACTCACCTCAACTTTCCCATACAGAAGGAACCACTTGTGCCCTTATATGGCAAATATGTCTACACTTGAGTAAGGCTGTCAGATGTTTGCCATCAGCAGGTGATGTATGGACTGGACTCCAGTGCAGCTGTGTATTTGTGTGCGAGTTAATACTATTACTTTCTGTCGTTCTGCGTGCTTAGAGCTGTGCAGGAATTTCGTCGCAAGCTGCTCATAAGCTCAACACGTCTACCTGAGAACTCGGTTGCCTGCACGGCGTTCTTTGGGCGCACAAAGGAGGTCACACCAAGTCGATGTACCGTGCGAGGCTCCCGACCTCATCACACCGATACTACCCAAACACACGTGTTATCTATACACACCGGTATATATGGACCCTTTACTGTTGTCAAACTAACAATGGCCCTGCAAGATGGCAGCCAATGCTGACCCTACCTTCGAAAGACTGCGGTTCGTCGCAGAGGGTGGCCACAGCGAGCAGTGTCGGGGTGAGAAGTCTTGCGCAACTGTCCTGTGGAACTTTATATCGGCGCCAACCTCGCTCCGGCAGGGCCAAAAAGCCCTCATCGTACTGAGGCATGACTTCGTGCCCCGTGCGAACACTACTACGGGCACACACTGGCCACAGTGGACAGCACCGCGCTATTTCCGTCCGCCAGCCGTACGTATTTCGCCACTCGGAACTGCAGGGCCGCCAACTCTCTAGTCAAGAATGTCTCTCTCCTTGAATATCGAGATCACACGGCGCACAATTCAGTGTCACCAGATCATCACACCAAACAGTTACGTTGAGCTGAACCAAGCACGCCAGGCAGCGCTGGAGCACCCCATGTCACAAGGTCGAGTTTTATCCCTTTTACATTAGAAAATTAATGTCTTATGACTGACACAAATGTTTAACTTTGTGGTAAGATAGGCCGTTTGGCAGACAGGCGACAAAACAGATGGGAGTGATGGGCAATCGAGCAAGTAGGGCGAACAGAGCAAAACACGACGGCGTTGCGTTCCAGTTCGTATTGGTCGGTGTGCTGACGCCACCATAAAAAATACCGAAATTTCCAAGATGGAGTGTTCATGAAGAATTTAGCATCCGAAGAGGCGGTCTGTCTGCGCCTGGCGACGCGGCTCAAAACTAACGCCAGTCGTTGCAGGAAATGTGCAACATGTGGGGAAGATGGGGCAATGAGTGCCTCCGAAGAAGCTCTCGCTCGCCTACCGCTGTCACCGACGGGAACTGACTACGTTTCGTTCTGTACGTGTGGCAGCCACATCTCGATGTATGAGCTCGAAATGTTGGCAGCAGTGTTTGGAATGCTGAGACCTACAAGATGTACTGTACCAAACACACAGTCCAGAGGAAAAGGGGGCGGTTCGCTGTTGTGAGTCATAGTTGGCTGCCATGTAGTGGCGCAACAGTATCTCCGAAAGGTGAAGGAACAACTGAACAACATCGAAACACGAGAGCATCCAGCGTGGGCAAGCTGCTGCTGTAGCCATGATGTGGTGACCATGCAGAACGCCCGAAATAAGGTAGATGTAACTTTACACCTGTGCGTGCCATGAAGGCATATGGTGGAGTTCCACTCATTCTGAACTCGGCACTAGGTGAAAACTAATCAGCCTCACGCTCCGACTGCTTCACCCCCTGGGAAAAGCGATCTTGCTACGCTGTGAATAGGAGACTGGGTAGGCCACAAACCCGGTCTGGATCTCTTGCGCCCTCTGAAGGTCAAACCCCGGATCGTCCATCCTGTAACTGAGTCAATATACCGATTGAGCCATCGATGCTGCTAAGTGTACCCCACATGAATGGTGGCTGCAATTGAACGGTACAGCACAGCGTGGAACTGTGTGTGTGTGTGTGCGTGTGCGCTGGTCACCGAGAGCTCACCTGACTGCAGAAACCTACAGAACAATTCACAAGACGTATGCGCAGTGGTTGTGGACTAACAACAAAAGCCAGAACGGACTTTGAATTCTTCAAAGGCAGGCCTATGTATGCTAAGCTGGCGATTAGATAGTGGATGCCATTCGTATGTATTAGCCAGCGACATTCCACAGATACCAACGTCACGCTGCGGGAGTGCCTGAAGCCGTGACTGGGCCTAGCAATCCATCATGAACATGCGAGATGTGCTAACTTCACATTTTGGAAAATTCCGGGCGGGTTATTTACTGCTATAAGGACTGTACATTTGGTACGCACTGCAACAGACAAAAAGTGATACGACGAGAACCTGGGCGAAGGGCAGAAACGTGGCAAATAGCAAAACATAACAGAAATACAGTATTTAAACGTGCTGTTTTATCATCTCCGGGCCTGTGCTCGGTTGAGCAGTTTTTGTACAAATATATTACGTAACGAATTGCAACTAACACAGATAAAAAAAACTGCGTCTGTAGGTGTCAAAGTGCTCAGAGAGCTGTACTGACCTGCGCGAAGTTAAAACTCTTATTGGTGACGGCACATGAAATTTCTGACAGTGACAGTAATAACGTGTACTGACGCACAGACTAAACATTAACAATAATAATAACAATAATAGCAATAACAATAATGTCACGGAACGTAGTTTCCCTCAGAAGCTACCAGCGTTTCCGCTACTAGCACTATAATTCCTAAAAACAGGCAATGGGCTAAACCGTGTTCATACGCCGCCTGTGTTAGCGAGAGACGTCAGATGTACTTATGACGTAGGTAGCACAGGACTGTCGGCGAGGTTCAAGTCTGACTACAGCTGCAGGCAGTTTATCACTGGTCTGGCAACGCTTTTAACGCTCATATAAAGCCCCAGTCCGTACCGCGCAGTAAACACACTCCGTCTCGGTTATAAAAACCAGTCAGTTAATGTTGTATAGGGAAATAATCGCTGTTTGTTCTCAGATCCACACAAAGCACATAAATAAACTGTGTGGGCAGAACGTAGCATTGCTGAATGTTAAACTGGCGGTATATAAAGATCCAGTCAGTACCGCGCAGTAAACACACTCTGTCTCGGTTATAAAAACCAGTCAGTCAATGCTGTATAGGGAAATAATCGCTGTTTGTTCTCAGATCCACACAAAACACATAAATACACTGTGGGTAGGACGTAGAATTGCTGAATGTTAAACTGGCGGTATATAAAGATCCAGTCCGCACCGCGCAGTGAACACCCTCCGTCTGGGTTATAAAACCAGTCAGTTAACGCTGTATAGGGAAATAATCGCTGTTTGTTCTCAGATCCACACAAAACACATAAATACACTGTGTGGGCAGAACGCAGAATTGCTGAATGCTAAACCTGGCGGTACATATAGGGACCACTGTGCGGCACATATAGTGACCACAGGGCCTCATACGGTTAAAGCCATAACAAACAAAGTTGTCACACGACAATGCTGATGCAGATCGCAGCACAGCAGCACTGCCCTTCGTTGCAAGTAGTAGTCCTCGCTAATATAACGTCAGAATTCCAAAACGGACTTTTCCTTTAAAATAATCCGAAACCGACAGTCCATCGTCACATCCATCAAATGATCTTCATTTTATCTTGAGACATTACCAATGCTAAATGGCGAACAGCCACAAACACTCCCTCCCACCATCTGAGTCTGCTGCTGTCTGACAGATCTGCTCTGACATTTGTCTAAGTGTGTGTAACGTTGGACTGAACTCCAACAGAGGGTTCGTTCCAATCAATTTAGGCAAGAAAATCCATCAGTGCAGCAAATGCTATCAAATTTCCGGATTTCCTCCACCTTGCCATACAAATGCGAGGTGAACACTTGACCTTCCACTCGCCCTGTGTCATTTCCACCACCTTTCATGTTGAAGTTATTCAGCAATATAAATATATCTGTAAGATATGTATGCCAGCAAAGCCATGCAAAGACATCAAAATGCCACGACAGTGGTCATGCACTTCAGAAACAGATTTAACTTCATGCAACACACCTAACAGCCCTGATGGTGTTTTTCCACGATACAGCCAACGAATTTATCTACGAAACAGAACAGCTGTTAGTTTAGAATCCATTTTTTCACAAGCTGAGAAAACAATTTATCAGTCATGGTCTCTTCTACATATTGCTGGCTGCTCCATTGACAGTTTCATGTAAAACTGGATTCAGTTTCTTTGAAGCCAGGACTTGCCAGCGGACAGAAGAGCGAATAAGAGCAACGGTTGTGTCTGCACACATGGGACAAGCCTGTCAGCACATCGTCATGGCTGCTGCTGCTTCATCAGCACATACACCACCTTTATGCCGCTGCCACTATAGAAATACATATTTCATTATCCCAAACACTGCTCTTCCAGATGAACTTCCCTTCAGGGACCTACAAAATGAAACATTATCCAGACACCACCAACTGAGTTCCATCTGAAAAGAATGTACTTCGACCAAGTTCCCCCACCTGCTGCAGTCAACTAAAGTCTCCTTCGCATAGCACTGTGTGTCAGGGCAAGGACTTCTTTAATTTGTACAACTATCTGTCCACTGCAGGCTGCATAACACACCGGGAACTGTTCTGTTCACTGCCAGCAGGAACAGGCCTGTAGCTTATGAAGCCTCAACACATTGTGGTGAAACATTCATAAATTTGCTCCTGCTTTGTTGACAAATCTCGTCTTTTGGCACAGCTTTGCGGTCACTGATTCATACTACGAACTGCAGTGTAGCTGGAGTAGAGAAGGCTTCATTCAATTAGTGGTTAAGTGGCACACCGCGTGACAGAGATGTTATAGGCCAACCAGTGCACAATCCTCAACAAACTTCTTTCATTTTTGTTGCTGTTTTTTTTTTTCTTCTTCTTCCTGCTCTTGTACAGATGACAGCACTAGTTGATACCAATGCGCCGCAATGTAGTTCAATTATGACTTCTTTAATAAAAAATCTGTCCATTTTGAAAACACGAATGGAAAGGATTTAAAAAGTATCAATTTTCCGAGTTGAGTCATGCCCCAAGGCACAGTCCCATATTTGGAAACGCGCATTCTGCATCACAAAATCATTGACTCTAATTAATTGGGCTGTCATTTGTTGAATATCGCACTGTGTGCACTGTGACGTGATACAAGATGTGATAAACAAGGATTGTACTGAAGGAGTTACTGAACAGCAACAGTTAAAGATCGTTTTCCCTCCGTGAGATGTTATTATCGACTATTGACTATGGATGATTACCGACTACGGAGTACTACAATCAACATACAAAGTATCGATATAAATATATCGCCCAGCGCCAGTTTCGGATTATAAAATACTGAAAATGAGTTAGTCACTTTATTCCACTAGCAAGTAATAAAATATTTTTTTTTAAATGACACCTTTCAGTTATGTTTACAGCAAAAAAAAACATTACACTGATAACAATAATCAAGAACGAAGAAATTCCTAAATAAAAATGGGGTGGATTAGTGTGTGAATATTACGTTAACCTCGCCCTAAGATGCGGCCACTTCTAAAGCTACACACATTAAGTACCGCAGCTGCAACACATTTATTCTGTGCCATCCGCAGCAGGGCAAACAAAATATAGTACCTGTGCCAGGCACTGTACGTCACCCTTAGACTCATATATATATATATATAAAAACCCACTGCTACACGTTTCGGCCGTCAACTGCCATCATCAGGGGTCCACACCAATCATTACAACCTAATGATCCATGACACAGTTTGTAGCATTACGAATGTCTGTATTGTACTACACCACAGTCTTGTTACAATACACAGATATACAGTACAGACAGACAAAGTATGTTTCATGTTGCCCCATACGCATCTTCTATTGTTTGAAATAACAAGCATGTTGCAGCATGCTATTGTCCAACAGCTCTTACAGAGCACTATGGCAAATGCACTCTGTACATTCTGACTGTTTGACTAATTGTTGCATTCCACTTACTGACTTAATGCTTACAGGGTAACAGGCAGGACACTGGAGGAAAACGCATAATGAGAAGCTTCATGATATCTACTGCTAGCACACCAGACATTTTTCACACGATCAAATCGAGGAGGATGAGATGGGTGGGGCAGGTGGAATGTATTGGGAGAAAGGAGAAATGCATATGGGAGAAAGGAGATATGCATATAGGATTTTTGTAGGGAAAGTTAGAAGACCACTAGGAAGACCTAGGCATAGATGGAAGGATAATATTGCAATAGATTTTCAAGAAATAAGATGGGGGGGCCGCAGACTTGATTCATCTGGCTCAGGAGACGGACAAGTGGCAGGATCTTGCAAACACCATAATGAACCTTCAGGTTCCACAAAATGTGGGGAACTTCTTGACTGGCTTCTAAAGACAGACTCCATTCCATGGAGTTGGTCAGTTAGTTCAGTGGGTGTGTAGTTCCTGACACTGCAAAGGACCAGAGTGCTTTGCTGTGGTCCTTTGCAATGTCAGGCACTACGAACCCAACACAACAGGGTCACATCCCAGCAACACCACTGCAAGGCTCTCAAATCTTGCAGTTGACATTGTTGGAGGAAATGATGGCTGGGCACTGTGACAGTCACACAGCGTGCAGGTAAGCTGCACAATTTGTCGGTGCTGAATTGGATGGTACACATAGTTACCACTGTCCTTTAGAAGCTCAAAGTGTGTTAAACAACTGTGTCACACTGTATGTGTAAGGTTGACCTTCACAGCTTATCCGCAGTACCAATTTTATGATGTACCTTGGACACTACACTGTTGAAAGAACTATTCATATTCAATAATTTGCACATTACAAGCAAACATCTAAATGTGCTGGTTTGAAGTTACTGCACTGGGTGGCAGACGGACTGCACATGATAGGGTATTGTGTTTGACTTCAGTTGTGCTGTCAGTGACAGTGTTGATTGTTGATTATCATTTCTGTATCTTGTTTACTCTTTATGCATATGCGACATGTCTGGAGCGCAACTAAACACATTAATGACTTACCACAAAAACCATCAAAGAACATGTCAACCCTCTGCCTCATTTACCTGTTACACACTACTCTCACACATGTCCATCACACTACTGTCATCAGGGAGATACCTTTTGTTTGTTAATTTATTTACTTACTTATTTACCTGGCATTGTAAAATCCAGAAATCCACCAAGGGGCCCACTATATTCTTACAATAAAATCAACTAGATGCACTAATTTCTCAAATTTATTTTGGAATATAACTCCACATGGTTCAGACAGTTCCTCTGTCCATCATCAGGAGTTTTTAACTGTACACACAGCAATGGTATATGTGATACAGGTTTGCTGACAGCTTGCGAGCAGGATCAGGACAGAACTGTCTGAAACATGCAGAGTTTTATTCCAAAATAAATTTGAGAAATTAGTGCATCTAGTTGGTTCTATTATAAGAATATATCACGATGCACGGTCATCTGAATGTCAAAATGGGCCCACTATATATTAATGTGACATCACCCAGCAGCACTCGGCACCGATTCAGAAAGTTCGGCACTTAATTATTGGTTTCCTGTTGGTTGTTTATAGGCCTACACCATGTTAAGCAAGTTGTGGTGAAAAGATGATGTAGGTGTGGCACAGATAACATGACAGGACAAATTGAGTGGTTAGGTAAGTCTGAGAAGTGGCTAGGTACACAAGGTACAGTAGGTGTAATGTTCTAACGTCTGTTAAAGCTGCAGTATCCAGCAAACTTTTGGTTCTGGGGGGTGCTGTAGGTTGCGACTTGAACTGCAATTAGACAAGTAATTTTAGTGACACCTTGAAGAGTGACTTCTTTACATTCCTTTTAATTTTGATCTTGAAAATCTGTTTTATCAGTCACACACTGTGACAGTTATCATGCATTAAGATGGACCGTTCAACGTCACTATTAATCTTGTGTTCCCAATATACCACTCAATCACAACAAATGAATCACATTCACATAATTACTATGATTATCCCACGTATGTTAACACCTATCAGTGTGCAGCTCAGTGCTCCCTGATGATAGCTGTGACTGAAACATGTAGAGGCAGTTTATAATAAATGACACACAGAACTGATGTGTGCTGTGATGGTTTTTGTGACACATGTGCATGGACAGATAAAAGTTACAGTTTAAACACACAAATTTTATGGCTATCTACAGAACTGCCACTGCACCACTTCCCATTTCCAATGTGCACTTGAAATGTTCTTAATTCTGCCCACTGTCCTTGCTGGCAGAAATATTGTTCATTTGTGACAACAGTGTCACAACTCAAAGTTAGTGATTTTTCAGGAGAAACGTTTAAAGGTTTTGAAGTGTCACTGTTTTCTATGAACGCAACGATGACACAACCGTTCTCCAGTGGCAAGTTTTGCAAACTGCGTTATGACACTATACCTGCTAAAAGTGAATCTGCAAACATTTCTTTCTATACCAATAACTCAAAAATGCCAAATTTTGAGTAGTGACACCCTTGTCGCAAATGAGCGAAAAGTACTTTGTGCCTGGCGAAAAGTACTTTGTGCCAGGTCCTATTGCTGTCAAGCCTCAAGTTCATCTAAATAATATCTAAAAATTAAAAACCTATATCACAAAAAAAAAAAAAAAAACCGCATCTCCACTCAAAGCCTAAATATTTAACATTATTTATTAACATAACTGTTGTTTATTGTGTGAATGACATATGATACATATAAAACACTGTATCAAAAAATTAATTGTTCCAATCATCAAGAATGTAGTACGTAGCCTACGGTGCACACTGTGCTTCAAGTCTGTCTGTTAAACACAATTTCTTGATATATATAAAGCCATTCTATAATGATCTAGTGCTTTCTCAGCCTCCTCCTGATTTAGTTGCAAGGCATTTGCAACCAACTATATAATGCAATGTCAATCCATGTTAACCAAAGTGTTGTCACTCTGTAGCTGTTGAATTCACAATACAAAAATGTAACTTTTCTTAATCTACACTGTACTGACATAATATGACTACTAATGTATCCATCACCCACTGCTCTGGCACCACATGCTCATTGTTTCATGCAAACTACTTGTGGAATTAAACTCATGACCCATACAAAAGGTTTCAGAAATAAAAATGTACATGTGTATTTCTTGAAATCATATTGTGAAGTCCAAGCTCTAAAGGGCAAAGCAATCAACCTCTTTTCTTCTTGTCTAACGTCTGAAAACGTAATGTATAATTTTACCTGTTGTTCTCTGAAACTTGGTCTCTCAAGCTAGGGGAAGAAATTTAGTGCTGCTGCACCTAACAGAAAGCAACAAGGGAATAGAGAAAACTGCATACTGAGGTGCCTCATAATTTTTACTCTTCACCAAATACTATCAGGATAACAAAATCAAACAGGGTAAAATGGGCTACGAAGGTAGCACGCATGGTACAGACAAGTTTTAATAAAACTTGTTGTTCAAAAAAACTGGAAGGCAGAGTTCGCATGGAAGACCTAGGTCTCGATAAAATTATAACATTAAAAGTGATATAAAAACAGAATAAGAGGGTATGCAGTGAATTCACACGGTTCATGACAAGAGTTCAATAGGGGGCTAATTAAACACGATAAAGAAGCTATGGGTTCCATAAACGGCGAAAAATTTGTCGCTTATCTGGACAACTATTTGTGTCTCGGGAAGGATTCTCCTCTATTAAGGCTGCTGACAGACTATTAGCACATTTATTTCCAGCACGTTTCTTTGACGTCTGACTGCGAAGGGCTAATGCTAGGCAAGGTGGGGTTGGAAACCACAACACCTACCTGATGCATTTTTATCATTCGGTGAAGCTGACATAACTGGACTCCCTTCAGTAACACCAAATCACGTATGTTTGGCCTAAACATAACCACACACCATCACATTTCACTAACTATGCAAAACCATCACGTTCCTCATGCATCTCTCCTATCTGTCTACCTTGTTACCTATCGTCGCCCGATCTTTCGGGAGATTCCTCACAATACGTCATTGTGAGCGAGACAGAACGTCCAGGAACAGGGTAGTACAGAGGCATCTACCGTTCATACAGGCGTTGTTGGTGTACCTATTTCCGTACAGATGGCAGGGATTACCGGGCGCTCAGTGCAACCCACAACGACGACTCACAGGCGACATACCAGATAATTTGGGTTAATTGTACACCTCTGATCCGTGGCATTGATGAATTAATAACAAGAAAGCAACGCTCGTTCAAGGACAATAAGCTAGACCGTCCTCAGCGAGGAATATTCCTCTCCTTCATAAAGAGGGTAGCTATTTAACGTTGGCTGCTGTCTAGCGTTTATGGAGAATGAACGTGCACAGAACTAGAGACCTAAAAGCTAAACCACGATCAGCTTCAGAACATACATCGGTCTGCTCGTTTGTACTGTGGTTCGGACAATAACCTACAACAGAAGTTATAGTATTGCTAATACAGGTCTACATGGTTTGGGATCCCATTCGTCCCGGTTTTATGGGCTTTAAAGATGTCTGTCCCGGCGTCCCGTAAAATTCGTTTCTTGCCGCCACATGTCACAAAGCTCTCCAGGACACCAAAATGCGACATTTTTGACAACGCATAATAAATACCTGACTTCTCCACGGTGGGAGAAAACATCTAGAGGAGTAGGAAAGCTTTTCAATTGTGTGACGGGTTAAAAATTTGTCTAGTACTCTCCCGTTCCCCCGCTCGACAAGTAAATGTTATAAAGTTTCCACATTTTGGTTTTCAAAAAAGGGATTGCTACATTTTCTTCTATACTTAGGTCTTCGAAGCGATCGCTTCTCTTCGCTTTTCCGATTTAAAATTGTGTCCACATTTCTTGTCTCTCTCCGGTATGCTACATGCCCGCACATCTCAACCTCATGCCGAAATACACGGTTTACCTCTCAACCCTTTACGGGAATCGTTTCGAATCTCAGACGAGTCACCGGTTGCCCTCAACGTCACGATGACTGTGCTGACAGTCGGCAAATTCCTTCTTAAATAACATCTAAATTCCA
>Ga0123355_10010475_pt1 | contig 14214 bp, 12 predicted proteins | sample TergutEmb28metaG_3_FD_89872 | JGI IMG/M metagenome (GOLD analysis project Ga0123355, IMG submission 89872) | Embiratermes neotenicus P1 segment gut microbial communities from Petit-Saut dam, French Guiana - Emb289 P1 | ecosystem: Host-associated > Arthropoda: Insects > Digestive system > Gut ...
CTTGTGAGTGCGGTAATGAACCTTCGGGTTCCGTGAAATGCGGGGAATTTCTTGACTAGCTGCAAACCAGTTAGCTTCTCAAGAAGGACCCTGCACCATGGAGTAAGTAAGTAAGTAAGTAATGGAGAGGTTAAATACAATACACCTTAGAGTCACGATCCCCCCTCCCTTTTTTGGGGGCCTTGTCGACCGCCTAAAATTTTTAAGGCACCTTAAAAACACGATGTTTCGGAAGCCGGCTTCCGAAACGTCGTGTTTTTAAAGTGTCTTAAAATTAGACGACGGATAAGGTCCGAATAAAGGGGATTGAGAGTTATAAACCATCGTCAAAACCCCATAACGTTGAATATTACACCATGTAAAGGCATTATATCGACTAGGCGAAATACCGAAAAGTTTGGTCTCAACTGCGCAATTCATTTTAGAAAAGTTTGTGTTATGTATCTCAGATTGTTGTCGCATACTCTTAAATGGTAGGACGGTTCGCCGAAAATGAATTGAAATGGAGGAGGCTGTGTCGTCGAATAGTATGTGGTACTGTATCTGCATGTGGGCCGGGTAGCTCAGTCGGTATAGCGACTGACTACGGGCTGGACGGTCCGGAGATCGAATCCCGGTGGGGACGAGATTTTCCGCCCTTCCACACTGGCCCTGGGACCCACCCAGCCTCTTATAAAATGGATACCGGGTCTTTCCCGGGGGTAAAGTGCGGCCGGGGCGTGCTGCTGACCCCTCACCCCATTCTAGTGCCGCGGTCATGGAAGAGTAGAGCTATACCTCTACCCACCCTCATGGCCACACTGGGCCTGTAACGGGAAAACTTTACCTTAATATACCTGCAATTTCCGGTATGAAATGAGTGAAAGAAAATGAACATCAGGCCAGATGGTCGAGAAACGAACCCGGCACCGCTGAAATACAAAACAATCGTCACCGCTTTCAATCCGGTTGTTCGATGGAATGTCAGCGCATAACGTCTTTTAACGTTTTTTATTATTATTATTATTATTATTGTGTATTTTAACGTAAGTTTAAAAACTTTTAACCAAGTTAATAAATAGTGCATTTGTTGGTGTGTGAACTGCGTATCTTTTAATGTGTGTACAAAAATCGCGATGTTATATTTATTACTTTCTCTTTGATTCGAACATAAATGTAATATGTCAAAAACAACGTCATCATGAATGATGTGGTTACGTTATTTGATCAAAGAATCGCAACAGCCTACATTTTTCACCCGAAGCAAATATGACCATGCGATATCTCACATTCTTACAGCGGTGTTGAAGACTCAAGCAATGCGGCAGAAGACATGAATTTCTAAACACGGCTAACGAACAGTCAAGAAACCAAATTCACGAATGCAGCAGATTCGAAGCGAGAAATTAATTCAGCAGCGCAAAATGATGCATTGTGAGAAGACTCGGGAGTGGGCCGTCTATCCAGATCTTGGCTATCGTTAGAAGACGACTGATTTCAGCAAACGGGACTAAAACCTGCTAATTTCAGGAGCAAGTACTCTCCTAATACATTTCGGAAGCATTCTACTTTCCTAACACATTTCAGGATCGTGCCAATTGCCTAATACATTTCGGTGGCATGATACCTCCCACGTGTATTTCAGCAGCCCGCAACTTTCCTAAAACATATAAGGAGTAAGCTACTTTCCTGACACATTTTAATAACACTCTATTTTCCTGACATATTTCGGGAGCGTGCTACATTCCTAATGGGGACACGCGGCGGCGCAGTTGGTTGAGGCACTGCTCTACAAGCCGGAAGGTCGCGGGTTCGATTCCCGATGGTATGAATGAAATTTTAATTGACATAATCCTTCCAGTCTCAATAAGACCCTGGGGTTGACTCAGCCTCTGAGAGAAATAAGTACCAGGAATATTTCCTGGGGGCAAAGGCGGCCGGTGCGTACAGCTGACAACCTTACTACCTTCATGTGACGATTGTGTTGAAATCTGGAACCCTCAAACTCCTGGAACCCTCAGGGCCTGTCCTAGCCTGTGGTGGGATTGCTTTACCTTTTAACTTTTTCCTTTACCTTGCTACCTCCCTAACACATTTCAGGAGTATGATACTTTCCTAATACTGTACATTTCAGAAGCATTCTACTCTCTTATGATATTTCAGGAGCATGTGACTTTCCCAACACCTTTCAGGAGCATGTTACTTTCATGTGGAAATACGTAATAAACGCATTTTATAAGTAACGTAGTCATTAAAAAGCTTGAAGCATCTCAGTTACAACCCTGACCCCACCTCCGGTTATATTTGGGAAGGGGGGAAAGCATGCGAAGCGGACAGGCCAACAGGTTGAATGCGGAGTCAAGTTTAAGGACAACACTAATTATCCCTCTGGTTTACATTTTCTACAGTAGTGAAATGTATCTATTGTTCCAGGTGTGTGTGTGTGTGTGTGTGTGTGTGTGTGTGTGTGTGTGTGTGTGTGTGTGTGTGTGTGTGTGTGAAGTGGGAGGCAGGGCGGAGTGCAGTCGAGCGAGCCCATATCCACTGTGCATGCATGCTTAGTCTAAAATTTTAAAATGAGTGGCAAGGAAGAGGAGTAGTGGGGAGAGGAAAGCCTCACACAAGGAGGCAGCATGGGATCTTATCAGATGCAATGGACTGGGTTTATGACCTACAAACTACCCCGAGTCTCTTTCTCATGCCCCGTGGCGTGGAGGGACCTACCTACAGCGTGATTAAAAATTACATGTTTATATTCAAGATTTCAGTATTGATAAAAATGTAAAATATCGCTTAAAAACCAGCAGTTCTGAGCAGAACTCACAGGCTGCTTCCTTATTGCGTAGATTTTTAGTTATATATGTCTATCATTGCTGTTACTGCTTCATTTTGAGTTTGTGAACAGATATTTAAGTACAGAATATGTATACGTCAAACTTATCGGTTATAGCCATAAAATTTCACTCTGTCGCCATGTTGAACAATTGTGGACATAAAGATGATATGATACACGTAGCGTATAGCAATGTATGTTCAACCTCCATATCACATTGCGTATCCAGCGATTCATTAATTATCACAATCAAGACAAGACAATAAAAGCAAATTTTCGCGCGGTCACCATCTTCTTGTTTACACATTTCTCAAAAAAAAAATCCCAAGGTCTAAATAACATAAAAATTTCAGGATATAAAAGGATATGGGGCTAAATGTGCTCTCGGACACAAATCCTGAGCTTTCTTCTTGTATTATTGGCCCTTGGGGATGAGACCAATATGTTGCCCAGAAACGTCGGAAAAGAATTATCACTACTCGTTGTGTAACAGCCCAGAAGAGCGCAGTTATCTTCCTGTTCTTAAAAAGTGAGTTTTTTGAATGTCCTCGAAAGGCATCACTTTCAAGTTTCGTAAAAAAAAACCGACTAATTCAAGCTGAAATCGGGACAGACACAGGCGAAAGCATCAAGTTCAAGGTTTAAAAAGAGACTCTGTTAAATTTTAACTCACGTTTCATTACATTGTGCTCTTCGTACTACCGCTGCCTACTGGACTTCGGGTAAGCTTCGTGAAAACATACGTTTTAAAAAGTACCGACCAGGTATATTGTGTGATGAAAATTCACAAAATCGCACTATGACGTTCCGTCAGGCGACACACTTCAGTGGGTATCGTAATTAGGCTGCGGGCGGAACACGGAGTCCTGCCAGGAAGTGATATTTTCCCTTCACCATCTAGCTCAGACCATCTTTGGGGCCCATAAAATTTCTACCTATTTAGTACAGGGCGTGATGTTTACCATTTAACCTCCGTCTACAGCCGTGGCTAAAAATTCAAAGAGATATAACTTCCACGTGCCCATGGCTGTGTGTTAATGAAGTGCAGAGTCTATTACTGATTTGTAAGAGCGCTATTGTTTGTATCATGGAATGACGTTATGTGAAGGCTTCCTTAAGACAATCGTGTTGAGTCGCTGTCATCACGGCATGGCAAGGCTTCCGGAGGCGGATGGATTTATAGAGAAGTGTGACTATGCTGATTTAGCAGTCGCAGAGTGTCGTGTAGGGGAGGTCCTCCAACTAGGAAGTTGGACAAGGGGCTAATAACACTTCACCATTAATGCATCAGCTTATTATGAAATGTTACAGAGGGCCTCAGTCTTGGAAGGATTACTTGTAAAGAGGCTTAAACAAAGAAGACTGGAAATATGTGCACTGGATAAATCTTGCTCAGGGTAACAAGTGTCTTCACCTGAAGACGACATCGGGTTGTTCATTGTTAATGAAAAGTCCTGGTACATGTTAGTGATGGTTCACGCTGTAAAGCTCCTCCGGTCTCCACACCATGTGGGGTAACAGTTTACCTAGCATATAAACTATTAGTTTCTCAGGTTTTGGCGGGGAAACATGAGGGAAAGAACCACTTTGGAGGCACAGGCGTAGATGGGAGGATAATATTAAGATGGATCTTCAGGAAGTGATATGTGGGGTTATGGACTGGATCGAGCTGGCTCAGGATAGGGACAGGTGGCGGGCACTTGTGACTGCGGTAATGAACCTTCGGGTTCCATAAAATGCAGAGAATTTCTTGACTAGCTGAAAACCTGTTAACTTCTCAAGAAAGACTGATCCATGGACTAAGTAAGAGTCTCAGCTGCAAAGAGTCAGTTCTGTAAGACAGAGGAAGGGAGGACACTATCAGAGAGTTAACGTTTTGTGACCGTCTGTATTAGTATCGTGAAGTCCAGTGCTATAAAGTATATCCTGTTTCCAACTGGCTTCACGCAACTGCCAGGCACAGTGGGCGCTAAATGATTACCAACCGGACCAAACACATGGTGTCCAGTGTCGACAAAACCCAAATTAAAAGAAAAAAGAATAGTAAGTTCTCATTTCTGTCATCCTAGGGCCCGTTCTGAGGCCCTAAGATACTGTAATATTCGGAATTCTGGTTCGTTGCATCTGTCTGCCACATGAACCAGCCAGCCGCGGGGCTCGGAAAGTTACTAGATGGTCGACTTTCGTCTTAGATCATAATAATGGAGACACGTGAGTAAGGATCGTTTAAAGTTCAATGACATGTATATAACAAACGAGGATATTTGCACGCCAAGGTCATCTGGCGATTAACACACAGACTTTGTTACAAGTGAAAGTATGTATATGTCAAGGCCGTCTGACGATTAACACTATTTTTGAGATACGGGAAGTAACTACGTCCTTTGTAAGACAGTAAGATACTTAGTCAATCACAGACACTCCCCTTTTACACACACACACACACACACACACACACATCTATATATATATATATATATATACATAGAGAAAATACAGCGAACACAGTTTCGTTAAAAATTGAGTCCGAATGGAAACAGATCCCTAAATCTAAGACATGCAGTTGTAATTCCTGAATGAAGACCGGCTAAATTTGAGAAGAAAGTACCAAAAATCCCGATTTAAATTTCACTAAGGAAATCTACACGTTTGGAGATACGTAAGTGGGACTGCCTACACACTTCATTCCAAGTTAGGACGTGCGGCTCCTTACCCGTTCAACACACTGACTGTCGCAAGGAACTTCCTTGTCCACTCTCTGACAGTTGGTTCCGAATGTGAACTCTTACTGTACAAGCAGCTGTAACTTCTCTACACTGCTATCACTGCTTATGACTCCGCAATTGGAACGCCATATTGAGTCTTCAATTATGCGGTCGCCATTTTGGGTTGCAACGAATGCAACGTCAACACACCGCTTACAGCGAGGGAGGAGACCAAAATGTATGCAATTTTTATAGAAGATATACAATGTTCACATCGACAAACTAGAAAAGCCTTTTATCCCATAAGTGGAAATTATAAGGAAGGAAAGGGAAGCACGCTGTCCACACGAGTCGAGGAGGGTTCGAGATAACTTACGACAAACTCATCATTGAAGTATTTAATTTTAGTAGTTTAAACTTCTAACGTTATAGTTGAGGAATAAACGACCAACTTGATGTCACTTGCTATTTTATTTCACTTCTTATGTGCTCAACATGTTTCGGATATTAATATATCCATCATCAGGAGCTCGCGACTATTCTGTTGAATTACCACATTGTTCGTATTGTTCTTGGTTCGATGTGTGTTGGAGTTTCGGTGTGGTTGGGTTGGAGTGGTATCCGTGTTGCAGGCTCAAGCAGTGCTTCAGCCTGCAACACGGATACCACTCCAACCCAACCACACAGAAACTCCAAAACACATCGAACCAAGAACAATACGATCAATATGGTAATTCAACAGAATAGTCGCAAGCTCCTGGTGATGGATATATTAATGTCCGAAACATGTTGAGCACATAAGAAGTGTAATAAAATAGCAAGTGACATCAGCTTGGTCTTTTATCCCTCAGCTGTCACAATGATGCACGGTCCAATACATAAAAGACTCTAAAGCTATCTTCAGAAAAGACCCTTGTAAAACAATTTAAATATATAACATATTTGAAAAAATTCGGAAAAAAGAAACTCTCAAGGAATACAACTTCCGTAATTTAAGTTACTAAGAGAATATTTACGTACAATTAACAATTTTAAACAATGTCAGATCTCACAGAAAGTATATGTAGAAGATTTACGTTTGTGCTTTCTCCATTAATTTTTTATATACGGCCTGATGATGACCCGGTAGGACCGAAACATGTAGCTTATAGTTACATAAGAAATATACTGCAGTGTAATGGTGATTTACTAATCAATTAGCCAGTTGATTAATGAATCTTTAGACACAAGGGCATGCTTTCAATTAAGTTTAAAAGTTTATATTTGAAGGCACAAAATTCAGTTTATCTTCAAGGATTTGGTTGAAATATCTCCATACTGGCAGTCTCTCTCCTCGATCTTACGATATGTAATGGACGTAAATTACACCTCTACCAACAAGAAAATAATAAGAAGCATGAAAAAAAATGGACTAGAAAGTTATGATATTAAAGATAAAATGACAGGTAAAAATATCCTGTCCCACGCCATAAAGGTTTACAGGGGGAGCAGAGGTACAGCTCCACCCAATTTTAAGTTCGGCACTAAAAGTAGGTACGTGGTCAACTTCACGACCTGGCCGCCTGTCACGTACGGAAAGAGCTCCGGCACACACTGAATAGGAGTCTGGGTGGGCCCCAGAGCCTGCGTAAATGTTTTGGAAAAGAAAGAAAATCTCTTTTCCTTGTCGGGAACCAAAATCCGAATCGACCAACCCGTAGATGGAATACTACCTTAAATCAGGCCACACTGCTGTCTTCCGCTTCCTTCACAGTTCATTGTTCAAAGTCATCCAGTTATCCGACGCTATGTAATCGTGAACTAATGACAGCTTCGCTACATAAACCATCGCCTTATGTACGCCTATATAAAATCATGAGGGGTCCAAATTCTGTCGTTATTCTGCCCCCATGTAGGAATTCACACTACGGATGAGAACTGGGCTCTTTTGGGTTATTACACAGTAAGCAGTGGTAATTTCTTACCGACATTTCGGGACAACCTATCGGTGCTATCAAAAGAAAGCCTGTAGCCCCAATATATAGTGAAGATTGTGGGGAGTGTAAAGTCTCAGTAGTGTGGTGTCAGCCAATAGTTTGATACGAGTCGTTGGGAGGATAGGGGGAGTGTGTTAGTGAGTGCAGCTTCGGTGAAAGACGGTCCGTGATAGAAGAAATTCTAGCCGGTGTGTTACATAGACACAGGAGAACACTCATCTGAGCAAAGGAAAGGATAGGACCGACAGGTTGTCCCGAAACGTCGGTAAGAAATTACCACTACTCTCTGCGTAATAACCCAGAAGACGCAGTTCTCATCTGCTTCGCGGCTGAAGCCTGAAATCACGCATTCTACGATACCTACGTCAGGGAACAATGAGTGTTAAAATCAATCCGTCGTTGGATTAGCCCAAATGTGTCTACCACTTCAGTCAGTACTGCAGCCTTGAACTTCGTCAAACTTTTCTTTCTAGGCCGTAATATCGATTAGAGTATCAAGATGTTTCGAGAGCTTTTCAACGTTACGGCATGCACATTTAGTGGCACTTTAACTTCTTAGTGCTGTTCGAGAGTTATGGTGCACTTATGCGTTATTATCTCAATTAATCACAGCTATAGATGGAACGTATTTATTTACCACACTGAAATTCAAATACGTCCAATACTAGCAAATATATAAACACAAGAATGAAATGCTTACTGCTGATGGTGATGCCCTGTTTTTTGTCTCCCGAACAGGAAGTATGGGGCCGTCCTCGGTTGCGGCACAGCCACAGAAAGCTACGGTGTTCCAAGTGTCCACCAGGTTGGGGCGTGTCGCGGCGGTGCACGGAAAAAACGGACACGCAGTGCAGCCCGTGTCGTGAAGGGTCATACTCTCCACACCACTCCTATCACACACCCTGCTGGGTATGTTCGCGTTGTGGACCCGGGCTCTTTGAGGCTCACCCCTGCCACCCGGCGGGCGACACAATTTGTGACGACTGCAACCGCAGTGGAGTCTACCCCAACACAGATTTCTCGTTCAAGTGCCTTCAGAATGTGATGGAAGGACGTGGCACAGTGAGGCGGACAAGCGGTGAAGTAGAAACTGCAATTACATCGACAACAGCCAACAGATAGTAGTGCAAGGCGCCAGCAACTTGGAGAATGTGGTGGCTGCTGGATGAAGCAGGCATACAAGGAGTCAATTGTTGTGTTTGTGTCAATCAGAATATTCCCTTCCTGACGTCTTCCTGTATCTTCTACCTCCCGTGTTACTTTTTTTGCTTTACACACATGAAATAGCACACACATACTACGCTGACAACATACACTGCATTTGAAAAACAACCCCCATTCCAATATCAATCCAATCTTAAATTTTAAACTCCCAAATTTCAGACGAGCCCACTGCCGCAGTTTCTTAAACCACTATGTTCTATCAGCTGATTACATTTCCATCATCAGGTCAGCAAACACACCACTCTCTTGTGTCCTACCACTCAGCTACCCTCAAACTGTGTTCAGTACCTCTTTTTAGGAGCCTCAAAAAGTAGATTTTTTCAGGTAATAATGGAAATATATTCAAGTCACGTCGGTTTTAGGCGCGTTCGCACCAAAATTTCGAAAAATGACTATTAGCTTCGTCATGTCTGTCAGTCCGCCCATCCGTCTGTCGGTTCGCGTGGAAAAACTTGGCTCCCACTGGACGGATTTTCATGAAATTTGATATGTATTTTTCGAAAAAACCTGTCGAGAAAATTCAAGTTTCATTAAAATCTAACAAGAATAACGGGTACTTTACATGAAGAATTATGTACATTTATGATCAAAGTAGACGCAATAACATGCCGAAGAATTTATAATCCTTATTATTCATTTTAATATTACTAATCCAAGGTCTTCCAAAGTAACTTATTTCCTTCACGTTGCACAATCCAAATTTGTACAGGTGTTTCCATTCGTTCTGCTGCCCTTCCTTATCTTCCCCCTTTTCTTTGACTCTAATATTTGTTTAAAACTGTACATAAAGTTTCTCATTATGTAATTTCCTCCGTTCCTTTGTGACGTTATTTTAGGTCCAAACAGTCTCTTCAACAGCCTGTTCTCATGCACTCAATCTGTGTTCCTGGCGAAAGACCAAGTTTCACACCCAAAAACAACACGCAATCTTATGCGTTTGTGTACTTTAGTCGTTAGATACTCCACCCACTACTTTTCCTTAACATAACATAATGCATAGAACGACCAATTAAACAGCCTAGTTTCATAGGAGTTCCCGATTCGTGTTTTCACAGGTCCGACTTTTTAGGAATGCAGTAACTTCATATTAAATATTTCTTAAGTGATGCCATGTAGAATATATTGCATACCTGGAGTGGCCAGCCAGACGAGCTTCTGAAGCCGCACTGTATGGGGGAATTTAGGTAAGAGCTAATCATTAATAAAATAAAATTTCCTTCTTTTATGGCTTATTTCTTTTCATCCAACTACATCAGATTCATTTGTTCGTTGTAAATCTCCTTTCTTTAGGAAATATTTTAAAACACTGTTCACGGTCAGCCTTGTGGGCAGATTAACTGCCTGAATATTGATTGCTTTTTTTAAAGGTGACTTAACGCCAACGGTGTTGTGGTCACTCCTGCTATATACACCTTACATTGTCATTTATCATATATACCTACCAATAGAATAAAAAACTCATACTAAATCCAATGACTCTTTGTCGTGTATATTTTTATATTGTATATTCTACTTGGCGAAATTTGTGCTCAGTATTGGCTAGCAGTAACTGCCACACTACAGAGACAATCTAAATATTGTACATAATTTAATACACTGTTCTAAAGAATCTATTGTATAGAATAATAACTGATAGTCTATTAATAGTGTCTATTCTCCATGTATCAGATTTCATAGAAAGCTATGATCTCACAGGGTTATGTTATGTACAGTTCATATTAAAAACCTAGATGACAACTACTTTCAATTACAGAACAAGGTATCTTCAAGAATTTTTTTGACCACGGATTATATTCCTATCAAAATAGCACCTTTCATTGCAATAAAAATGAAACTTCAAGATTCGGACCAGGATATAGAGGCACATATACAAATGTACAACACTTGTTCCTCACGCACGTTTTGATGACAGTTCAAGCCTTTTGAAACATGATACCATGTCCAGTGGCAAATACAGTTGAATTCGTTTATAACGACCTCGGTTTATGCGACACTCCGTCTATAACGTTAAACATTCTGTGGTACCAACTAATTTCTAATAAGCCATGTGTTTTACTGCCTTTCTTAGTACGACATACATACATACATACATACACACACATACATACATACACATACATACTTACATATACACACACATACATACACACACATACAAACAAACATACACACACATACATACATACATACATACATACCTACATTCACACACATACATATACACACATACATACTTACATATACACACACATACATATACACATACATACATACATACATACACACACATACATACACACATACATACATACATACATGCATACATACATACATAAATACATACATAAGTACATAATATATACATACACACACACATACATGCATGCATACATAATACATACATACTCGCGTATATGCATACATACACGTATGTACATACACACATAATACATACCTACATACATACAGTATATATATATACTTGCATGTTTACATACATATGTACATACATACACACATAATACATACTTACATACATACGTAATACATATCTATATATATATACACATACATACTTGCATATCTACATACATACGTATATACACATACGTACACCTACATACATACACACATACATACACACATACATACATACACACATGCATACATACATACACATACATACATACATACATACATACACACATACATACACACATACATACATACACACATGCATACATACATACACATACATACATACATACATACATACATACACACATACATACATGCATAAAGAGCATATACCTCGGATATAACAACATTGGCAGTCATCGGTTTCAATAAGGTTTTCTAAAAAGTTGGTTATTTTCAAAAATTAGCCATCTTCTCGTCCTTAACAAAGCAAGCCCCTACTCTGTCAAACAGCTATATAAATTTCAGGTCTGGAAAACGACAATAGTAACGGCGATTCTCTTTGTGTGTTAAGTTCCTCTACTATTTAAGGCGCTTTCGAAGAATTGGGAAAGATAGCGTGGAAGATAGCGACCTTCCGATTTGTAGCAGAGCACTTTAATCACTGTGCCACCGCCATCCACACCTAGTGCCGAGGTTAAAGAAAGAGTAGAACTGTACTTCTACTCCCCCTCTGGGCCTTCGTGGCCTGTTCTAGGGTGAACTTTTCTTATACATTTGTGATCTTTCCCCCGTGCCTAATGTTCGGAGTTTGTGAATACAACAAAAGAATCCCAGCCGACTTAACTCATATTTTGTCACTCTAAGGCTGCGACTCTTCATCTGCCCGCGGCTTGTTCCTACTTCCGTCCTCAGTGTCATGTCCCTATACTTACTGCACTTGTCACCACTTTTCATGCGCCTTCGCCCAATTGCGTAAAACGACTATTAGCTTCGTCGTATCTCTCCGTTTGTTCGCCCACATCGAACAACTCGGCTTTCACTGAACGTATTTTCATGAAATTTGACATTTAGGTATTTTTAAAAAATCTATCTAAGAATTTAATTTCAATTTAAATGGGACGACGACGAAAACAACAACAACAACAACAACAACAACAACAACAACAAAACAACGGGTACTTCACATGAAGACCTATGTACTGTACATTTATAACATCTCGCTCAGTTCTTCTTATAATGAAAAATGTTTCAGACAAAAGTTATGGAGAAAATCAAAGCACATGTTTTATGTTCGATAATTATTTCCGAAAATCGTACCTTTTATGATATAATGTAGAAAAATACAGTTCAGCTGGACATGCCACAGATTACAATATAATACGGCGCATGCGCTTTTCATGCCGGATAACTAAGGTACAAGCAAAGTTTGCCCTCGAATAAGCCACGAAAACCCAGAAGGGGAGTACAGGTATAGCTCTACGCTTTCTTTAACCTCGTCACTAGATGGGGGAGGGTGGTCAACGCCACGCCCCGGCCGTTTTAGCCCCGGGAAAGACCCGGTACCCATTGTGCAGGAGGCTGGGAGGGCCCAAGGGCCGGTCTGGGCGGGTGCGGAAAATCTTACCCCCGCCGGGATTCGATCTCCGCACCGTCCAGCCCGTAGCGAGTCGCTATAGCGTCCGAGTTATCTCGGTCCCGGCCGGATAACTAACGCTACATGCAAACACACACTCAAAATATGTAATACATATTGCTCTTATATGGCAACAATGGCTAAGCGAACAAGCCTCAGTGTTACGTTGTACGTACACTGCCCAATTAACGCTCAGTCCCTCCATAGTTAAAAAACAAAGGTAAAGTGATCCCGTTACAGGCCCGATGTGGCCCAGAGGGAGGTACAGCTCTACTCTTCCATGACCGCGGCACTAGAAGGGGGTGAGTGGTCAGTAGCACGCCCCGGCCGCACTTTACCCCCGGGAAAGACCCGGTACCCATTTTACAGGAGGCTGGGTGGGCTCCAGGACCGGTCTGGACGCGCGGAAATTCTCGTCCCCACCGGGATTCGATCTCCGGACCTTCCAGCCCGTAGTCAGTCGCTATACCGACTGAGCTACTCGGCCCACAATCCCTCCATAATAATGTGACAAAATATTTACCCTCTGCTTCCTTAATATTCTGACAGATACATTTTTCCCTTCCTGTGTTATTGGTTTTAAATAGTTTTTGAATGGTTTCTGTAGAGAAGCAAATGATTTAGATGCTGCCACGCCTCTAAATTCACCCACACGTTCCAACAATTGTGTGCGTGCATGCTCCGCCAATCTCTTTCTGAAATATTCACCAACACCTGAAGAAGTGCAAAAAAAAAAAAATTAAAGCTCCTGGAGTAAGTATGTGTCCAGGGAATTCTGACTCATCGATTTTTCTGTTAATTGGTCAGTTCACACGTTATTTGCCACAGCAAATCGATTAACGATATCAAATTCAAGCTAATGAGTGTAGCCCTGAACCAACCTGAACCAAACAATTGCAACGACACTTCCTGCAAAGTAATGGAAATGTTCACGCCGCCGTCTCAAATTATTCCTACAGCATTTAATCAAGCAATTGCACAGTCAACAAGAAAGAATCGTTTATCACTTCAAGATGTGCCTCCTACATGATTCGGCCTCTACATGGCCATCCTCAGGCAGGCCTCTTATAAACGAATACCATAATGGTAGATTTCGTCATCCACCATGATATAAGCATTTACCGACAATACAGCCGTATTCTTATAATAAAACCAATGAGATGCATTAATTTTTCAAATTTATTTTTGGAATAGAATTCTACATGTTTCGGGGGCAGGTTTTCTGTCCATCATCAAGAGTCTAGTACCGTACACACAGCAACAGGTATGTCATACATTTTATGCTGACTGCTTGCTAGCCGGATCAGGATCCTGACCAGGAAGGAAACAAGCTAATGTTTCTGTAAGAATGGCGTGAACTTGCTTCGGGGCTTTGATTTGCGAGGCTGGGGGGGCATAAATCCAATCATCTCTTGCGTGAAGATCTTTGTCATATGCACCCCA
>Ga0123355_10010476_pt1 | contig 14214 bp, 6 predicted proteins | sample TergutEmb28metaG_3_FD_89872 | JGI IMG/M metagenome (GOLD analysis project Ga0123355, IMG submission 89872) | Embiratermes neotenicus P1 segment gut microbial communities from Petit-Saut dam, French Guiana - Emb289 P1 | ecosystem: Host-associated > Arthropoda: Insects > Digestive system > Gut ...
CCCCAAACTGTTTGTAAACAGCCTTTAAATTTTTGTGCCGTATCGTTACTGGAAGCGTTCCTTATAGGCGCCTCCCCCCCCCCCCACCCCTCGAAATTCATCATGTGACAGTGTAAATTTCATCGAGGGACATTGTTTTGTTAAAAAAAAAAAACGAGATTTTATGCTTCCGACGTGAAGCAGATTAGAACTGCGTTCTTCTGGGCTTGTAGTGGTGATTCGATTCTGGACCCTTGAAGATGGTACCGATGGCTTTAACTATTAACCAACAAATGCACCTACATAACTTTCACTTCAAACACTCAAAACCACTCCGACATTCCTCGATCCCTTCAGATCATCATCAGGGAGCTTCGTCGTTCCTTGCTGAAGATCTTACATGTTCACGATTTAGTTCGTTTTTGTAAACAAGGCTTTGTGGCAGCGTATCATGTTGTGTAGGAGTCTATTGTAGAGAGTGTAGTTGGCTAGGTGTGCGTCGTATGCTACGTGAATATGTAATAACTTTAGCAAGGAACGACGAAGCTCCCTGATGATGATCTGAAGGGATCGAGGCGTACCAGAGTGGTTTGGAGTGTTTGAATTTGTTGGTTAATAGTTAAAGTGATTTTATGAAATGCACGGTGGAACGATGAGATTCATGGTACCGATGGGTTGTACCGAAACGTCGGTAAGGAATTACCACTACACGCTCCATGATAGCCCAGAAGAGCACAGTCGTCTTCCAGTGCCTCAAAGTTCATCAAGGAGTCCCTAGGCGCAATCTATGTACTTGACACGTCATTCCGTTCCTTTCTAAGACCCGAAACTGATGACTCTGTAGAGCACTGTAAGGCGCTGTTTACCAAACTGGGGTTCCGCCGGAAACCGTGGGCTGATGACATCACAATTCTGAAATTATAAAGTACAATGTCAAATACCTCTCGAAAGAGAGTAAATGTGTTCAGTTTCGTTCCTATCATGTTAGCTGACTTGGATACATAGCAGCTCTTTAAACATTTTAGCAGTAACTTAACAGCGCACTCATCTTTCAACTTTTTTTTCCTGGCCTGTAAACGTTTTCATAGGTGCGGGTTCCTCGGAATATGAAAAATTATTTTAGGGTTTCGTCCATGGGGGAAAGGTTGGGAAACAATACGGTGAGGTAAGCGGGGCTTAGCACTGCGAATTTAGAACAGTCAAAACTGAGATAATTGCGAGCCCACGTGAAACCTGAAAGATTAAAACTAACAGCAAGTCTGTTGTGTTTATGTACAGCACAATGAATGTGGTATTTGTATTTAACTGACAGATTAAACACTTTATTATCCAACTAATGCACAATATATAATATGTAGATACAATTAAAATTAAAAAAATATTTAAAAGTGCTCTAACATGTTTCGGATCACAGAGGATCCATCATCAGGGAGCCTTGTACAGTGCTTGGCTAAAAATTACAAGAATGGTTCTATCGTGTCCGTTGACATGGACAGGGTCGGTGTTATGTCAGCATATTCTAACCCGTTGTGCGTGTGTGTAGTTCACTGTATATGAAGGTACAGCGGGTCACAATACGCTGCCTTAACACCGACCCTGTCCATGTCAACGGACACGATAGAATCATTTTTGTAATTTTTAGCCAAGCACTGTACAAGGCTCCCTGATGATGGATCCTCTGTGATCCGAAACATGTTGGAGCACTTTTAAGTATTTTATAATTTTAATTGTATCTACATAATATATTGTTCATTAGTTGGATAATAAAGTGTTTAATTGTCATTGATGCACGGTGCAAACATGAAGATTAAGTGCAAGACTCGCGAGAGATAGATTCATTCAGACCGCATAGTAAGCACTGCTTGAGCAATATGCGCAACAAACAGTATCAATACTTCAAGTAAATGTCGCCCACAGAGAATTGTCACGTACATAGAGCGGAGTGTTGTTGTAATATACAATCGTGAATTCGCATGTAACATGGCTCTGAAACTATGCATTTCCATTTCCACTTGCACACGGCTTCACCCTTTAACACAAAAATTAGTTTTAGTATTGAGAAACAGTGCAGGTCTGGCAAACGAAGCTGACATTCACAGTTCTCGATTCTACAATGCGGGTGAAGGGCTTTAGCTGCTGGTAGTTAGATTACACCGTATTAAAATCCTCTACTTCAACTTCAGAACTGCTGTACTCCATTACATTAGGGTAAATTGAAAACTTGAATGCATAGAAATTTGATTGTTTGAGCAACAACTGCGGTAGTTAAAGGATGCATCGAAGGATATACTGCTTCGTACATCCACGGGAATAATGGTAATTCAATTCAATTTAAGCAATTCAAGTCAAGCACTCAAGAAGAGATAAGATATGAAAATGAACGTATGACAATAAAAGTATAATGAGAACTGCAGATAAAGAAAAACAGTATCCAAACGTGCGTGTACGAAATAATATCTACACACTCAACGTACAATAAAACTTGTAACTTATAACTTTATCCATACGTACGGGCTGGACTATCGTAGGTTTGATCCTCTGTAGGGTACATAGAGTTTTATCTTCTGCAAAATATCCAGATTGACTATCGGGTCCAACCAGCCTCCTATTGAATGGAAAGCAGTTTCTTTTTTCGGTGGTGTAGCGGCCGGGGCGTGAGGCAGCCTAGAGACCTCATATAGTGCCGAAGCCAAGAATGAGTGGAACTAGACTTCTATGGCTCCTGTACTTTTTCATGACGCGGACAGTGGCAAATTTAATACTAATAGAAATTACAAAAGTACATATATATATATATGTGTAATAACAATAATAAGAAGAATAAGAATAAAAACAACAATAAAGTGCAGCTCAGACAACATTCTGTTCTTATAATAAAACCAACTAGATGCACTAATTTCTCAAATTTATTTTTGGAATAAAACTCTACATGTTTCGGACAGTTTCTCTGTCCATCGTCGGGAGTTTTTCACTGTACACACAGCAATTGTATATGTCATACAGTTTACAGTTACAGCTTGCGAGCAGGATCAGGACGGGACTGGTTCCGTCCTGATCCTGTTCGCAAGCTGTAACTGTAACCTGTATGACATATACCATTGTTGTACGTACAGTGAAAAACTCCTGATTATGGACAGAGGAACCGTTCGAAACGTGTAGAGATTTATTCTAAAAATAAATTTGAGAAACTAGTGCATCTAGTTGGTTTTATTATAAGAATTTATCACATTGTCCGGTCACCTGAACGTCAAATTCGTCAACAACATACAGTCTAGATTATGTTCATGGGACCCACCTAGCTTCATTATACAGTGGCTGCTTGGGACTCTTTCCTTGTGCGCATGGAGCTTATTAGGGACCTCCACGCCTCCATACGTCTACATGGTGTGGTATTTAATTAAGCACAGGCTAGAATCACTCTTAATAATAATAATAATAATAATAATAATAATAATAACATATTTGTATTTTACCCCGATGAATGTGAGCTGCCCTACATCCTAATTTCAGCCTGCACATGACGACTTTCGTATGAACTGGAGGGTTGGAGCCCTGATCTGTGCAGATCCTGCAGAGCACAAACTTGTTTTTTTTTTTATATCGATATATGATAGTGGTTACGAGGGCGGCTGCTGCATCTAAGTATTACGTTCTGTCAATATCCAGAACGCTGGTGCCACTCCAGTTTAGTAACCAATAGGAATGGCTCCAGGAAGCAGAGGCCGATTGAAAACAATATGAGAAACTGCACAGTGTATGAGGTTCTCATGGGAGAATCATAATTGCGGTTTTCTGGGATATGACACCGTATATTGTGGTACGCAGGAACTTATGCATCGATCTATACGTATTCACCTCCGAGGAGACTTTAATTATCAAGGAAGAGGGGGGGGGGGTTAAGTTAAGCTTTAGAGGAAAGACAATACTTTGGTGCATAGTAGAAAGATTGTGAGAGGTTCAGTAAGGAAAGGGCTGGTGCTAGGAATCAGTCTGGAAGACAGAAGTAATTAACTGAGGTAATTCACAGGTATTTATTGTATTAGTAACGTCAATACACAAAATTTGCAAAGACCAGACGTATTAGTACAACTGGGTTATATCTAAAGACATGTTTCGGCCGTTAAACGGCCATCCTCAGGCCAACAAGGAATAGTATTGTTAAGGTACAGTCATATTATTTGTCCAATGGGATCCCATTGTTTACATTAAACGAACTCGATAACACAGTTACCAGAACTAATCTAGCTTGGTGAATACGACATCGAACTAATGTCTTCCACATATGTGTGTAACTTCAAGTAAACATAAAGAACAAGAAGTGTGAACACCCACATGCTGTGATACGACACACGTTATCTCCCCCCTCCTACAGTGAGCCCTGTGAGACCTGCATACAACGTTTGGAATTTTAAATTTTATTACACGGTTAAATAATTGAATCATAACTAAGAACTTCATAATGTTTCCAGTTTTAATGTAAACAATGGGATCCCTTTGGACAAACAATCTGACTGTACCTTAACAATACTATTCATTTTTTTTTTTTTGACTTTTGCTGACCGTGCATCTCAGTAATTAACCAAATTGATGCACAGAAGTTCTGTTTTAAAATAAGTTTATTTCATGCCTCTACATGTTTCCAGCACATGTGCTCATCATCAGGAGGTCAAAATTGCATTACACAGCCTCTGATATTATCACACTGAAACAAGTGAGTGGTCTAAATTACTAAAATACAATTCTATAAATATGAGCAAATAGTAGTAAACCTTATGCGTGAATTTTTCGGGTGTGATATACACAGTACCTTTCTAATAAGTTTAACAACTGGATAAACATAACCTGTACATGACGTAACATGTTTATAGCAAGTAATACACAGTAATCACACCCGAAAAATTCTCCATAAATTTTACTACTATTTGCTCATATTTATAGAATTCTATTTTAGTAATTTTAGATCACTCGCTTGTTTCAGTGTGATGATACCAGAGGCTGTGTAATGCAATTTTGACCTCCTGATGATGAGCACATGTGCTCGAAACATGTAGAGGCATGAAATAAATTTATTGTAACACAAAAATTTTGTGCATCAAGTTGGTTAATTACTGAGATAAATATACTATTCCTTTTTGGCCTGAGGATGGTCGGTTAACGGCCGAAACATGTCGCCAGATATAACCCAATTTTACTAATACATCTGGTCTTTGCATATGTTGTCTATTGACGGTACTAATACAATAAATAATTGACGATACACAACGGGATGGCACCCTGAAAAAATAAAATAATTCACAAGTGCTGTAGGATGAAAGCCGACACATACCTGAACCAACAACACAGTCGATCGCACCAACCCTGATGCCCTCGTAGTAAACACGCCATAAAACACGCATGAGGTTCAAACGACCTGAATTTGTTCATGCTACAAGATCTGGTCGATACGAATCACTGTGTAACGTTCCGCAATGCGCTACAAACTTAGCATGATTGCAAGACCCACAGCCGCGCCTAACTGTGACGAAGCAAGCTCCAGCGCTGGAGGAAGAATGTAGCGCTATTATCAGACTTTCATCCTAGCCGTGGAACATGGTGGAAATGAAATAGAAATCAAGAGGAAAACACAGAACCGACAACGCGCCTGACAAACCTGGGGTTTTCAGCTTATACTCTTCTGAGGCGAGACCTCCCTCAGCGCTGATAGGCGGGATGGTCAAGTCCCGGGTAGTCCATAAGCTAGGACGTAAGGGGAGGTTATTAGTCCCCGATGGAACACTCAACCTGGAGGTCGATTCGGTGTTACGTGTACACGGCTGCTTATACCGCATATTCCCAGCTACTACCACAGCTGTAGGCCATCTTCTCAATCCTCAATTGAGGGCACGTCAAGCTGCAGCGCACTTACCATTTATTTAACAAAATAAAAAGGTAACAAGAGGCATCTCCAAGATCTTTAAGTTTATCCAATGCAAAATAAATGAATCATTCAATTGCAATGTTTGTTTTAAGCTCGTGGTCCCGTGCATCGTAATTCAATGTGAATAAAAATCCAACAGATGCAACAGTATGCAGATATTTATTTACTGCAAAACTACTCTACATGTTTCGGGTGTCACAGTCCCGATCAGACCACGTTGGAGGGGAGTGGCGGTACAAGTAGTATGACCTGTACCGGAGGCTGCGGGTACAGTTTTAATACTCCTGATGATGGGTGCTGTGACACCCGAAACACGTAGAGTAGTTTTGCAGTAAATAAATATCTGCATACTGTTGCATCTGTTGGATTTTTATTCACATTGCATTGTTTGTGTTTTTAAAGTGAATTCACATTGAAACAGTTACGACGTTCTCATTACCCAAACTCTGTGGGAACATCAAAACCTTTACCAGACGCTGGTGTGGACAACGTAGTCTGGATTTAGATCAATCCCATTTTATTGCCCATTAAAAGTAACGGTTTCCCCCCTGGCCTTAAACGAAGCAAAGGGTTGGTCAAGGGATTAAGGTGGACTGCATCATGAAAGGCGAGCTTAACACAATTTTCTTTCAGTACCACTGGGAATCATTTCACATTTCATGCTCTGCATTTTCATCAGGCGGCAACGAATTACTACATTACGTCTGGGAACTAGACAGCCTGTAGCTTGGTGATGAGTTCAAGGGACAAGAACGTTCTGCTGTAACAAACTGCCCTGTGATACCAAGTCGATTTTCTTTTCATATAGTTGGATGGAGAATACTGTAAAATGAAACTTATAATTTGTATTCCCTGCAAAACATCAGGGTGACCAAATCGAGAATTTTATATGTTTGATAGCCCATGAACCATGCCTAATAGAGACAGAAATTGCATGCAAAATAAAGTACACGGTCTTCTGATATGTGATGCAATATAGTTAGTTGGGTCACCAGATCCCTGCTAAACGTTGGTGTTTGGCGTATCAGACTACACGGTTTCATATCGTAGAACACAGCGCATTAATTTTAATGTTTAGAGCTGTAACAATCTCAGATCTTCCGTAAATAAGATAGTCGTGTCTTTACTCTCTGAAATGCTTCTCAGTATGGTACCTTCAAATAGGACGGGCCGGGTAGCGTAGTAGTTGTAGCGACTGGTTATGGGCTAGACGGTCCGGAGATTGAATCTCGGTGGGTGCGAGATTTTCCGCACGTGTCCAGACCGGCCCTGGGGCCCACCCAGCCTCCTGTACAATGGGTACCGGGTCTTTCCTGGGGATAAAGAGCGACCGAAGCGTGACGCTGACGCCTCAGCCCCTTCTAGTGCCATGGTCAAGAAAGAGTAGAGCTATACCTCCAATCCCCCTATGGGCCGTACGACCTGTATAAAGCCTCAGTGCCTGTACAAGGGTGCACCGTACCTTTTTACCTTCACCTTCAAATAGGACACGAAATATTTGAAGTCCTTTCTATACATTCGTGTTTGAATCAAAGTACACAGTGGCACAAAAATAACGCATTTTTTCAGAAAATTGTAACTTTTTTATTTTTAATATAAAAAACATTACGTTAACACCAAAACAACCTGCAATAAATGCAGTTTTGATTACTTACATTGATTAGTCAATTACGGAAAATTATATCGGAAAGATGGCGTCCTTCTTGCCGTACACACGTCTGGAGCTTCTCCTCAAAGTTCTGCATCACATTTACTAACATTTCTTGTGGCACAGTTGCAAATTCTTCGCGAATGGAAACTTTCAGATCGTCGACTGTACGAGGTTTTTGAACGTAGAATTTTGATTTGAGGTAACCCCAAAGAAGGTCGCCGACCTTCACTCTCCCGACTACTACCCATTTCAAAAACATGTGTTCTTTTTGCGCCATTCTGTATTTATTTCGACAATAGGACACCTATGCAGTTGAAACAGCGTTGTTGCATTAAAATACCCTAACCGGTCAAGAAATTTCTCTGCCTGCCTGGCGTTTTCGTGTGTACTAATTTAAGTTGTTCGTACATCATATTTTCAATACTCCTAGAGATTTCTCTTCTCCAAATCGTGCTTATCGGCTCTGTTGTCTACCCAGCCTCCTCTTCAATGATCACCAGGCCTTTTTGTAGGAGGAATTCGGCTAGGGTGTAATGTTGACCACTCACCGCCATCTAGCGCCGAGGTTAAGAAAGGGTGGATCTTTTGCTGCTTATATATTCTTTAGGTTCTATTTTTATCAATGTATATATGGTTGTATTCCTGTTTAATACTGTAATTTATGTATTTTTATTGTTATGTCTATATATTCTTATTGTATGTTTATGCATCTCCATTGTGCCGGCTGGCACTCTTCGGCTACTCTGACCGCGGTTCTTCCGTGTTTTTTCCTCAGTTGTAAGGCAAATACCAGGGTAAAACCCGCAAAGATGGGACACGGCCCGCACTCTTCCAAAATTTTTGTGTTGTTCTATATATTCTTTGTTTTGTGTCGTTCTGTGTGTTGTTTGTGTGTAAATGTGTACTGTACTGCTGCCACCGGGTGTCAACCCAATTGCAGTAAACAAATCTATCAAATATCAATATCTCTTCTCCTCCTATATGCCTTCAGGGCGTGACAGGTACAAGTTTGCAGTATATTTGCCTTTTACCCGTATTAAACTGACATTTGTATAGTCCAATACAAGCGGATTTAAATGCCTTTTGCCGAAGACGTGTGACACCTCGCCCGGTAAAGGCAGGTATGGTTGACTCTACGCGCGCTGACATTCCACCAGGTTTTCGTTAGGCATAGCGCGTTCAAAACCTGATGGCACACGGTGACGAACGGGAGGGGAAGTGAAGGGGAAAGATGCGAATGGAGTGGGTAGCTAGTAGTCTTGCATTGTACGTCGGAACACGGTCTATACAATTGCTGTCCGCTGATTCGCACTCCTCGGCTGCCAGCAGTCGACTGAACTGACACCCCTGCCGATTTAAATGGACTGGTCCGTTTCGCTGAAAGGCCAAATATGGTTTCTGCGCGTGTGCCCATCACGTTTCGAACGTGCTATACGACCATAGATATTTATATCGACAATAAATTAAAATTCTGTTCACAGAAGACGTCCGGTGCGGGAAAGTGATATCATTACCGACCACAGGGCAGAAGAACGCACATCTACACATTATTTTAATATTTTTTCAAGCGAGTTCGCAAAATTTTGAGAAGCCACTATGAGCTTCGTCATGTCTGTCTGTTCGTCCGCATGGACCAACTCGGCTCCCACTGGACGGATTTTCATGGTATCTACTATTTGAACATTTTTCGAAAGTATGCCGAGAAAATTCAAGTTTCATTAAAATCGGACAAGAATAACTGACACTTTACGTGAAGACCGATATACATTTTTGATCATATCTCGCTCAGTTTTTCCTAGAATGAGACATGTTTCAGACAAAAATTGTAGGGAAAATCAGAACACACATTTTGTTTTCAATAACTTTTTTTTTTCTTCGAAAATCGTGTCGTTTGTGGGATAATGTAGTAAAATATTGTAGAGCAAGTCAGGCCACAGATGACAATACGGCGCATAATCGCAGTATGTAATACTCATTACTTTTCTAGTACAACAACCGTTGAATGAATGCGCATCAATTTTACGTTATACTTACGCTTCCTCTTCGGTTTCCTCAGCAAACACAGATCCTGAGATGGGTAAGCACCTTGTCCAAGATTTCCCAACCAGCTCTACGATGAACGGCATAGTGTAAATTACTTCTTAACCGGAAAATTCACAGGTTATAATCCACAGTAACGGGACGGAACGGAACGGTTTCGTTTTCGAAACGCTAATATTATCTGAGATAGTAAAGGAATCCCATATATTTAGGCGTTACCAAAGATTCGTATTCACAAAGACAGGTAAAAGCTACGAGAAAATAACACCAGAAACAGTAAACAACACAAAATCAGAATGAACTCGTTTGCAAACTTTTCTTCAAACCCCAGTATATACTTTCAAGAAAATGTAGTTTTGTAAAGGCTGTCTTATGTCCCTTGGGTCAGGTACTACTACCTTGTTGCATGCTACCGTCATCCACGTCCTTCAAAACACATACTTACGTTCTTTGTCTTTGTGTAACTGTCAACTCATAATCAATACAATCGATACGCTAGACGCTTGACTAAACACAGGAAGAATAAAAAAACCTAAATTTTTAGATAAATCTTACACGTCCCTGAGGGAAATTTGTAAAGCCGTACGTAATATTGGCTGTGCTGTTGCCTGCAGGATGCTATTTGTTGTAGATGGAGATTAAATCTCTGCTGAAGTCTACTGTAGTAGAAACTGAAATAAAATTACCTGATTTTTCTACGCGTACATTCAATTTGATTTTCAGGTCCTGGGCTTATTTCCTATCATTGTCGAAGCAGTGAAGAGTAAATATTCTTCTACTGCGAGATAGAACCGGCAACCAGCAACCGGCTCCAGAGACACAAGAGACTATTTTCTATATCTGGTAGTTACGAAAGAAAAAATGGCACGTTCAGAAACATACTCGTGCAGTTGCTGAATTACTCATAATAGGCGCAGGTTCGGCCAGCAAGTTTCCCTCCCTTCTTTGGGTAAATTAAGTCTCCGTTAGGAACCAGATATTTACCACCGCCATAATTGGAAACTCACTTACTCCATGGAGCAGAGTCCTTCTTAAGAAGCTAACCGGTTTGCAGCTAGTCAAGAAATTCCCATATTTTACGGAATCTGAAGGTTCATTACTTTATTCATAAGTGCTGGCCACCTGTCCCTATCCTGAACCAGCCTGATCCAGTCCATACCCTACATCCCACTTCCTGAAGATCCATCTTAATATTATCCTCCCATCTACGCCTGGGTCTCCCAAGTAGTCTGTTTCCCTTAGGTTACCCCACCAAACCCATGTGTACGCCTGTCCTCTCCCCCATACGCGCTACATGCCCCTCCCATCTCATTCTTCCCGATTTGGTCACCCAAACAATACGAGGTGAGGACTATATATCATTAAGTTCTTCATTATGTAGTTTTCTCCACTACCTTCTTACCTAGTCCCTCTTACACCATATTCTCAAACACCCTCAGCCTACGTTCCTCCCTCAATGTGAGCGACCAAGTTTCGTACCCATACACTAGAATTCTAAACCATGCATCTCTTATAAGATTTAGGGTTGGAGGCAGTAAATATCTAAGCTACGGTCTTTTGAATTTTGAAAACGGTGGGAACTAAGGTCTTGAGTAAAGATATGTCTCCATCTGGAGGTTCGACCATAAAGATGGAGGAAATATGCTCCTCCTAATTGCTGGTATTCACCTAAATGACTACAAGATATTGCAACAGAAACATAAAGCTACAACCGTTGAGGGACAGTACGGCAACTCGACTCCATCAAACATGCATGCCATGGATTTAAACGTTTTCTAAAGGCAGCTTGCTGCAATAAACAGTAGTTTTTTTTCCCCCTTGTGGCTCTGCGGCCCAACGCGGGCCATGACCTCCTCATTCTTGATGTTTCTAAATCACACACAACGACGCACCACAGTCGTTAGGACTTCTCTGGATGAGTGATCAGCTCGTCGCAGAGACCTCTACCTGACAACACACAACACCCACAAGACACAAACATCCATGCCCCCGGTGGGATTCGAACCCAAGATCTCAGCAGACGAGCGGCCCTAGACCTACGCCTTAGACCGCGCGGCCACTGGGACCGGCAATAAACAGTAGTGCCAGACGGAATTTACCCTTTTGCCTAATGTCGAGAATTTAATACCGACTGAAGCATATTTCCTTCTCACAGTTGTTGCCGCCATATTTTGGTTCTTTGTGACTTCTTACCATAATGACACCCCATACAGCGGGAGACTAGAAAAACGTAGCCCATATTAGGCAATTTAAGTAGAATAACAAGCCTGAGCAGAAATTGAGTTGATTAGTGCGATCGACAATCGACATGCTTAAGCCCAGTTGATTTCGTTGCTGCTGAGTAGATTCCCTGCTGAAAATGGTATTAATGTCACCCTTTAATGTGGTCGTGGTGAGTAATGTAGTGACTGCCTCCTGCATAATATGGTTCTGACAAGTATCAGGCATGTACTGAAAACTGAATCGATATGCATCAGTTCCAATAACTAACATCTGTAGCTAGGCAACACAATTCACGCACCAAAAAAAAAAAAAAGTAATCGTTTTTGCCACGTCACTCCTGCTAACATGATTTAAAATGTATAGACCCTTCCCAAAACATCATTGGTGTCAATGTACAAGCTTTCAATTGGGGAAGAAAGACATGATAAAAGAGCGGTCTGTGGGCTTCACATACGTCACCAGCATGGTGTCAGATAGGCCTACATTACGTTTCTGAATGGGCCTATGATCACAGTGCAGTGCAAGACCACACATAAAACGTTCGATGTAAGTTATCAGCCCTTCACGCCAAAGTGGGATCTGTTACCGTGTACACTGGTATGTATGAACTGAATAATCTTAGTAATTAACCAACTTATGCACAAATTCTGGTTTTATAATAAGTATATCATATTCCTGCACATGTTTCGGGCACTATGTGCTCATCGTTATCAGGAGGTCAAAATTGTATTATACAGCATCTGGTAACATCACACCTGTAGGTGGCCGTTGAGGTTGAGACAGATTGTGCACGGGACGGCCACCTACAGGTGTGATGATACCAGATGCTGTATAATACAATTTTGACCTCCTGATGACGATGAGCACATAGTGCTCGAAACATGTAGAGGCATATAATAAACTTATTATAAAACAAGAATTCGTGCATTAAGTTGGTTAATTACTAAGATTATACTGAGATGCACGGTCAGCAAAACATCAAACGTATGAACTGAAGTTTCGGAGGAAGAAGCTGCCTCCAACTTCAGGACCATTAGCTAGATAGGCAGCTTCCTTTTACGACTTCTTCTGAAGATTCAAATCCTTATCACGGAAATAACGGGCATAAATGGAGTCCCTTTCCAAAACTTCAAAGTGTATAAGGAAGCCGATGTACATATTCTTTCTTTTTTGACCTCGGAAATAGATGATGGTGAGCGGTCAATTTCACCCTCGGCGGGAAAGAAGCCCTGGCGCTTATCGTGTAGGAGGCTGGGTGGTTCCCTGAGACAGTCTGCACGCTGTGGTGAAAAGAAAAATATCTTGTCTCCGCCGGAAACTGAACCCCGGATCGTCAGGCCGCAGACCAGACTATGTACTGACAAACCTATTCCGGCCCCTTTTATGGATGTATTTATTTTGCCGAATTCTAAATTCCTTACTCTTTCTGTTTATTCAACAACACGGCAAAATTTTTCCTCACGGCGCAACAGCCCCTAGAGGTCCAGGGCCTCCTCATTAGTGATGCTTCCCGATAACACTCACAATCACTATCAGTAGGATTCTTCTGGATGAATGATCAGCTCGTCGCAGAGACCTCTAACTGACGACACACAACACTCCCAACAGACAGACATCCACACCCCCGGCGGGATTTCAACCCAAAATTCCAGCAAGCGAGAGGTCGCAGACCCACGCCTTAGACCGCGCGGCCATTGGGATCGGCACAACCTGTCAATAGCTCGGACTATATAACGTTCTTTAGTAAAATTGTATTGAATAATAGATCGTACAGGGTGCGAAAATAAACGGTGGTATCATCACGGTAGTAGAGAGGAGCGACTAAGGACAATCACGACAACATAGTCTCAGGGCTGAAATTTGAATCGAAGGTTTCCCGAATACAAGACAACATTGTAACAATGGGTTATTGTCATTATTGATTGTGTCGATTCATCATTCAATGCTCTTATGTCTACACCCTTATACATCGACTTTGAAGTATTCCTTTTCCGGACATGTACAGTGTCATCGAAAAAGATGGACGGGATTTGAAACCGCTATAACTTAAAAAGTACTAAACGGATTTACACGTTTGGCATCTTAAAATGTTCGGGAAAGTTTAAAGTTTTGGACTAGTACATTTCAATATGTGCAATGTTTGTAGCTCTGGAGACGTCCAAACAAAATTCTATTTCCTGTCACGTTTTCTGAATCATGTCTCGTGTTACAGTTTCAATGGCTGATGTGATCCTTTCTTGCAGGTGCTGGATATTCCTTACCTTCTCATCATACACAATGTTCTTAATGTACCCCCAGAGGAAAAAAATCAAGTGGAGAGAGATCTGGGCTTCGAGGTGGCCAGGGTATTGGTCCACCCTTTCCAATCCAGGCATCAGGGAATCTCTCATTTAAAACGTCAGTC